>Ga0247758_1002041_pt1 | contig 12375 bp, 15 predicted proteins | sample UWRJL156409C4_FD_180950 | JGI IMG/M metagenome (GOLD analysis project Ga0247758, IMG submission 180950) | Plant litter microbial communities from Arlington Agricultural Research Station in Wisconsin, United States - UWRJ-L156-409C-4 | ecosystem: Environmental > Terrestrial > Plant litter >...
CACCCCCCTCCCTCCGCAGCCGCCCAACCAGCTCGCTCCCCTCAAAGAGCGCCATCCTCGTCGCTATCGACCCCGGATCCATCGGCAACACCCGAATCGCCCGATCCCTCCATCCAATCAACACAAACGAAGCAACTGCGCACATCGCTAGCGCAAGCAGCAGCCCCTCCTGAAGCCTTGTCGCCAGCTCATTCTGCACCAGCCTTCCCGTCCCCGCCGGCAGCGCGAGCCGCAGCGCACCCGTGATGGCTCCCGGCGCGGGTTGTTCCGCATCAACTGTATCGGAGGCGTTCATTAACGATGGTGGACGGCAATGGGGCCGCGGGCGCTAGCGCCGTCGCAAGTATCCAAGTTATAGACGGTTCACCCACTCCACAGGTGCCCAGCCCAAACTCGCCACCTTCAACGCACTCCCCCTGGAGCTTATCCTTGTGTCCCTTCATCGCATGATTTCCAGTTTCCAATTCCCAGTCCCGGGTACCAAGTGTCCTACCCATTCCTGGGAAATTTCCTGCCGCGATAGCGGGCTGCTCCAGTTGCCTCTGGACGTTGGAGACTCGATCCTGGGCGTCTTTATGGTAATCCCGATATTTGGACGGGACCGTGATAACCCGGTTTTTATGGATATGGTAGTATACCCAGATGACGTGTTGTCTGGTATCCGCGTTAGGGTGTAAGGGGGGGTTATCGACATTGGCAAATCCCTGTCCGTCGGAGGAAGGAAGTCCAGGAGAACCTCGGTCTTGACTGAAGCGCCACCGCGACAGGATGTTCACCGGCTCGAAAACACGTCCGACTTTCCGAGTTGTCTGGTCGATGGTGGGACCTTAAGGACTCGCGGTATCCGCACCAGCACGTCTCCAGGAATGCTGCACCAACAGTCGTGTTGCGAACCTTTCCCCGGCGGCCTAGTTGTCGACGACTTGCTCGGTCTCCGTCTTCCCCAGGTCCACTTCAAGCTGACGGGCACTAATGTCAGATCGGAACTGGTGGCGGAACTAAGATCGCGACCATGTCGTCAGCTTCCACGGCGTCCGAGTCCCGAGCCTGGCAGCTAACGACGACGCTTCTTGTTTGCCCCATATTTACCGGTATACTGGTTGCGTTGCGCATGTATACGCGCCTGGTGGTCATCAAGAAGCACTTTTGGGAGGACTTGAGCATGGCGATTGCCATGGTAAGACCCTTTATAACCAAAATACCTGAAGTACCCCTTGGGCGTGTGCGCTATGACTCAGGAACGGATCTTCTCCATCATCATTACTATGCTTGGCTTGCCCAAGAGATCTGCAGTTGCTAACAGTAACTTGCTACCAGGGCGTGTATCATCTCCGTTCTCCGTCTCCGTACGCTCTACCCCTCGACGACCTCGACGAACCCCTCGTGGGACAAGGTGCCGAGCGCCATCTTCGGCACCATTGAAGTCAACGTCGGGATCGCCTGCGCCTCAGTCGTCACGCTCCGCCCACTGTACCGGCTTGTGCGGAAGAAAACGAAGAAAGGCGGCGCCGAGGCGTCGGGCGAATCCGCGATTGGGGCCATACCATTCGGGCAATCCCCCGGGCGCAGGCAAATCCTCAGCGTGGATGACCTGGCGCCCGTGACGCCGGAGAGCCGGACTACGCGGGCTGGGAGTGCGTACTACAATGGAAGCGAAGTAGAAATGGGGAGTAGACTGGGACGGGGGCGGCAACACAGCGATGCGAAGTCACTGTCGTTGGCTGACATGAAGACTCTGGGCTCCACAGAGCCTGAAAGTCCTCCAAGACTAAGGAAGGAGGCTTTGGAGTAAGCAGTCATTCAAAGCAATGGTAGTTGGATTTAATCTGTTTGAAGAAGGATTCGTACCTGTTCTTTTTGTCAAAGATCGCCTTTGATCAAGCGGGCATGATAATAAACGCCCCTATTGTAGGTCATTTCGCGACACCCCACCCCACTGGATCCACTGCCATTGGCCGCCAGGATGGCCCTGTATACTAAATACACCACACCGGCCGGAGCGGGCTTGTTTTGAGTTCTTCGATGCGCTCAAAGCAGATTTTCTTTGTCTCTCGGGTCGTACGAAAACGGCGAATAGACTTCCAGGTCTGAGTGGTAGGCAGGCGGGAAGGCCAGTAAAATTTTGTCAGGTTAATGCTCTCTTTGTAAACAGCGGCTCTGAGGACTCCCTTTGTCCAACAGAAGCGGATAAGTTAAACCGTGGTATGCTCTAGACTACCCTAGACGACACATTCCCTCGTCGAATGGTTTCCAGCGTTAGCAGCAGCAAAATAGACGACAAAGAGCGATAGAAACTCTGGATAACACCGCAATGCAGCCGCGTCGTTCGCTCCGCCTTGCCCGCAGGCGCAAGAAGGAGCCGTCAGACACGCATCGCGTTCAGGCTGACTTTTTCGTGGACGATGCAGCTACGACAGCCCAGGCAAGACAACCGGAGCCGGGAAAGTTCAGAAAGCTCCCCCATTCCATCCCACCCCCCTCGTCAGACCCATGGGATGACGGCAGCACAAGTAGCTTCGACACGGAAAACTTGAGCACAAACAGCTTTGGAGAGGCCATGGAGGGCACCGTCTGCCATGCGGGTTACCGCATGCACTGCCTCGAAGGCAACAAGATCCGTTTCCGACACCCCTCCGACCCAATACCCGACAACTTTGCTACCTGCGTCCAACAGCTGGTGCACAACGAACGCGGGTGGATCCTTGATCAATACATCTCGGCTGTCCACGAGCTGGATGCGCTAGGGCTTCAATGCTACGAGAGCCAGGTCGCTAGCTTCTTCCGCAAGCACATCTTTGTCGAAGGCGAGGCCGTGGGCTTGAAAGCGTCGGTTGGTATGCCCATGGCTCGACACCTTCTCCCACGCCTCCCCACGGCTGTGTTTCCCGTCTCGCAGCCACGACCAGACCTAGTGTATGGTTACGCGACCGAGCCCGTTTTCACCTCGGCACAGCTCCTGGCTCTGCAAGGGCTCCACGAGCAGATTGCATTCTATGCCGAGGGGTGTCTGGGCATCTTGTTTCCCTTCTCGACCGCCGACTCCAAAGCAGCGGGCGGCACAGGAGGGGATCTTTGGACGGCTGCCAATCAGTGCGCCGGTGCCTCGGCCGCATGCGTCCAGGTCGTCGACCAGCTCAATACGGTCCTTGGCGAGGTTGGGTGCCGCAGACGCGTCCTCAACATCTGCTACAGCCTCGCCGTAGACAACAATCTCGCACAGTTCTATGCATCGTGGAGAGATGAGAACGATAAGACCACCTATATTCAGCGCGTTGATTCTTTCTTGCTGTCCAATCCCGAGAACTTTGCCAGGCTCCACCACCAGATGCTAGCCATCTTAGCATGGGGTCGTGGAGCGCGGCTAAAAAACATCTGCTGGGGCTTGGACCTCATCATAGAAACCCACCAGAAGGCGGCTTCTAAGTTAGCTAAGTCTCGCCTAGTAGTAGGCCCGGAAGGGGAAGGCGACGGTCGGCCAGACCCGAAGAGGCGGCGACAGAGGAGAATCTATGAAAGAAGTCGACCTGGGAATTGTGGAGAGGGAGCCGAAAGCTGGGAGGGATATCTGAAGGAATAAAGCGTTAGGAACTGACTCTGAGAGAAAATAAAACTCCAAATTTTCCATAGTTAGGTAGGTATGCTTCCTCACAAGCGCGCTTGGTGGAGACAAGAATAAAGAACTTGGTAGAGCAGTGTGAGTGCAACGCTCAGCAGGTAACCCCAAAAAGCCGTTGTCTGGCCCATGATCGGTGAACCCAAACCCGCCCCCCCCCCCCCGAAGAAGCCAACAAACAGCAGCGATGAGAAAGGCGCGGTGAAGATAGATGGAGCCATGACGCGTCCGCGAACTCGGGTTTCTTGCGCGTCGGTGGTACGGGGCTCTGGGATTGCCGTGGTGTTCGGTGTCCTGTTCCAGGAGACTAGCGTCTGAACTGTCGGCAATCGCGATGGATTTCACACCGCGAGCCTCGACGGTGCGTAGGTACTAAGAGAACTGACCGAGGAGGACGTTCCTGATTGCTTCATATCTACTTTCCCATCAATAACGAATCCAACAACCCGCCAACAACAAACCCCTACAGACACTCCCCTTTTCTATCCACCCAAGCCGCATACTCCCTCTCCGGCGTAAACCTCCTTCTAACCGCCCCCTCTCCCACCATCCACACCACCGTCGCCGCAACCCTCAACACCCCCTTCGACCACAACCCCTCCAACCCCTTCACAAACCCATCCCACATTGACCCCTTCCCCACAAATCCCCTCCGCACCACCTTATCCCTAACCCCAAGAAAAACCGGAATATTATCCAGTGCATCAAAGATGGAAAACAACGACAGCATCACCCAAATCCCTCCCAACCACCCCGGCACAAACCCCGGCTTCACCCCCCGCTGCGCCTCGAGAATCACCCCGTTCAGATTCCAGAAGAACAACGCCTTCTCGCCATCAGCGGGATCAGTTCGCTCGATCACTACCACCTCCTCCGCGTCCTTTCCACCATCGGCATCGGCATTGATATCTGCGCGACTCCACTCATGCCACACCCCTTTATTAACCCTAATTTCCAGCGGGGATGCATTCGCATCTGCAGAGGCAGGAGCAGAGACGATCTGCACTGTATCCCCAAGACGGATGCGGATTGAGCCCTTGATGAGCTGCAGGTACTCGGTGTGGGATTCGTGCCAGTGCAGGCCGCTGGACCAGGCGGAGCCGGCAGGGATGGTGATGGTTACTTTGTTGGGGGTGGTGAGGTCGTAGGTTACTGCGTCCGGGGCGGGGCGATGGATGATTATGGGGGGCGGCATTTTGGGAAGCTGCTGTCAGGCAGGCAGGTACTGGTATGGCGGGGTTTGTTTTTGAGGAAAGGGGTTTGGGTGGGTGAAGGGGGATTGAAAGGAGGGCGGAAGTTGGTGGTTTTGAAGGAGGTTGTGGTGAAGAAGGGTGGAAGGAAGGGGTGATTTGTAATCGGGGCCAGTGACGTAGGATAGCAGGATTGGGGGCCGGGGTGGAACTGTCAGGTGGAAGCCGAATGGAAGCTTGGCACGTGGTTCCTAATTGAATGAGTTGGCATCTTTTGGCAGTGTTTTGAGAGCAAAAATGTCAACTGTTTTTGGAAACCACGCGCTTGGTTCAGTTGTGCCTTCAATTGCTGCCTGGTGATTCTTGGGCGAGGGAGCTGAGGGATCTTGGCTTACAATGGGCGTGGTCTAGCGTTGTGAGTATCAGCGATTCACATATATATGGATACAGCGGTGTTGCAATCGTTCTAGCTCTGCTACTGTGTCCATTCTCTCAGTCCTTTCGATATAGACAGCTCGATCCGCCCTCTCCTTCGCCACCACGCACATATGTTCGCCGTAATACCACGGGATAAAACACTCACGGTACGTCCAGACGTCCTTCTCCCTGTGCACATCATTAGCATTCCTTTTTTCAAGAGGCCGTTGAGCTCGGGGGCGCGGAAGCCGGGGGTGTCGATGGCGGAGATGCTCTTGGTGAAGCAGAAGATGGTGATGACGTCGACGGCGAGGCAGCGCAGGGCGAGAAGGAAGTCGGTGCTGGTGTTGGTGGTGGCGCATTCTTCGACGAGGCGCGCGATGGTGCGGTCGACGTTGGTGCGGACGACGTGCTCGAGGCCCTTGACGCCCGAGCGGGTGAAAAGGCCGATGAGGCGGTCCTTGCGGACTTTCATGGCTGCGTAGGTCAGTTCGCCGAAGGAGGACTCGTCCTCGCCAAAGCACTTGTAGAGTGTGGGCTCCTTGTCGAAGCGCTGGTTGTAGATGCGGTTGTAGGCGCCAATTGTGGCCACGTGCACCTCGTCGGGCCTGATGCGGATGACCGGGGCCATACTGCGCGTGTAGACGGGCGAAGAGGGCGGTGAAGTTTGTCGAGCGGTAAAGGAGGTGGTAGGGGAGGTAGTAGCTCGAGAGCTTGGCGAATACCAGTCCCGGGACTTTGCTCAACGGTCCCGAAAAAGCTGTGTAGAGAGATACAATGAGCGAAGCTGCGATGTAGAGGCCCGCAGACTGCAGGTAGATTTCTTTGCCGGACGTCAACGAGAGAGCGCCCGTTTTGTAGAACCAGAGGAAAGAGCCGGCTAACCCCTGGAGAATAAGGCGACCGGGGATGAATTTCGCCTTAGCGGGGAAGTATAGCGGGAGCATTGACAGGAACCATGCCGTGCCGGCGTCTAGTCCTCTGGAGAGACTGGGCTGCTGCCGAAAGAGCGAGGAGAGGGTGCCGTGCAACCCCGTCACGAGGAGAAAGTCGATCATGTTGGAAGGTTAGAGGTCTTCCTACCCCGCGCGAATTTGACGTGGGTGACCGCATCTTTTAAGTCCTTTTGATCCTTCGTGTGACACTCGTACTATTCAATCAGATCACTTTCAATCTTGACTTGGTCCCGAAACCTCGATGGGCGGCTCCCAAGCTCCCCGCTAAGGGGCGATGAGGTCGAAAGGGGCAAAGTCGCCCCGAATGGCCCCCTCGGTTCCCTTGCCAAGTCTCCAGCTCGCGCCGTTCCGGGTTTGGACCCTTGTACAGGTGTCCGCTACTTTGCTTAGAGACAGCTGGGGTGGAGACCTCTCTCGTCTTCGTGGATCCCAGTGGTTTTCCCAATCTCCACCATCTTTAGTGTCGGTGATAGTGCTGGAAACATAGCAGGGGTGAGAACGACAACGGATCGAGGAGGTACAAAGAACCGCAGCCAAGAGAGGGTGTCTGTGCTTCTTGTGAAAAGGCGTTCGAGAAAACATCACAAAGCTGATGACAGAAATACTCCATCAAACTGTAGCAGGCCTTGCTCCATCGTTGCTCATTGTTGGAGTCTTGACGATGGTTGACTGCGCATCCAAACGGGACCTGTACGGTGAGGCATCTCGAGAATACCAACCGCCTGTAATATTAATCTGGTAGACTTCAGACTTATACAAGAAACCCTGTCTCCCACAGCGCGTTGCCCAAGATATCAGCGTCAGTCCTGGCCAAGGCGCGCGATACGTGCTCAAGAATCGGCGAATTGGTACTTCCGAGACGTATCGACGCCAGTCTTGGAAGTTCGAATGGCGGGGGATGAGTCAACCTGAGAGCTTTGCCGAACCGATCGTCGAAGTAATCTACTGCTTTATCCACGTCTTTGCCGGCCTCACATTCCGGAAACAGACTCTCGATGGGAGTTTGAGCCATCTTCCGTCGCAGAATATCGACATTAACCCAGACCAACCGCATGGATAGCAGCACACCTTCAGTGCGTATTGATTTGGCAAACCTCTTGAGTGCCTGGTATGCTCCGTTGATGCCGCCGTGGCTCAGTCCGTCGTCATACTTGTCTAAATCCACGACGAAGAATACCGTGGCATTCCTCAAGGCCTCGTGCTTGACGCTCTCTTCACTTTTCTCCCCATCGATACTGAGCAGAAAGGTTGAATGGCGAGAACGGGGTAGCTTGAGAACGGTTCCGGAAGTAGTCGCGGCCTGTGCTTTTGCTTGCGTGACATCGAGCATAGTTGGGCGATAGCCAGTTGAAAGTATCCTTGCAGACTCAGCAATGAAACTGCATCTTGTCAGAATTTGTGTGGTTCAAAGGGGAAGACTGAGACGTACTACACGACCGAATCTTGAAGGCTGAGCTCGGCGCGCTGTTCCATTAGTGCTTGGTAGGACTGGCTCCTGAGGATGTACCCGAGCGACTCGCCGAATGCGCAGTCCAACTCCTGGAATACTTGAACAGAACCAGAACCAACAGACTCAGGGTAATCAGAAATGTAGTTGGCGTGCTCCCATATTTCGTCAGATTCAGCAGCAATATTCTGCTTCCTCAGCGCGAGGACGATGGCTTTTGCGGAGTCGACAAGACAGCGGAAAATTGCGGTCTTGGACCTCAACAGCTCGGATAGAGAAGAAGTCTTCACGCATTCCATGCAAATTGTATTGACGATGTCTTCCTTCGACCCCGGCCCCATAAGAACAAGCTTTTTCGTGTACTTCAGGCGTTGCGAGTTGATATCCCCCAATTCGTGCAAACTCTGTAGGGTGTGCCGTTTTGATGCTGGATTTCGCCGCCAAATATCGCCCTGTTGCCGGTGCAGTGTTTTCTTGACAGATCCTCTAATCCATAGTTGATAGATCCCAGAGGCCAAAAGCTCAGTATCGAAGTCGAAGACCGTCGACTTAAACCTTGAGGAAATGCTGGTCATGGTGTGTCTCGTGGCCAGTGAATCCACGTCTCGATGAACCAGTAACGAAGTAGTGTCTTTCTCAACTCTCCGGAAGGTCTTGCGAATTTGCGGCCGCTCAAGAAACGCCTTTTGCTCCGATACCATAGACCTAGAAAGTGGGTGAGAAATGGTCCAGCGACGGGGGTAGGGATGTGCGCTCACATTGTCTGGGCCGTCAGCAGCAGGTTCAAGGCTCCAGTCTGTTGTTCGATCATGCGCTGAATGTGCTCAAACTCCTTGGTGTTGAGCATGAGTCGAAATTTGCTCGCACCGTCCAGCCGATTGTCCGTCGTTGTGTTGAATTGAGCGATTTCAGAATCGATTTTGCCGACCAGCACTCGACAGCATTCTACGGAGCGGTCCAGTCGCATGGACAACTGATAGTGAGTCTCGCCAGTGCCAGACTCTGCCCACTCCTTGATTTTGTCCAACGCAGATGTTAGCGCGGCGAGCTGACACTCTAGTGTCATGACGGTGAGGTCAGCGGACTGCCATTGGGCTCGAAGTTCTGCGATTGAACTGATCGTTTTCCCCAGCACATCGATGATGTTGGCAATGGCGCCGGCAGTGCCCAGGATGGTGATTGGATCCGCCATCTTCAACTTTCTGGATGATCTTCTCCAGGCATCGTGGATTCGGGAGCAATGACGACAGAGAAGGGCGCGACAGGTGGGCGAAGGTAGACATGACGCAAGAAAAAGGGATGAGGTAATGAGGGAAGGATCTCGGGGGATTCCAAAATTTAGCGAGCACTCGAAACAATGAGGCTGTCCGCTGCAGTGTCAATTGGCAGACAGCCGAGGGCGGTGCTGCTGCCTGCATTCGCACGGCTCTCTGCGCCGCCGCACAGCACCACACTGCTCGTCTGGAGGGTGTGGTGAGCAGCGGCCTTCACTCGGTCCCGGAGCCTGACCGAGATTGAGCGGTGTTGCAAAGAGCTCTGGCTGGTCACCCAAAGATGCCGCAAATACGATATTAGGTGGGGTGGCAGAGAAGGAACGAAAGCTCAGGCCAGAAGGGCTCCCTCAGCCAGTGCGAAATATGCCGTCTTACTGTCAAGACAGCGCAGTGTTTGGCTTATTATTGTTACAGGCCGTCTCCCATTCTGAGAAGGCCTACATGAATATCAAAACGTCTTCCTGTATTCTTACAAGGCCTTTTATGATGCAGTCAAGGCCTGTAACATCATACGCCCAGGCCTTGTCGTTTCGGACACAGCTGTGTGAGGAATTCAATAACGCATTTGCCCAAGCTTTTCGTGGCAATTAAGATTCCCCGGTCCTCACAAAGCTGCGCAACTCATCGCTGCCCAACGGTTTATTGGGGCCACTAGGCCGCAGAACTTGAGGTGATTTAAAAGCGGGGCAGCACCACAGCTCCTCGGGCTTCCCCAAAGAGTGGAATGCTGAGCACGCTGCCCTCCCCGCTCCATCCTTCACATATCGCCTGTCAAAATGGCAGACACCACTGTCAAGCTTGCGGTTCTAATCGACGCCGACAACGCGCAGCCCAGTGTAGCCAACGCATTGCTCGCCGAAGTGTCCAAATATGGCACCTCTTTTGTCCGCCGAGCCTATGGCGACTGGACCGCGCAAAACCTCAAAGGATGGAAGGAGCAACTCCTCGCGCAATCCATCCAGCCAATCCAGCAATTTGCCTACACCCAGGGCAAGAACGCGACTGATTCCGCCATGATTATCGACGCCATGGATTTGTTATATACCAATCGCTTCGACGGCTTCTGCCTCGTCTCCAGCGACAGCGATTTCACGCGACTCGCCTCGCGCATCAGGGAGTCCGGGCTGGTGGTGTACGGCTTCGGTGAGCGAAAAACGCCGAAGCCATTCGTCGCGGCCTGTGATAAATTCATCTACTTCGACAATTTGAAGCCCGTTGCGCCAATCGCACCAATTGCGCCCAACAACCCTGTTTCGACAGACTCGCCACAAGCCGCGATGAATGTCGACGCGCCCTCGCGCGAGAAGCGACCACTATCAATTGGATCCAAACACGACACACCGAACAAGATTGCAAAATATAACCACCAAATCGACGGCGATGCTGCGACCAATATGAAGGCTCAACTGCGGGATGCAGTCGAGGCGGCTTCAGACGAAGATGGGTGGGCCAACCTGGCCAAGGTCGGCTCTCTGATGATCAAGTGGAATCCGGATTTCGATCCGCGAACCTACGGATTCACCAAGTTCGGCCAGTTGATCGTAGCGTCTGGTATATTTGACATTGATCAGCGAACGACGCCCGGGGGGAAGGCAATGGTGATTTACGCTAGGGAGAAGCAGGGGAGGTGAAGGGCAGGCTTTCTTGGTAAAACGTCTATTTACACCGTGACCTCTATCTATTTGGGACCGTGATACTGCAGGATATTTGCGTGGAAATGCGTGGGAGGAACACCAGAACGCAATATACGGACACAATAGGGCGTGGATGATCACATGAGAGGTCTTTTAAGTATTGTCAGAGGCCTTGGTTGCATTATAATACGCTGCTGAAGAATGAAGGATGACTTTTTCAGCATACAGGTAGGCTCTTTCAAAACGGGAGATGACCTGTTATAACTAACACTATGGGCGGTCTTGACAGTAACAGGGCATCTTCCGCACTGATTGGGGGAGCCTTCGTACGAAAGAGGCCACTTATCCCACCGCTAACGAGGATCGTGGACAGCCGGTGTGATGCGAACATTCAGCGGAGTCTTGGCCCACAGGAAATATGCCTTCTGCTTCTCAGACCAGTCTTCGTCATCAGCAGGCGCGAGATCAAAGTGGAACAAGAGACGGGCCAGGATCAGACGCATCTCGGCTAACGCCAAGCTGTTTATGGCGTGAGTTCGAGCATCATCTCAGGGGGTGGTTGACTCACTTCCTTCCGATGCAGTCCCTCGGTCCATACTGGAATGGCTGAAGCGCCTTGACGTTGTCGCCCTTCCAGATTTCACTGGCGTTCTCTCCTTGTCCGTGAAGGAATCGCTCCGGCTGGAAGGAAGACGGGTCTGTCCAGTTCAAAGGCGAAAAGTTCATGCTCCAAATCTGACACTCGATCAGGGTTCCAGCCGGAACGAAACTCCCAGCAACAACAGTCCCTCCCTCCGATGCCTCCCTGACCATCCCATGCGTCGCGGGGGGAAACATCCTGAGGGATTCGTTCAGACACGCCTGCAAATATGGAAGCCGACTGACCGACGCCATCGTAATCTCCTCACCACTTCGAAAAGTCGACCTGATCTCCCGCTTCAACCTCTCCATCTTCTCCGGATTCCTCAGCAACAAATTCGTCGCCCCACTCAACGCCGTAGGCGTCGTCTCCGATCCCGCCGCCACAACAATATGTGCCGTTCCCTCCAACTCATCCATACTCATCCCCCACTCCTCCCGATGCTTCAGTAGCCCCTCAAATAAATCATCCACCACCTCCCCCTTCGCAATCCTCCCCCTAACCCGTCTCCCCAACTCCGTCTTCAACGACACCAGCGCCTTCCGGCCCCCTACCCACCGCAAAGTCAGCGGCACCGCCCACCCCAGCCCAACATACTGCATCGCCACCAGTACCACCCCCGGCCGCAACATCTCCGCAAACAGCTCCACGAAGAAATGATCCCTCTCCTTCTCCAAACACCCAAACGGCTCCGCAAATACCAAATCCCCCATGATATCAAAAACCACCCAGTTATACCAAGACACCATATCCACCACATTGCCCTCTCCCTTCCCTTCTGTTTTCATGTTGGACCGTGACTCGGAAGATGCGCACCTTGCTGCTCGCTCACCCAACTTCTGCACAAAAACCCCAACAAACCGCTGTATCCGCCCCTCCTGCGCCTTGAGCGCCCGATCGGCAAATCCTACCGCCAACGCTTTCCGCAACATCGCGTGCTTCTCCGGCGGGGCGTTGAGTAAGTCGTGCGGATCGTCGGGGTTTAGGGAGCGGTACCATATGGAGGATTTCGGGTTTTCGATCCCGGGCCCCTTGGTGTTGGTGTTGGTGTTGAGGTTGGGGTGGGAATGGGGAGAGGTTGAGAGAAAGGGGGCGTGCAGCCCGTACATGTCGCGCCAAGCGGCGGGGTCGGTGAAGGAGAGGTGGTTTGGGGCGATGCGAACGATGGGGCCGTAGAGGGTGTGCAGGCGGTAGATGTGCTGGG
>Ga0247758_1002042_pt1 | contig 12361 bp, 13 predicted proteins | sample UWRJL156409C4_FD_180950 | JGI IMG/M metagenome (GOLD analysis project Ga0247758, IMG submission 180950) | Plant litter microbial communities from Arlington Agricultural Research Station in Wisconsin, United States - UWRJ-L156-409C-4 | ecosystem: Environmental > Terrestrial > Plant litter >...
GAAACCACCCCACCCCTGCCGGTGTCCCCGTCATAATCGCCGTCCCCGCCGGAATCGTCGTCCCCTGCGACAAAAAGCTCAACAGCCCATTCATCTCAAAGATGAAATCAAACTCGCTGTCCTGCACCGTCCGCCCGTTCACCTTTGTCGTGATGCGCGCGCCTAGTGCGGTGGGCGAGAACACGGAGGGGTGCACGAGGCGTGGGCCCAGGGGCGCGAAGCGGTCGAAGCCTTTGGCGTAGGTGTATTGGCCGCCGCAGGAGCGTTGGAAGGTGCGCGCGGTGAGGTCATTGCCGATGGTGTAGCCTAGGATGTGCGAGGGGGCCGAGGCGGGGGTGATGTTTTTGATGGGGGTGCGGAGGACGAGGGTTAGTTCGCCCTGTGCAAGGAGGGGTGTTAGTGGGTGTGAACTGGGGAGGGGAAAGAGGGGAAAAGGAGGGGGGAAGTACCTCGAAGTCGGGGAAGGCCTTTTGTGCCTGCAGCGGGAAGGAAACCTCACTGTCGGGCTCGGCGAGGGATGCAGCGGGCTTGTACCACATGGGGGGCGTGGCAGGGATGGGCAGCTGGAACGGTGTTAGTCAAGCTGGGTCAGCAGCCATGGGCATGGGAGGCAGAGGTCACGTACCGATGCCTCGTTAGCGTGGTTGCGGTAGTTCAGCCCGACGCAGATAATGGGGATTCCTGTTACAGGTACGGGAGCAAGAAGCTATGGCAGGGGTGTGAGTTGCGAGTCTTCCTTTTCTGGCGCGGTGAGTTGGGGAAACATACCTTGGCGACGGTGACATCGACGCCAGTGACGCTGCCAGACTCGAGATCATCGATGGTCTGGTAGCCCTGCACAGACAGTCCTATGGCAGGGGTGGTGTCTAGTGGGAGGGAAGCCCAGTATTCTCTGTCGTCCGAGGCCCGAAAGCGAATGAGACTGTCCCAGATGGCCATTTTGAGATGTTTGGGAATATGGTAGGGGCAGAAGAAAGATGGGAAGTGAAAATGATTTTGATATGATAAACAACTTTCCACACCCTGAATTGCTGAAGGACGTGTTTTAGGTTCCCGATGCGCAGCCCTTTTCAAGACGGATGGATGTGGATGTTCTCGCCGAAGTCGGGGTATCAACAAACGGTTGTGGATTGGAGATTGCTAATCGGCACCATGGTTCCGGTTGGTCAACTCCGAGTCGCCACAACATGAGGGGTCAGGACATTTAGATATCAGGACGGGAATAAGTGGAATTGTACATTGTTTGCTGTCTCTCAATCATGCTTTATCATTTCATTTCTATCAAAACAAGCCAAACACAAAGATGGCGCAATCACAGCCAGGTATCATTGGGCCAGTGGCTAACTCCCCGGACAAGATCCAGCTCGCTCGACTCAGCTACGTTCATGTCTCCCATCCGGACATCAGCAAGTTTGACGACTTTGCTGCAGACTTCGGCTTCACAGTAGCAGCCAAAGATGGCGACAGCATCTACTACCGGGGATGGGGCAAGGACAAGTGTTGTTACATTGCGACGAAGAGCGACGACGGAGAGAAGCACTTCAATGGCGCTTCCTTCCTTGCAAAGACCGAGAGGGATTTTTTCAAGACTTGTGAGCTTCCAGGGTGTTCGCCACTAATCGAGAACCCGCCGGCCTGTGGTGGGGGGTCGCGGGTGACGGTGTCTTCGCCGTCCGGGACCATCATGCATGTGATTTGGGGTGCAGAGGAGCGCCCGGCGCCAGAGAAGCCAGAGACGGCGACAGAAATCCACAAGGGCAGTTTCAACACCACTCTTGAGAAGACTAGAAAAGGTACCTTATTCTACCCAATCTCCGACTCTGTGGTGCGGTTCGACTTACACGAGTGACAGGCGAGTTCCACCGCTTCAAACCCGGGCCTGCATTGGTCCACAAGCTGGGTCACTACGGCTACACGACAACAATGTTTGACGAGGACGTGGCATTCTACACCCAAAACTTCAACTTCATCCCATCAGACATCCTCTACGAGGTAGAAGACGGGCGTGAGATCGATGCAGTCACCTTCATGCACCTCGACCAAGGCCAGGAATACAGCGACCATCACACGCTGTTCTTCAACCGCGCCCCGCCTAGCTTTGACGGTGGGAAGCACCGCATCCATCACTGCTCGTTCGAGGTCGAGGATTTTGACACCCAGTTGCTGGGACACGACTATCTCCTAACCAAGGGGCATACGCTTATTTGGGGCGTCGGCCGGCACATTTTTGGGTCACAGATCTTTGACTACTGGAAGGACCCGAGTGGTTTTGCCATTGAGCATTATGCTGATGGCGATCTTATGAACGAGGACAACGCCATTGGAAGGGAGAAGAGCAATGGTCCTGCATCTATGTATATCTGGGGTCCCATAAGGCCCACTGGTGGCGTGGCGTCTTAGAGCCACGGGGGCTTCTAGAACGGTGTTCTGTAGTATCACGAAAGCTCCAACAAATGCTCTTACCATCACGCACTGTTCCATCCAACCTCGAAATTCGGCTAGTCTAATATTTTCTGTTTCTCAGGAGGCAGTCTCCCATAGACCGTGTTCAAATTAACCTTGTGTTAACGACTCGAATTGTTGCGAAAACTCGGAATGAGACAGAATACTGTAGATATTCTCACAACTTCTACAAGGATCACATATCAGTGCAACTGCATACACACGGAGTTGTGTTGAGCAACTGGAGTGCAATTCAGTTCTCGCCCAAAGAAGCACATCACTATCAGCATGCATCTCATCCGCTGTCTCTCGAGTTTCGCCCGCGTCATCACACGCAAGCCCGACAACCCTACAACGGAGACAACCACAACAAGTGCAAAACCATTGTAGTGAGCAACACAGACCAGCGGAGCAACTGACGCGGCGATCTCCGTTTGCATCGGCTGCTTGTAGCCGGCAAGCCCCATTCCATTACCCCGCACGGAGCGGAGTAAACAGCGGAGCATGCAGCCCCTGACTCGGACAGATGCGGGGAAGTGGATCCGGCTCGGCGAGGTACTTCCGGGGGTCGCGGGGCCGCCAAGATTTCGCGATCCGAGCCGTTGACGATGCCGAGCGTCCAATGAAGCTTAATTAGGTGCCTTATAGATGTGAACAGGGCGCTGGGCGTTGGCCGTGGCTGGTGATTTTGAACGTTGTAGAAAAAAACCCTCAACCACAGACAACATGGCACACATTTTCGAGCTGGCCGAATCCCTTTCAGCGCAGCCCAACTACGTCAATGGCGTCAAGACCAGCACACAGTCCAAGTTCCCCGCCACCGGTGTCTTCCAGGGATTCAACCGGCCATCTCGCATCGAGGGCGACGTGCACGACCTCGAGGTGACAGGCCAGATCCCCGACGACATCGATGGCACATTCTTCCGCATCCAGCCAGACCACCGGTTTCCCCCGCTGTACGACTCAGACATCCACTTCAACGGCGACGGAAACGTGACTGCCATCCGCATCAGCAACGGCAAGGCGCATTTCAAGCAGCGCTATGTGCACACCGACCGGTATAACCACGAGACAAAACATGGCAAGGCGCTGTTTGGCAAGTACCGCAACCCCTATACCGACAATGAGGCCGTGAAGGGGGTGATCCGGACAGCGGCAAATACCAACGTCTTCTTCTGGAGAGGGATGCTCCTGGCCACCAAGGAAGACGGCCCCGCCTACGCCATGGATCCAGACACCCTAGAGACCATTGGGAGGTACGACTTTGAAGGCCAGGTCCTGAGCCCAACCATGACCGCACACCCCAAGTTCGACCCCAAGACCGGAGAGATGGTTTGCTACGGATACGAGGTAAGCTTACAAACCCCTCTCCTCTTCTATTATCCCCAACCTACCTGTCAGTCCTCGGTCTTTGAAACGCGACAACTAACACCCCCCCAGGCCGGCGGCAACGGCAACGACGGCTCGCGCGACATCGTCGTCTACACCATCTCCTGCGACGGCATCAAAACCTCCGAGTCCTGGTACAAAGCCCCCTTCTGCGGCATAATCCACGACTGCGGCCTCTCCGCGAACTATCTCGTCCTGCCAATGACACCCTTCAAGTGCTCGCCCTCCCTGCTCGCAGCCTCCCAGAACCACTGGTCCTGGGACCCCTCCGAAGACCAATGGTACGGCGTCGTTCCGCGGCGCGGCGGTCCCCCCGACTCAATCAAGTGGTTCCGCTCTACCAATGCCTTCCAGGGCCACACCGTCAGCTGCTACGAGACCCAAACCCCCGGCGGCGGCGGCGGGCTCAGTAACACCGTGAAAATCGTCTTCGACCTGACCATCGCCGACGGAAACGTCTTCTTCTGGTGGCCGCCGGTCGACACCCCGCCGGGGACGGTCAGCACCCGGAATAAACTCCAGAACAGCACCACACGGTGGGTGCTGGACCCGGCCGCGCAGACCAACAGCTGGATTGACCCGGTCGAAGAGCGGCGCGAGTTCTCGGGGGAGTTCTCAAGAATAGATGACCGGTTTACAGCGGTCAAGTACAACCACTACTGGCAGGCGGTGATTGATGGGGCGAAGCCGTATAACGCGGCGAAGTGCGGCTCCCCGGCGGGAGGACTGTTCAATACGCTGGGGCACTTCACGTGGGATAACACCACGACGGAGACGTATTGGGCCGGGGAGTGCGGGACGTTTCAGGAGCCGGCGTTCATTCCGCGGGCGGGGAGCAGCGAGGAGGGGGATGGGTATATCGTGGTGCTGCTGAATCATTTGGATGAGTTGAGGAATGATGTGTGTATTTTCGATGCAAGGGAGATTAAGAAGGGGCCGGTAGCGGTGGTGCATTTGCCTTTTAAGTTGCGGTTGGGACTGCATGGGAATTTTGTGGCGCAGAGTGAGATTGCAGAGTGGAAGGCGAGGAGGGAGGGGGAGATTGGGCCGGTGAGGGCGGCGACGGAGCCGTTGCCATGGCAGAAGGAGTTGGAGAGTGTCGGTGGCGTTGCGGGGGTGAACGGGAGCAGTGTACCGAGTAATTGAAACAGTAGATAGGGTATCAAGCTGTTACTTATGGCGGGTGAACACCATCCAGGTGGTCAAACAAAAACTGCGACCCCGAAAACGACGCATCCATAAACATGTCCATATCCGTGCGCTCCAACCGCCCCCCATTTCCAAAGTCCATTGTCTCAAAGACATCAAACTTCAGGCCATCAAGGTCCCTAGGTCGAAAGTTAGCAAAGTCCCCACCAACAGTCTCCCGTCTAAAAGGGGGCCGAGTGGCCACTTACGAGTTTGGATACTCCCACTGGTTCTGACCCCCCAACATCTGAGCCTGAATGCCCGGCGTCCCACCCAAACCCCCCATCAGCGCCACATCACCACCGATGGTCCCAGCCTGCATAAAATGACCACCGCCCATCAGCTCCAAACCAGTCTGCTGCTGCTGCTGCTCTGGCTGTTGCTGCCTCTGCATCACAACCCCTTGCCCTACTCCTCCCACTACCACTTCACCCCCTGATGTTCCCCCAACTACCCCCCTTTCTCCATCCATCAAAACTCCACTCTCCCGAACCCTGGCCTCAAACTCCGGCGTAACTTTCTCACACCACCCAATCCGCTCCATCCCCCTCAGCGTATCCAAACAACCCCTCAACATCCCCTGCCTCTCCATCCCACCGTGCTTCTGCAGCGCCAATATCAAGATCCACATCACCTCTCCTATGCCCTGACAGTCGAGCAGCATCAGGCTTGAGAGACATTTCGTGTCGCGCATGCGCTGGATGACTTGGACGGCGGACTCGGAGGCCGAGATGCACGATATTGATAGGGACTCGTACAGGTGGCGCTTGGTAGGGAGGGTGCTGGTGCTTGGAGTGGCGTCTGTGGTGGATGTGGATGGGGAGGTTGTGGTGCGGGAGAGCGCAAAGAGAAGGAACGGGCGGGTGAGGAGGATGACGGAGCCCCAGTAGCGCAGGTGAAGGAGGTAGACGGCGCGTCGGTGCTGGGGGTGCAGCGAGGCGTCGGCGCGGAGGTGGGCGGGGATGTCGGCGGCCCAGCGGCGGAGGGCGCCGAGGCAGCTGGTTACGCGGCTGATGGGGAGGCGGCCGCCTACTTGGGCGGGGGAGAGGAAGCAGTCGTGGCTGATGCGCTTGCGGAGTTGGACGAGCTGGACGAGGAGGGCCTGGTAGCCGAGGGGGGTGTTTGGGCCGGGGTCGAGGACCTGTGGGAGGGGATGTTAGAGACCGGGAAAGATGGTGGTGGTTTGGTGGTGGGGGGCTTACCTGCTCGGTGGCTGGGGGTGTGCGCATGAAGACGGCGTCATCCATGATGGAGCAAGGATAGCCGAACCGACTCGCCATCTCATGATCGAGGATGTAGATAGTCCACCATAGTCGACGGGCCCACTCACGCTCGAGCGAGTCTTTGCTGCGAGGGGATACATCACGGTGAAGGCCGAGAGAGAACCCTATTCTCACTGCGGTGCCGAGATGCAGATAAGCTGTCACGCTGTAGCACGTCGCGTGGGTTGCCAAGCTCTGCCCGGATTGTCAGCTTTGTTGTCATGTCATGCACGAGAAAGGCAGTCCTCACTAGCAGGCCAAAAGCCTTGATACTGTCAATGTCCGCTTCATCCGCCGCCGACGTCGAGAGCTCCCTCGCCATGGACAAATACTCAAGTGCCGTTTTGGTGTCCTGCAGCGCGATGCCATTCGACGCCCCATCACTCGGCCGCATGCTCCCCATGGCGAACACCGAGTAAAGCGCGCACAGCCAGGACGAGCTTGCTGTGGTCCCCCGATCCTCGAGTGCCTGGTCAAGGCGCGTGTAGAACTGCTCCGACGAGAAAAACCAGTACATGCAGTGGACCTGGTCGAAGAAGCGCGAGGCGTACGCCATGCAGAGCTGCCGGGGAGGAAAGTACATCTCTCCGCGACGGTTGGCGCCGTTGGGGCTCTCGGGTGTTGTTGGCGGGAGCAGGCCAGTTTTTAGCGGGGAAATGATGTTGAAGTCGGAGCGGGCGGCCCGGGACGGCTCCCACGTCATGCGGACCGCGTGGTTCCAGCGGATCGACGAGTCGGCGCCGACATAGCCTGGGGAGTGTCAGCTGCGACGGAAGAGGCACATTGGGCGCGGGGGGTGAGACAACTGACGGTACTTCCCCATGGAGTCGAGCAGCATGCACCCTAGCTCCTCCTGCAGCAGCGGATGCTCATCAGGTTCCATCACCTCACTGCTCTTGGCCCGGTCGCCATCACCCGGAGCCTGAGCCGGGGACGCAACAACATTGCTGGTAGTATCTGGCAGTGCCAGCGGAGATGGTGCATTCCCGGCTTCCAGTCTTTCGAGGAGCGATTGGATGTTCTCAACGGTGAGCTCAGGGAGTTGGTCCTCCGGGACGAACCGGCGGAGCAACTTGATGGAGTACTCATAAACCTCTCCCGAGACACGGTAGAAGGGCCGTTTCCGGCCCCGCAAGTCGGCTTCACATGGGATTCCCACGGACCTGCAGTGCTCGCATGTCCCGTTGTCTGCAGCGGTCAGCGTTGCGCTGCGTTTTGTGGGGGAAGGTGCACTGCGTCCCTCCACCAATGCCAGGTGCAGGTCACTTACCGAAGCCAACACACTGCGACCCCAGATCAGATTAGCTCCACCCGGAATGTCTCTGCCGACGACGCGACTCGGAAACTCGGACGCGTCAACGCAAACATACCTTGGTCTTGCGTGCTTTGCAGGCGTTGCAGCTCAGTCGGGCTCGCTTGCGCGGTGGTCCGTCTTCGTAGCCCTGCCCATTGCACTGGCTCTGGACGTCGTCGGAATCGTGGGTCATCGCTACCAGGTAACCAGAGTATCGTGGTCACGAATGGGCAGAGACTCGGAAACAAAACTTGTTGCCGGTTTGGGGGTCAGGAAGTCGGACACGCGCTGGAAACAACGAGCCGGGGATCCAATTATTTGTACCTTTCCAACCCCGCTCTCAATCTCCAAGTTTGGGGCAGGAGCCACTCCACCCTCCGATCTTTTCCAGTAGTGAGGCGGAGATGCTTAGCTAGCGCATTGAGGAGGCGACAAGCCCGCCCGGGTCATGCCGTTGCTAGCTGCCGCTCGCCGCCGCCGGCCGGGTATCGATTCCGCTGGACACGGTCGGTATAGCAAAACAAGCATTTTTGCCATCTTGTTTACCTCCGGCGAAATTTAGTTTAGGATGCTAATGGGTAGGTTGGTTCAATGTTTTTGGTCTCTTCATTCTGCGATATCTACGCTAAATCACTTTTTCTCGTGAAACACGAGGTGCAGCGGCTGCACACCGAGCGTGAAATGGTCCTTCGTCTCTAACAGCAGCTTGCGTCCGTCCTCGCCAAGCGCAAGCGTTACCGACTCAAAATTTTGTACCCAGTGCAGTATCAGATCCCGCATTTCCGTCACTGCCAACGCCCTTCCGATGCATCCGTTCATGCCTACGAGTAAGAATTCAGGTTAGCGGCTACGCCGAAATGCTAGTCAAAGACATGGACGCGTTGGAAAGCATGACCTACCGATATTCCACGTCAAAAAAGCATCCTTCTTCTTAATGAGCTCCGGCTGCGAATACCACCTCTCCGGTATGAACTCATCCGGATGCTCATAATTTGCCGCGTCATGCTGCATCGCATAGACAGGGAGTACCACCACCGTGTCGCCGGGGATATATGTCCCATTCACCGTAATCCCCTCCGGCGGCGTCAGTCTCGGAAATCCCGAGGGAATGGCCGGGTGCAACCGGAGAGCCTCCTGGATCACGCCGTTGAGGTGCTGCGCCTTGGAGATGTCCTTAGCATCGAGGTGGGTCTTCCCCTTGAGCAGAGGTTCCAGCTCAGCGCGCAGTTTCTTCACTTGGGATGGGTCCTTGGCCAGGTAGTAGAACAGAAATGTCAGTGTTGCGGCCGTGGTGTCGGACCCTCCCACGATGGTGAGTCGGGTGTCGCCTCGCAGCCACTGGTAGTCGCTGTCGGCCTTGGGGCTGTCGTTGTAGGCTTTGATGAGGTGGGAGAGGATGTCGACGCGGTCGATCTGCTTCTCAAGGCGCTCGCGCACTTGTGATCCGACGAACTCCAGCCACGCTTTGGAGTGGGTGCCTGCCTTGGGCAGTCTGTGCATGATGGACGCTGTCCAGGGGATGGGCGTTGTGGGACCGACGTCGGCCATGCTCGTTTCGAGCAGGGTGGGGATCCAACGGTTTTCCTCAGAGGTCATCATGTGAAATTCCTTGCCTAGGCCGAGGTCGCCCATGACATCGAAGGCTACGGTTCCGCAGTCAGTAACAGCGGGCACAGTTTTGAGTCGCTGCAAAACTCACCGAAATATTTGAACCAGTCCGACGCATCAAACGGCCGTCCAGCAATACGCTTCATCTGCCTGACAAACTCGTCGCAGTGGACGATAACCCGGTCCTCGTAGTCCTTCAGTGCCCCCGGGGAGAACGCCTGCGAGAACATCTTGCGGCGGGCATCATGCGCCCCCTTGTCCCGAACTGTGTGGAGGTTCACCACCGGCCGGGATCGCTCGTACCACGGGCTCTTGATGCACTTTGACTCATTGCTGAGCACGACGCGGATGGCCTCCGGGTCGTTGATAGAGAGGTTGCTGGGGCCTTGTATTGTGTGTCAGCCGTTTTGTCTTTGATTGGAGTTCCATCACACGGCATAATGAATGGTGCAGTGTGGACTCACCTGTCCGGACAATGGGGCCGTATTTCTGATGCAGCTTCTGGATGACAAGGGCATTGTCCGAATTTCGGATGATGTAGGCATGGTACAAGTTGGAGAGTCGGGCCCAGAACGGTCCGGGAAATACGCGCAGCGGGTGGAAGAACAGGCGGTAGGTCGAAATGCTCGTGTACAGTCCAGTGAAGTAGGAAGTTGTGAAGAGGACGGTAGCGACAACGCTGTCTAGGACCCTGAAGCGAGTCAAATACAGGAGAGTGAGTCCAAGGATGCCGATGGCTGTGAGGGCCCGTGGTATCCATCGATAGGCGAAGAGGTTGTGATCGCCTCGGATGAAGTAGGCGAGATGGGTCGCAACACCTGCACTAACCATCAGGGCACAGCCCTGTGCCAGTTGCGCACAATCTAGCGTAGGTGTAAAGCTCACCATCGTGGCTGTGGACAGGCGATTACTAGGACGGTTGGTAATGAGGTGATGTGATTCGTGACGGATGGGGTCTTTCTTCACCGATTCTAGTAGGCCAAGAAGCTATCTGTCTTATGCATGGCCTGATTGTGGTCCCTGTACCCCGGTTTCAGGGGCTGGGATCTCCCCATGCCAAAATGGACGCCCGGGCTGCTTTCGGAAGTGTTGTCGGCTGCAAAGACCCGGCCGCTCAGGGGCGGGGCCGGCCCCACAACACCGGCCGGCTGCAGGATGCCGACGCCGGACCCACTTTTCCGTGCACTTGTTGTTTCCGGCCGCTCCTCTGTTCGCCAACACCGACTAAATAGCTTAGACAAATCGGGTCTCGGGAAAGGTTGCAGGTGACAACGCCCAGGCCCAGAACCCATTCCAGCCGGGTGCTAAGGATTGCTAGATGCCAACTAACCGGTTCGAGATGCTCTACCGCCACTTACACGACAGGGGTGCTTTACCGGAGCGAACTGCCTTCACCTGCTGCAGATGCTACCCGGACTGAGCCAGTGATCGGGCGGTTTGAATTAGACCGACAGACCGTGGAGTGAGTTAGCGTCCAAGATGGACAACGCGGCTACTAAGTGCCCTTGCAGAATTGGAGTTCACTTCCAAGGTCTAGACCATGCTCACACTAAGGCAAACAATCCCCCCCCCCAAGTGGGCATTTTTCCGATGGTTGTGGGTGAAGAGGTAAATTTCGATCCTCAAGACAGCGGTAGATTTACACGCCAGTCACTGGGGTGGTGAGGCAAGGTTAAACTTGATTAAAAGTAAATCTCTCATTGGATGTTTGCAATGAATGAATTGGCTAGGAAATGTTCAAGCGGGTGCTGGTTTTCACTTCAACCTCTGCGCCACCTTCCGCCACCACTGATTTGAGTCCGCCTCTTTCCCACCCTCGACTTGGTCCTCCTTCTCGCTCGCAATCTGGACCTGCTTTTTCCCTGCCTCCGCTCCATTCACCCCCTCCTTCACCCTCTCCACCTCTCCACCCTTCCCATCGCGATACCTTTCCGGCCAAATCCCCTGCTTCCCCGGGCTCAGAATGCCCCTCGGATCTAACGCATCCTTGACCCTCTCATTCATGCGCATCAAACTCCCCCCATTGAAATCATACTGCTCCGCCACCAGATCCATATAGTCAATATGCGCTCTATACTCACTGTACCCCTGCTCCCTAGCCAACTTCACCAGCTCCACAAACAGCCTATTCGTATCCTGCCGCTCCTTATCGTTCTGCCTGTCAAAGTACATCATGTTGATCATGGTCAGATGCCTCGCGTACAGGTGCAGCCCGCCGAAGTAGTCGAAGCCGTAGGATGTGCAGAGCGCCTTGGCGGCGAGGTAGAATTTGAACGCCGCGGCGCCGTCGGCGGGGAGGATGGGGCTGAACGAGACGTGGCCGCCGTCGAGGCCGCGGTACTGCACGGCCTTGAGGGCCATGAGGCTGGGGGTGCCGGTCTCGACTGTGCGGAATTCGGCGGGGATGTCTGTGGGGTTGAGGTACGCCTGGCCGGGCGGGGGGTAGAAGGCGCGCCCGGTGAGGGTTGCGGTGGGGAGGGCGGTGGTGAAGGCCGCTTGGCAGCGGGCAAAGTTGGATTCGATGATGCTCTGGGGCCCGTACAGGCCGAAGCGCGCAGACCAGAAGCCGATGCCGAGTTCGGCCTGGAGTTCTTTGAGGCGGGCGTCGGGGATGGCGTCGCTGCCGGGGTAGAATTGGCTGCGGGGCCCGCGCTTGACGAGCTCGCGGGGGAGGTTTCCGATCAGCGGGTGGTTCTGGATGGCGTCGCGGAGGAGCAGGGCGCGGAAGGTGTCGATGAGCGGGGCGAGGTCGGATTCGTTCTCGACGTCGACGCGGCACATCATGAAGCCCTCGGGGCTGGGCGACGCCCAGAGGCTGAGCTTGGTGACCACGCCGAAGTTGCTCTGACTGAACATAGACTCGTACGTGGGCCCGTAGCCGCCGCGGAACAGGGGCCAGCAGACCGAGTCGTTGAGCGCGCCCATGCCCGTGCGCACGATGGTGCCGTCGGCGAGGACGACCTCCATGCCGCAGATCTGGTTGGAGTGGTCGCCTGGGAGACAGGGTTAGATCGGGGGGCTAAACGTGCCAAGGGGTCTAGTTGGGGAGTGTGCATGGTACATGCAAGTGGTACTGGATGAGGGCTGATGAGAGCAAAGTGGAATCGATGCTTACCAGCCGGTGTATACCCCCACCCCCTGTCCAGCGCATTGCCCACCACCGAGCCCCAGCCGAGAG
>Ga0247758_1002044_pt1 | contig 12345 bp, 11 predicted proteins | sample UWRJL156409C4_FD_180950 | JGI IMG/M metagenome (GOLD analysis project Ga0247758, IMG submission 180950) | Plant litter microbial communities from Arlington Agricultural Research Station in Wisconsin, United States - UWRJ-L156-409C-4 | ecosystem: Environmental > Terrestrial > Plant litter >...
AAAAGGTTCAAACTTACCGTTCAGATCTGGGAGAAGAACTTTCCAGCTCCCTTGCTTTCTCTCTGTGACAAGCTCGTCAAAATCTGGCCACGCGCCTCGACTTTGAGATTGCTCGCCAGGGGCGAATACTCCAGTCGGTTGATTCAGGTCAAACCCGCTGATATTGTAGCCAAGTTGCTCCCAACTCCGAAGCATGCCCTTGACAGCAGACTCGCCGAGCGGCACGACCGACTTTCCGGGTTGGCCACGTTCCTCATCTCTCGGGAGAGATACCATAATATTTTTCCCTTTCCATGGCACCTTCTTCCTCAGACGCGGCGTTCCGTTCAATGGAGCGCGTTTGGTCACTGCCCTCGAGGGTGTAGCTGGCGCTGCGGCATCTGCTTTAGGGGTGCCAGCGAAACTATTTGCGCCTCCGCCCATCGGAGGTGTACTGGGCCTCTCGGTTACAGAGGCCGCTGCCGCTACCAATACAGGCTCGCCCTCAGGCGAGGACCTGTCGTCAAAAGACGCCATATTGGTGCTGTTCTGTTGTTTGTGATTAAGAAGCGCTTTTAGTGTCTCACTACTAGACTGTTTCCTGGGGCGACCTCGAGATACCTTCGGATCCTCGTTGTTCTGGCGATTTGCCCTAGGCGTTTCGTTATCAGGGAATCCCAACCACGCAGCTTCCTCGCCAGAAAATGAGCCGCTCAATGAAGAGTTCTCACTATCGCCGGCGCCGTCGCTGAGCCAGTGACGCTTCTCTAAATCGCTATCACCAGCTGTGTGTTGGCGAATCCAGTCTTCAGTTATCCCGCGGTGAACACGACGTGCACGGTTTGCGAGGACAGCCGCCGCGGCGCTGATCGAAGATGAAGGAGCTTCCTGCTGTGTGCCCTGAACGAGCGGCACGGGTCGGAGAAATGGGGTTTGTAGCTCAATCTGGTGGATGGGCGACTCCTCCGAAGCTTCACTGCTTACGCTCTCGCTGCGAAGATGCTTTGGATATGGCGAGCCCCAATGTGTGGCGTCGTACTCAGCGGTATTGTCCCTCACAGTGCTGGTTGGAGGCGTGCGCAGAAGACCAAGCACCCGGTCGGGGAGCCTCGGTGCTGGCAGAGGCGGGAGTTCAGGGGATGCCTCGCCGTCGGCGGTGGAAGCGGAGGAGAACGCAGGAGACGCAGTGGCGGATTGGCACCGAGACTGGGAGCCTCTTGGGCCTTCCTGTGCGGATGCACGAGGAGGAGTTTGAGGGGACGGCCTTGAGGAAGACGTCTTCGGGCTGCCTTGAGGGATGCGAGCATTAGCCGTGCTGATTCCTTGAGATGCAGTGCCGGATGAGACCATGGACGAGTGGGTGGCGGTCGGTTTTTAGAGGGGCCGGGGCGCAGATTTAGCTCACCAAGATGAGACCAGCGCAGACGAAGTTAAACTCGTCTGCAGCTGATTCTCAGGATTTGCGCGCTGCCGAATGTCTCTGCAAAGCTTTCAGATAAAGAATTATCTAAAAGGTAGCAAAGAAGCTCGAAATGTCGTCGGGCGAGCCGTGGCGCGACGCGTTCTCGGCAAAACGGGGCACGGGTGGTGAATCGAAATAGGCAATGAAATTAAAAAGTTGGTAGTGGGTTAAAAGAGCGACAGGAAGGCGGAAAAGCAACAACCCGGGGAATACGGACGCATCGAGTCGCAACGGCCGTCGGGTCGATCTGGAGCGCGCAAAGGTTGAGGGACTTGAGGTTCGACGCGAGGAGGATAGCCGTGGTGTTGGCGTGAACCTGGGGGAAGGGAAGTGCGGTCGGGAAGGAGGTGAAGTGCGTCGTGGGCCATGGGGCCAGCAATTATTTTTCGGGAACAGCGATTTTAATTGAACACGCTTCCCTGGCACTCCACACGTCCGGGACCGATAATCTCGCTGGTTTGCAGATTCATTTGGCCGAAGTTTGGCGGTACCTGACGAGGGGTCAGGGGACGCGCATTGCGTGCCGGCACAAGCTCATCTGAAAGTACCCTCCAACAATTGTCTCGGGCCAACGACAAGCTGCCGTCAGGCACATGGCGCCCGACGGACGACCTTCGAGAATGAGACAGGCATGTTCGACTATGTGACCCTTTGCATCTCACTATGCATTTGCTGCCAAACTGGCACAATTCTTTTTCTATACCTTGATGAGCCTCACGTCTCACACTTCGCACCCAAGGTCGATGCTGGACGCGAAAAGGGGTCCGACATGGACCCTTGCCACTAGCGAAAGAGACTCCACTCGAGATGATTCAAGATCAAGGGGCTCCCCAAGAGTTCATCGCATCCGCTGTCAGCCTCCGAACCAAGATGCCGCAAGATGCTGCAATTCATTTTGAGCGAAATGTGCCCTGCGAAGATAGTTTCCGGGGTACTGGGGATTGAGCATGAACGGGGCGGGCGCATTGAGAGCTGAGATTGGGTAGCGCGGCAGCGGGTTTTCGAGCCTCGAGCCTGCCCATTGTGCATCCCGCATGGCGCGCCGCCGAATCAGATCGAGTCGCACTCTCAATTGTTCAGTTTGGGCAGCGACCGAGAGAACAGCCAACAGAATTGAGGAACCCAATGCGCTGGCCTCATGACGCGCTGGGATCCCACGGCGGAGGTGTGATGCCAGCTCAGCGATGGCGTTGACAACTCACATGGGGTTCGCTGCAACACCTGCGTTCTCCATCTGGGGATCTCCAGAGATCTTCAGAACAGGACGGCCCACCCGCCCCATGCGGCAAAGTAAATCATCATGGCCTACTTTGTACGCCTAACTGCAAACCCTCGAGACCACAAAGTATTCCAAGAGGATAGGTATGGACATTGAAGCCTGATTGGTCGGTATTATGAGATACTCGAATTTGACGAACTGAAACATCGAGACCCCATGCTTGCCGGATCCTGTTTTTTGGGGGTTTTTTTTCCGGGGTCTTGCACACTGTCCGGTCAGGTAACCGTTTGCACTGCAGCTCCGAGGCTCGAATTTTTATTCGTATGCCATTCTCCTCCCTTGTATAGCTCAGCTAGGTACCTAACCATTATCATCAAAGCATACCCAGTCCAAGTCCAGTTGTTCCAGGTGGATATCACAAACGCCGAACAAGCCCTCAAGCCAAACTAATAAATGTACCCGTAGAATAATGACCACCCACCCAGAAAGTAACCAAAATATTTCTAACAAACACAGACCCTAAGGTCTTCATGCATCGCAGAAAATGTCGAACTCGGCCGTCTGGCTTACAAGGACCGGCGGCGGGAAGGTCTTTGTGGGTGCGGCATCGAGTGCTGCCTTACACGCGACTGCAACCATATATCAGCACTGGATTCAACATCAATCCCAGTCCCCAAAGGAAAGCTTACCATTCTGCTTGTCACAGTCGCCCACGGCAAAGTTCCCTTGCTTGTTGTTGGCAATATCGGCGCACTTGTTGAATTGGTTATCGCATGCTCTGTTCGAAGCTGTCTTGAAGTCGTTCTGGCAAGGAGTTAGCCAGCAGTCACCATCACCACCAACCCACATCACAACAACAGAGACATAAAACGTACGAAGGTATCTCCATCCACCCCAAACTGTCGTTGCGGGTTCCCCGTATTTGTGATCGCCGACGCCGCCACGCCGCCCAAAGACCCCGAAAACACCTGCAAGTTCCGTGTAGGCACCGTCTGTCTCGGCGCAAGAAGCGCCATGCGGAAATGCTCGCCGGCGTAGATACCATCGCTGTCGGAAGATGCCACGGCTCGACTGCTGGCAAGGCCCGCCACGACCAGACACAAGAACGATGATCCACACTTCATGTTTTCCTCTTCCTTTCACTTTCTGTTTTGTGTGATGTCGATTCTTCGATACACCTCACCGTCGTCGGTAAATCTCGCCCGGAGATTCTCACTTTCGCTTCGAATTCGCCGACTCAGAACAGAGCAGGAGAGGCAGTACCAATGCTGATATTGAAACACGCGTTCTTCACCAGAAGAAACAACAAAGTCTCACTGACTGCCAAAATAGAGCAGTAGTAGAAAAGAGTGTCAGGATAATTAACAGAAACGAGAACAAGAGAGCAAGAGAGAAAGAGAGAGAGAGAGAGAGAGAGAGACAAAGCACCTGCACCCATCCATCACTCACACGCCGGCAAACTTGCCCGCATTTTACCCGGTTGAAGATCCCCTCACCTAGTTGTAAGTCGATCGCCGGCTGAAACCATCATGAGACACCCACCCACCACACAACTTGGGCTGCGCACGAGCGATGACCTCAATCAAGCAGAAACCCACCAATGCACGTGATTTCATTCAGGCAAAATGCGACCAAAGTAAAATCGGACGGTTCGGGTTTTGGAGAGGGTGTTCATCTGTTCAAGTTGGGAGACCCTACTTGGCGATGCAGCTGCGTCCACTCGGGCCGCCGTGAGAGTGCAGAGGGTTCAGCTGAATCTTCAGATGACGAGTTCATCAATCGACACGAACGCCCGGCTTGCAGTATCAATAGCGCAAAATACATTGTAGAAGCTGCAGACCCACGCCGCCTGGATGATGAATTGTTATTATTAAAATGTCTTACTGTATGAAAACATGCGATGTTTTTTCCCTGTGGCGAAGTTGTCATCCAATGTCGACAAAAGACGAGCTATGTATCCGTTGGGAAACATAACAAACTCCCTTCTTCCATAGCGCGTGGAAACCAGCTGACGCCTCCACCCTCCACCTCCTCGCCGGAACCCGAGCCAGCTTCAACCAACTCAGTCCCCTCCCGTTCCAACGCCTCGCCAACGATTTTGATTCATCTCCCTGGCCTATTCGCCCCGATGTATGCTCTCCGAACCGTTATTCTGGTAATGAGTTTATGGAATCCGTCCCTCTATCACTCGGTACGAGTACGAACTAGATGCTCGATGATGGCGCTTCCCAGAACTCCGGATTTGCTCCCGTAAACATATGGTGAGAGGAGCGGGACAAAATAAATAAATATCGACAAGTGAAACAAATTGGTGGTCGTGGTTATGAACAAGTGAGAATTTTAGGGAAGTGCTGCCAGATTTTATAGCATCATGCGAGAGGATGTTAGAAATTCGAGGCGGTGTTGACCTGTGTTGGGGTATGATAACTCTCAAGAGTGCTCTGGAAGGGCGTCCGGCCATTCATGGAGTTGCCCGTATCCGGCTTCTCTCCGCCTGCAGTGCTGGGATAATCCATCAAATCGTCGTTCTCCTCGGCAGCCTTCTTCCGTCCCCAGATCCTCCAAGCCACAAAAGCCAGGCCGCCTAGAATGATGGCTCCACCGATACCGACCACGACACCAATAACAGTGTTACGGGTGTCAGGCGACATGCCGGTCTGCGCATTACTTCCATTGTTGGCCAGTCCAGGGGTCTGCGTGGTTGTCAGTTCGCTGGTGATGGTTGTCGACTGCCCGTTGACACCAGTAGTAGTAATGAATGTAGTGCTCGTCTCGATGATAAGCGAAGTTGAGCTTCCCGAGGTGTTGGGAGGAGGAGTAATAGAAGCTGAGGGACTGGTGGTGCCGGACTGCGTGGTCGAGCTGGATGACTGGCTTGACGATGAGGACCGACTTGTTGAAGGAGTCGTTGTGGGTGTTGGCGGAGTGGTGGGGGATGTGGGAGGAGTCGAAGACGGAGCGGGAGGGGCTGTCGTCGACGACGACGACGATGAGGTCGAGCTGGAGCCTGTGCCACTCAGCTGACGCTTCTGGATTGCTACGCCATTGCGGAAGGCAAGTCTGGCGGCATTCATGTCGTCAATCATGGTGGCCTCGGCGACATAGAACACTGAAAGTCCGAGGACGAGCAGATCGAGGAGTCTCGGGGAGCGCATTGTTGCTGGAGGCTGACTTCAATGGCAGAGGCAGAGCGGTTTCGACAGAACAGTTCCCGTTGTCGTTCGTGGGGTTTGATGGAGAATTTCCAAGCCCTCGGCAGATGGACGGTTCCCGGATCGGGACAGAAAAGGTTAAAGTCGTCTCGGTATTCCGGTCAACGAAGAGCCAGAATGACGTTAAACGCGTTGTCGAGAAAAATGTAGTAATAAAATGCAGGCTTTGTTGGTGAGTGGAAAATTGGTGGCAGAAAAGAGACCACGAAACGAATGGCGGGGAAAGGACGGGATCAGTAACGAGTGACGGGTGGAATGGTTTTCATTGATGGAGGGAAGGAAGGACGGCGGCGAGGTTGCGCAGTGAAACGAAAGAGCAGGACTTGCTTGCTCACGAGGCAAACGAAGAAATGGAACAGGGGTTGGCAGCCAATCGTTGCTCGTATTCCAGCTTTCGCGCAGCACGAAGATCGGGGCGTTCGGGAGCTGCAACGGGGCACCTGGGCAGCTGGTCCACTCTCAGCCGTTTGCCCACTGCCATCTCATCATTTGCAACGGGACAGCCCCCAAAACACGCTCGATAGGTGCATTTTTGGCGGGGCAATTCTGGACGCCGCCCCTGCAACCAGCTCCTTCCATCACCAACAATGCAAGCGAAACATCGCTCTACAACACCTGTTCCTTCCGTCGTCAATAAGCAAACGAGCTCTACTCCTTGCAGTCGCCCTGGGTGCACGAACATTCTATCTTCTTCATCAATGCCATCCGCCCATATGGCTGACAAGAAAACAATCGGCCAGCTCGATCGGCTGACTCTCCTCCCGGCAACGCCTCCAGAGACAGCATCCCCCAACTCCCCCACACCATCCGTGAGCTTGCCGGTCTCTAGTATCGATAAGATTATCGTCGAAATTCGCAATCGCATCTGTGGCCAAGTTGAGCACGAAGAGGAGTGGTGGTGCATCAGCCTCAGTTGTGACGAGTTCATTGCTTTTGAGGCGCGTTTTGAAGCCGAAGGGGATTACCACTGGTCAAAGTAGGTTTACCTATTACCCCCCTTTATCTAGCATCACATTAGCTAACCTCTAATTAGGTACGACTACTTCCCTAACCTTAATAAGTTCGTCCTACGTATAGCAGGCAATGTCCACGAAAGCGTCATCGGAGGATTTGGAGACCTAGTTATAGAGCAGTTGATCGACATACGGCGAGGTAACGACCAAGTCGCTGCCGATTTCGCTCGGAGAGTACAAACAGCTAGAAGCCCCAAGATTAAGCGCGATGGTCACACCCATTACCCAGACGCGTCGTTTGCACATTATGATGCGACAGAACTTGGTGTCATCGTAGAGGTCTCACATTCGCAAAAATGCCAAGATTTTCCGTTCCTTGCAGATGCATATATCTTGTTCAAATGGGTTAACCCAGGCTGTCATCGGGATTGACCTTTCGTACCAGGGAAAAGAAGCAAGAGTTATAGTATGGCGACCAAACAAGACCAAGGAAAACGGAGAAACGATACTTGCAATGAAGAAGACCTTTGAGGGCATCTTTCGGGATGCAGAGGGGAATTTGGTTAATGGCGGACGGAAGCTCTGGATTTGGCTGAAGGATTTCGCTAACAAGCTTGATTGCCCCGGAATCCAACAGGTCCGGGGGGTAATTACCATCTCCTTTGCTCAGTTGTATGAGTTAGTACAGGTTGCCGAGGCTTCTGATCGGGCACGGAAGCAGAGGCGGGGGTCGGATGAGGTTCTCGAAGGTAGAAGCAGGCAGAAAATGGTCAAGCGCAAGACGGGGGTCCGCCCGCCACCAGAGAAACTCACAACCTCGGACGAGGAACGGGTTAAGGTAGCCGAGGAAGTAGTTGATAAGCAGCTCTGCGACCAAGACGCAGATTATTCCCCAGAGCAGGATTATACCTTGGGGCAGGTGGTAAAGATGGACGGTCTGGCTATGAACTCGAGAGCAACGGTAGTTCGTATGTTTCTCTGACCTTCTGCTGGAGCGATGGTGCCCGCTAGGATCTCGGAGTCGAATGGGGTTGTTGCCAACTCAACGCTTTCTCAAATGTACATCGAATTTAAGGGATTTGCATGATGTCAAACCTCTCTGTGATGGCGACAGGGCATGGCTCTTTTATTTCCGATGGTAGTAGGGGTTCCAAACTTGCCGAGAGGGCTAGCCAGTGAAGACACGAGTGATTTTCCTCCGCCAGTCCATCCCGTAAGGTACCTAATTACGCAGCCCAAAACACCAAGGTAGACTGTACAACTTCGGCAAGCATATAAAACTCCAGTGCCACCGTTACAAGAGGGTTGCCGACAATATCATCCGCTGAGCTAGTGCACAGTACCTAGGCAGGGCAAAGGAGAAGCGCTTCATGATAGTTATTCTGGCCACCGGCCGTAACGTCCCGCGGACAAAGCTTGGGGCAAGTCAAAACGACCGGGCATCTGTCACTTCAATGACTTGCTGGCACAGACGAACGAACGTTGGCCTTCCCAACATGATCAGGCACGCATACGGGAACAGAACCAAAAGATGGAAGGGATACCCTCAAGCCAGTGACGGCATTCAAGGCATTGCCCTGCTTCCCGCACAGTGACGTGAGCTGGATGGAAGGCCGTACATGTTGTTGCCTTTGCGCTCGGCTTTTCCATTCCTCCGAACGAGCTGTTGTTCAGTAACGAGAAGATTTGCCTCCTGTGAGCTGGAGAGGTGTCGTGTTGGCCGGTTCGATGCGATGCGCGAAGGGGAGATTAGGCTTCTCGACTAGAAACGTCGTCGTATCCGGGATTGTTGCTTGGCTTCGGGTCTTGGTATACAAAACCCTTGGCTTCAAACCCGGGGCCGTCGGAGCTTGTCCGGGTGGAGTGCGATCTAGGTCTCCATCTTTCCCAACGTCAGGGAATAGCGACTGGAGACGCCGTTCTTCACAGCTGTACCCGGCCCTTAGGTATTAGGCAGAGGTTCTATTAATTTCTTTGAGATTTCCTAGGGTGTTCGGGGCTGTAAGGACCACCCGGAGGGCCATTGGAAATGGGTCACAGCGTGGTGAGGTTGCGCTGAGCTCCGATGCCCCACCATCAACAGTCACCGTTAGGTGGTAATGGTACCTTCCCTTCTGGATTCGCGTCTATCCTGCCAGAGTGACTCTGCCTTACACTTGCACGCTGCAAACACGGTCGTCTCATCCAGCCAATAGCTGGGTCATGTTCTCGTGAGTATATATGTTCCCAAATGGGCATCTTATCCGGCTGCGACCTTGCAGATGCCAATTCGTGTTACACGGTGTGCGGTGTGCTTGGAGAGCAGAATATTTCTGGGCGGATGAGGGCTGCATGGATTCTTCATTTCCCGTAGCGATGCCCAACACGAAGACAGGTTCCACCGGAATCTGCCACAGCAAAAGACAACAAAGAAAGAACTCGGTAACTCGAGTACTGATTACCGACGGCGACCAGAGAAAATGAGTGGGATGCTGATAGAACCCCCCAATCTATTTCCAGAAGAAAAATTATCCCTCGCGAAAGAAGTCTTTGTTAGCGCAGGGCTGACACAGACCCCTGGTGCATGGCCGACAATGACGTGGTTCATTTTAAATGATGGAAGTTGGGATGCTGCGCCTTTTGTGTCGAATTGCCCTTGAGAATGTTGTTGACAGCTTTGCTGGATGGAAGAAAGTAGTGTCATTTTTCAGCCCAGGCTATCCCATGGGAATGTTATACAAATCGGGTTATAAGATACGATGGAAAGCCACCGTGATCGTAGCGTCCCGTACCTTGCATGGCCAAACACGCCATCATGCTAGGTTAGTCGAAAAGGAGGGGAGAGCGGGTGGTGGCGTCATGCCACCTTGAGAAGCCACCGTGACCATCAGGAGAGAGCCCCATCGGAATCTGAACGGTAAGAAAATAACGCTGAAGACCGCATTCCTTTGTTGTGCAAAATGCGGAGGGACTGAGGTCGAAAACCGGGTTTGGGGAATCAGGCTGATCGACGACAGTCCCGTTTTTCGTCATGAGCTTAACCAGAGCCGCACGCGCCGATCCTGTATTTTTAGTGTTGAAGGCTGAGAATTGACTGCTCCATTGGTGTTGTGGAGCGACATCGACCTGAACAAATTTTGTGATTGTCTCGTCAGGCCCGAGGGCTGAGACAAATGAGCGAGGCTTTGACTCAGCCTGGGGCGCGCTCCCAGTCATGAACAACAATGGGATTGGGAACCATGAAAGTCCCTGCAAGGGCTCTTGCCCCTTTTTGATGCGACCCCAGTTAGGTTTGACACCCGGGCACGGGCCATATCTGTCAATTTATGTCTTGGCAGGGGTGACAACAGCCTTGCATGACCTCCTCCATTTGACAGGTTACATCCTCGCAGACCGCGATTCTTCCCAGCTGTCCGCTGTGTATCCGTGTGCGGTCAGTTCTGCTGACGCTGCCTGCGGTGGAAGGTTGGCAATATGGGCGATATGCACTACAGTCGAATTCTATCATGGCTGTGGACCACTCTGTGGGGGGCAAGTACAAGCCCCTCCATCTCTTCTCGAATCCTTCCAGGTCGCCTTGCTCGCCTCGGTCAACACGATCGAAGCGGCCCAAGGAACGGGGAAATGAGCTGGAAGAGAAAGCGACATCCCCCACTACAGCCACCGCCATTGGCGGGGAGGGCTGCCCAGTAGGGTGGAAGGCGGGTTGTTGGCGGACTCGGTATGCAGGTACCGTGGAGAGGTGTGCCGCCTGGCCGTGGGTAATTTCCTCAGTACCTGCGAGCGGTAACCTCGCCGAGCGCTTGGTCTGGCGCTATGGATCCTCACCACCCCTGCTGCGTCCGAATTGAGCGCAACGGCTCCACACCGCAACGGCCAGCCTTGAACCCCCTTGACCTTCTCGCGGTGCGCACGATGGTGACCCATGTCAGATCGTGCGTGAATATGAAGGGCGGCGGCCCGTCGCTCTCTGCCTAGCTGCTCTCATCCTCTTTTTTTTCCCGGTCGTGTCTTCAACTCCTCACCAAGACGGCCTCTTTCCTCGCCGTTGCAAACGTTTGTTTGCGTCCTTTCGTTTGTTGATCTCGTATCAACGCACGCTCTTTACGGCCTAGGCCATTCCGCACCCCGCAAAACACTCCTTTTTTTGCTTGTTGTGTTTGCTCTCGTTATTTCTAATATTAGACCCACGAGAATGTACAAGACTCTTGCTGTGGCGGCGCTTGCCGCTGCCCCGGCTTTGGCATCGGCCGCCGGCCCGAACCTCAACGCCTACTGGGGACAAAGTGGCTCAACAAGACTTAAAAAGTTCTGCGACCTGTCAACATTCGAGTATGTCACAGTTGGCTTTGTCAACAACTCGCCCGAGTTTGATACCTCCGGCCTCAACTACCCTGGCACCGACTTTGCTGCCCACTGCGCCGCCGATGTCTACGAGGTCACGGAGAATGGCCAGACAAAGAAGTCAAAGCTTCTCAGCGGGTGCAACCTGATTGCCACCGATATCCCCTACTGCCAAGGGAAGGGCAAGAAAGTGCTCTTGTCCATTGGCGGTGCCCCGGGTGAGAACTCTCACTACAATGTGACAACCGCTGCGAACGGAGAGTACTTCGCCAACTTCCTGTGGGAAGCCTTCGGTCCCAAGAACGCCGCGTCCACCACTCCTCGCCCTTTCGACCTCCCCAACAAGGACCCTGTTGTCGTTGATGGTTTCGATTTCGACATCGAGGAGTACTTCGACGACAACAAGAACGGCTATCCCTCCATGGTCACTAAGCTTCGCCAGCTGATTGGCGCCCAGCAGCGCCCGTTCCTTGTCACCGCTGCTCCCGAGTGCCCCCTAGCTACCCAGTTCTTCAAGATGAAGAAGATCATCGACACTGCCAAGTTCGATGCCTTGTTCATCCAGTTCTATAACAATGCAGCCTGCCAAGGGGACTCGAACACCTTCAACTTTGACGCCTGGGTGGATTACATCAAGAACACACCTAGCAAGGACGCCCTGCTCTATGTAGGTCTTCCTGGCAGCGACGTTTCCGCCAAGACTGGATACCTCTCACCCGAGAAGGCTGTGGCGTTGGTGGAGGGGCTCAAGGGTAACCCGAAGTTCGGCGGTGTCATGCTCTGGGATATGGAGAGCTCCCTTTCGAACAAGAACCAGGACGATGAGCCTTACCAGCAGATTGTTCACGAGGCGCTTTGCGGCCCGACCGTGCCTACTCTTCCAGGAACCCCCTCTGGCACCGACTGCCTCTTGAAGCATGCCGTTGTCGGTGGCGACACCTGCTACAAGATTGGCCAGGCCAATGGTTTGACCGTGGACGAGATTCTGGAGCTCAACCCCAACCTAGACTGCCCCGGACTCCAAATTGGACAAACCATCTGCTTGGTGCGCGGAACCCTCCCTTCATCCGCCGCCCCCTCGGTCGCCCCCAGCTCTGCGGCTCCCAGCTCTGTGGCCCCTAGCTCCGCTGCTCCCAGCTCTGTGGCCCCTAGCTCCGTTGCGCCCAGCTCCGCTGCTCCCAGCTCCGTCGCCCCCAG
>Ga0247758_1002045_pt1 | contig 12345 bp, 9 predicted proteins | sample UWRJL156409C4_FD_180950 | JGI IMG/M metagenome (GOLD analysis project Ga0247758, IMG submission 180950) | Plant litter microbial communities from Arlington Agricultural Research Station in Wisconsin, United States - UWRJ-L156-409C-4 | ecosystem: Environmental > Terrestrial > Plant litter >...
TCGAAATGGGAGAGAAATTAAGGTTCGTCGGAGGGGGTCGAAATAGCGGTGAGATTGGACACGGTGGTCGAAAACAGGGGTGGTCAAAAAGTGGGCCCCCGGACTTACTGGGCGAGTGGATTCGTCAGGGGTTGACGCACCAGGACTTGCGTGAGTTTGGTTCTTTTCTTCTTACAGTTAACGAAACACAGTCACAGCAGTAGCTTACAGCGGTTCCGACACATGCCAGGCACCGAGTTCGCATTGCAGATCATCGCTGGGGCAGACACAACGGCGTTGGCTCTTCGAAGCTGTCATCCGCGAGGTCATGCGAGTTTGGCCTATCGCCGTCACTTTCACCCCCCGTAAGTTACTTTCCTCAGATTCACTTCCACCAAACCCGCAATAGTATCTGATAAACGACACAGGCACCGTCCCACCCTAAGGCGACACCTTCACAGTGCACGGAAAGCCCGCCACTGTCCCGGGCGGAGTCGACATCGGTGTCTCCATCCAGGCCATCCTGCACAGCACAGAGGTGTTCGGCCACGATGCGAAGCTCTTCCGTCCGGAGCGTTAGCTCGCGCAGAGCGAGGATGGACGGCTAGAGCGTATGGTACGGATAAGTGACCTCATGTGGGGCCAGGGTACCTGGTTGTGTTTGGGGAAACAGATCGCTCAAGTGGAGATTGCGAAAATTGTATTTGAGGTGAGTGCGTCGAGTGGTTGCTCCAGAGGACTTGATAGCATACTTGATGGGTGCTTGTTGTGCTGACCTGACCATAGCTGTTGCGAAATTTTGACTGGGCTCTCCTGAGGCCTGCTGAGCGGCCGTGGAGAGTCACGTCTCCGTTCGGGTTGTGCGTCATAAATGATATGTGGGTGCAGGCTGCGGCTCGCTGACGCTTTCACTGAGAGTTCTCTTGTCACTGAAAGGGTCAGTGAAGCTTCTCAGAAACAACGGGTTTTGCTGACTAACCTAGGTAACTACCTAGGTACCTGGTCGGTCTCTTAAAATAGTTTGTGTCGTCTGCAGGATACCTAGGTACCTACCGCGTTGATTGATCCCATTTGCACTAAGCGCCTACGTTGGTGATGATCGACTGATGAGTCTTTGCCAAGGTAGCCTGCTGAAGTAGGTAGGTAGGTAGGTTTGACAGTCCAATCACATTGTATCATCGTCTTTCATGATCTGAGACATACAGAGAACTGATGCACCATGCCCAACTGGCAACGAAAAAGAAGGGACGGGCCGGGTCAACACGAATGCAAACCACCTCAGCAAGCCACATTTGAGGCCGGTCGCGAAGAGGCCGACAACCCCTCGCCGTCTCAGCAAATCGAGCGCACGCAGTTTTGCCGCAGTTGCCGCCAATGCAAGCCACGACACGATTTGGCGAGAACGGAGCCGGGGGCCTTGTCTGGCGGTGGAGAAAGGTTTGTAAGATGATAAGAACCTGGAAGTGTCTGACTCCCCACCACCTGGGGTGAGTTGTGGGCTCCGAATCAACTGCACTTCAGAAATGACCTTGGACATTAGCCCTTTCGACAAAGTCAGACCAGGACACCAAGATCCGCGATGCCACAGGTCCCGAAGTTTCCGACGGATCACCTTGATCTGAGGTGTGATAACGACGGACTGAAAGACGACGAGAGATCAATGAAATCTCTCGTCTTCATTGGTGCCGCAGCTGTCAGTCTTCTCTGCAACGAATCTAATGACAAGGTCTCCACTGTGTTCCTCAATGACGACCGCTTCACGCTAGCCAGGAGGCATGATATCATCTCAGCCATCTGGCCCGTTGCAAACTCTACGACTCCAGCGCAGCCCGACCGGGGGAAATATCCCGCCCCGCTTCTCGCTTGGTCGACACGACTGCAGGTGCTATTTTTGGGCTTCCGGGGCACAGACAGCTTCGCAGATGTCTTGAGCAACATCAACATCGCGTAACGGGCGGAGCCGAGTCAAGCATCGCGCTTCCATACCGGGTTTCTGTGTCGGGCTTCGGAGCACGTCGCACTGATTGAGCAACTCGCGATGAAGTACAAACTTGTCCTTTGTGGTCACAGTTTGGGGTAAGACGACACTCCAATGGGTCCAGATCGGGCTGTCTGTTGAACTCACGTATACTAACCAGAGACCTGTCAGGGGTGCTAAGTTAGGTGACCAGCTTTTTGACCACCCCCCCTTTCGACCACAAAACCCACCAAAACTACTAGATTCCACAACATCACCATTCAACCACCACTACACTAAAACTAATGCAACTTCACGTATAGTTTTATAACACTGTTATAAACATACTGTGATCTTTTTAACTTTACAGTATTTTTATTACAGCTGTAATAAAAATAATACGGTTTTACATATTAATTTAACCCTTTAATATCTCTACCATTTTATCATATAAAGTTTTAATATTAATTTAATACATAATATAGATATAATATAACTTAAAGTTAAATTCATAAAAAATATTTTTTATAAAGTGGTTAAATAATAACTGTTTTAATTTCCGATCTTTTTTTACAGCTATAACCCTTAGGGTTATAGCAGGAGTTTCTTCTACCTTTTCCAATCCTAATTATTATAGCCACTTAATGAGATGTGTATTTTTAGTATTTAATTCTGGCATCTTATATAGGTAAATTACTTACTTAATTTATAATCAATTTTTATTACGTAAGATGGTAGAGATATAAAAGGGTTAAATTAGTATGTAAAAACGTATTGTTTTTATAACAGCTGTAATAAAATACTGTAAAGTTAAAAAGCTTACAGTATGTTTATAACAGTGTTATAAAACCATACGTGAAGTTGCATTAGTTTTGGTATAGTGGTGGTTAAATGGTGATGTTGTGGAATCTAGTGGTTTTGGTGGGTTTTGTGGTCGAAAGGGGGGGTGGTCAAAAAGCTGGTCACCTAACTTATAGCTACGGTGGCGACGTATCTGCTGTTGGGAAAGGAATACGAGACGCGCTTTAAAAACAACGTATGGAATGATAATACTAGTAGCGCACTGTCGGTTGTGACATTCGGTTCCCCTGCCTCTATAGTCGCCGAGGAGTCCTGGACAACAGCAGCGCTTCGGGGCGAATGGACAAGAAACTTCCACCACGTCATCAACCCAATGGACGCCATACCTTTTGTCGGCGGCCAAGAAAAACAGTGGGCCAAAAGGCTGTTGAGATTCGTGACGCAGAGTTCTTCGTCAACGCCACTTACCATGGTATGCAATCTGCTTGAGTACTGGGTCGACAGCCAGTGGGATTTTGCGCACTTTGGTCGCATGTATTTGCTAGAATGTAACGACCATGGAATCAACTGCCGCCAGATAACTACCCTCAACCAGACCCCGGCTCCCTCTAAGTGGGACATCAACAATATCAAGCGATTCCACAGCGTGGAACACTACGCTCACAACTTGCAGAGGACCATGCGCCCCATCACCGCTCTGCCTGGAAGTGTGATGTCCACATCGATGTCGGTTGATGACTTTCAACAGCATTGCTTCCCGCTCCCCGCCGCCGTTCAAGACTGTCGAGGCGTCATCCGTGACAACCATATAAAGGTGTCCATAACGGTCGAATCGCGACTCATGCGGTATTTTCTACACAAAGTGACGTTTGATAGTGGCGGAGAAGAAGTACCAATCGGTGGTGTTCAGGTCACGCTGAGGCCCGACAACCAGGACCAAGTCCGTGTTTTTGTCGAAGTGTCCTTTAACTTTGGGGTCCTGGCTGACACACTGATATTTAGATGTTGATTCACGCTTGCTATGGCATCAGCACTGAGAGGGGATCGGCCAGGCACTGGAAATTGTTCACTCTATCGAGCGTGAGCTGCATGTCCACGACTCATTCGGTCGGCACATTCCCGTGCTGGTCGCCGAGATCGAAAGCACATCTCTGCGACACGCAAATGTGCCGACAACCTCTGAATTACTCCGGCTCACTATGCTCTTTGCCCTGACTGATCATACCGCGAGGGTTCAACAGTTTCTGGTCCGCAGATCTGGTGCTTCCGAGCAAGCCGCGGGCGTGCTTTCATCCAGCGCGGAACATATCGCAGGTCTGGTGGATACTATCGTATCAACCGCATGCCCCCACCTCATGGTGTCTCGGCTTTCTCACGCTTGGGAGACCACTAAGGAGATCTGGCCCAACATGCAAGACGAATGCGAGCGTGCTACTGGAAATCACGAACCGGTTTCCAACGCAGGAGCTTGGCCCAAGGAACTGTCACTCCCGGGCTGTCCGGAGAAACTCAAAGCTCGGCTAGCGAAAATCTTGAGCGGACTCTAGGAGAAAGGAATATCTTTCTCTAGCCTCTCGGTCAAGGACTGGGAAAAGCAGGGGGGTTTGAAGTTGGCCGTAGTCACCCTAGAACTCCCATCGCTTGCCGAGACGCTCCGCGAGTTAGGCAAAAAACTCTACCGCCGACTAAGCGGCCGCGAAGATCGCATCAAGAACGCAATAGAAGAAGGAAAAGAGGCCTTGACGGTCATGCGTTTATGCCACCTCATTATCAGCACGCAGCTAGACGCGCCTGCAAACTGGTACTACGAAGTGGAACGACTCGGACCTCTGGGCTCAATACTGCTGGTGGTCAATACTGCTGCTACTGTTGTTGAGGGCGGTGGAATGGTTGTTACCAGTGAAGTGGCCATGCTCGGAATGCTCGCCCTGGGAGTGTTTGGGGTCGCCTCTGTCGCCGGGCTCGCGACAGTTTTCAGCATCTATTTCAGAAAGCACTCAAACCGCAACGAGTTCAATCCTCAATTGCTAGAAATGTCAATGAAGGCTCTTGGGGCAACCTACCCGTCTCCCTACGCCATCGCCGAGTCGTCCATCACCGATCTTGTTCGAGACGACATGGACAGGTCGGGCAGTAAAGAGACACTCCAAAAGTGGCAACGAAAGCTCAAAAGAGGACTTGAGGGCAACTCTATGCTCAAAGGCAGTTTCAGCATCAACCCAACAATATATTGGGCGCAACAGCTCTTCATTCTGGCCAGAGTCGGCCAACTGCGGGGGACCATGGCCAGTCAGATCCGCATTGGCGTCGAAGGACCAACCGAAATTGGCAAGAGCGAGCTCCTGACAACGCTCATTGGAGCCGACGAAAGCTTGTTCCGTTCCGGTAGCGGTATGGACTCACGCACCATGGATATTTAGATCTGCCGGCCCGTCGCCCTCGATGCTGCCTTTGTCGACTACCCTAGCGCCGACGACAGAGATCCTTACATCCGCGAAATGGCACGACTGGTCCGTGAGATGCTCGGCATCTTCTCTTTGTCGTTCCTTGTGGTCAATCACGCGCCGTAGCGACCGAGGCCGCGCTCAACGAGGTTGCACAGTATCTGCGTGGCCGCCACAAGCGCGAGGATGTGCGGCCGGTTCGTGTCCTGTGAACAAGGTTGACCAGCTCGACTTTAACCGCAACCACGGCGATATCTTCCGAAATGCTGTTGCCGAAAACAAGAAGACTGTCATTGATGAGATCAAACGTCTTGGGGGCTTTGGGAACGATTTCATCATTGAGTCGCGTCAGGCGGTGGCCGGAGTCGGCGCGGCGCTGGTGAGATAGGAGACGCTGCAGAAAATAGTGACGACATATTCCACACATGCGCAGTTGAGTCTGGAGGGAAAGAAGGTCCTGGCAGACTGTCCGGAAGGAGAAGATCGAATGATCGAGGGGTTTCATAAGTTCAAGATGATGTACACGATGGCACAGGAGGGGGAGATTTGGGATGTTGAATCGTTGCGTCAATGGTTGAGAGAGCTGTCGCCAAACAAGCACGGTTTAAAAAACCGCGCAGCGCGGCCCCTTTTTAACAGTGGCACGCGCTAGAGAACGCATCGCTATGTACATAAGCGTTTACAGTAATATTACATACAGAGCCCAAAAAGAACGACAGGGTTAGCCTGAACAAACGCCCCGAGTCAATAGTTAATTCTATAATAGTGCGAATAAAGGCTGCGTTAGCCGGTAGTGGCCAGATGACTGGGTTTTAAACAGTTGTGTACAAAAAGATACCTAGAGTATAGTAGGAAAACTGCCCTGTGTCGAGGTACCTATGAGGCATTAAGTCCGCTTTTTTTTCCAACAGCTTGACTGGTGAGAAGTCTGAGGGAGGCCACATGAAAAGGAGTAAGCGAGATGCCCGCCACGACAACCCTAACCCTAAGAGCTCCCTTTTCCGATCTCGACGGGTTCGTTTTGTTGCTGGTCGTTCAAGGCGCAGTGATACACCAAAGAGGCTTACAAACTCTTAGATAGCCCTATTCGGCCCGAATTACATACTAAGAACTCCATTAACACCTCTCGGATGGCTCTCAAATAACAAAATGCCAACTGGACTACCCACACGTGTGTATCTACCTAGACGGCGCGGAGAACTCTCGTCCAGTAGTATTTACTTACTCCGGCATCTCTTACACCCAGTCCCCAACGACAACAACCACTGCCAAACTCAGTGCAGCAAGGACATTCCCCATTACCGCCATCCTCCCCCTAACACCCAACGACTTCCCCTCAGTCGTCAACCCCACACCAAAACACCCGCCGCCTCCCCATTGCCCAGCATGGCTCCCCTTATTAGCAGCAACATCAACGCTCCATTCCCCACCTCCCTCGGCCGTCTCTTTGAACTGCGCTTCCATTTTCGCCCCACTGACCAAATCGTACAGCGCCAGATCCCTCGCGGGGTACTTGTCGAGCACGTCCTTCGCCAACTGCATCTTCACCGTCGCCTTCTTGTACATAGTGTACCGATCCACATTCGTCGTCGCCTGCCCCGGCCCTTGACCCTTAGTAAGGTACTCTTCGAACAGAATAGGCTGTGCGGAGACGTTGCTAGCGATGACATGCGTGGCGTTCCACATGGCGAGGTCGCCCAGGGCAGGATAGATGGCCGCGATGGGCGCAACGAGCTGGAGGTTGTGATTGTTGACCTTCCATGACATTGGAACGGGGAGGGACGGGTTCGATGCGGGATCGAGCAGTGCGGTGCGCGCCATGAGCGGGTCGAAGGCGGTGTGGTCGCGGTCGTGGAGCTGGATGGCCAGTGTGACTTTGGACGGGATGGAGAGGGTGATGAGAGGATTTGCGTCACCGGCGGCGGGGGAGAGCTCGGTGAGGTTAGTGGACAGCCCGGGGAGGGTGGGTGCGTCATCCCAGTTGCGCGGGTTCCAGATCAGTTTGTCGTCTCGCGGGAGGATGATGCCCAGCGGGGCAAGGGAATTCTTGAGGGTCTGGAGGCGCTTGGCACGGTCGAGCTCGACTTGGATGGCGGCCATGCGGAGGGTGGTTGCGCCAAGCGGAGCAAGCAGGCTCCCTGCAAGGGACGGGTTGGGGAGGAGCTCGGTCTTGTTGGCTTGGACTTGCAGGTTAGGGATGAAGGCGCAGCGAAACATACGGTCTTGCTGGTCGGCAAGGGTGATGAGTTTGGACTCGAGTTTTTGGGTGTCATTGTTAGTTTTGACGATGTCGTGGATGTACCCCTGGATCTGGGTAGCGAAGCTGGCGGAGAAATGGGAGATGCCTGCGTAGGTCTTGCCCCATGTGGCTGGGTCGGTCCCGCCGCTGGCGACGATGAAGAGCGAGAGGAGGGGGTTCTCGCTGCCGAGTGCGATGGACGAGCTGGCAAAGGCGGTGCCGAGGGCCGTGGCAGCATTGTCGGCCTCTTTGGCGGCGGTGGCAACGCTTGCGGCGTTGGGTGCTTTGATTGTCTCCTCCAGCACTGTCTGCTCAAAGTCAAAGTCGCCGTCGAGGTTTCGGCACTCGGGGTTGCCGGATAGAAAGCCTTGGACGCGTTGGCACAACGCAGTGGTTGTGCAGTTGCTGCGCAGGCAGGCTTGGTCGAGGAGCTGGCCGTAGTATCTTGCGGTGGTCGACCCTGTGGCTTGAAGTTCCTTCTCTGAAAGCCGCGCTATGGTGTCGACTGCATTGCAGCTGAGTCCTCTTCGGCGGCACTCCCATGAGAAAACCGATATGCCCGTGCTCACTGGGTACTCCCAGGGCTCGGTACACCCGACACAGTCACCGATGGTGTTGCAATTGGGAAATTGTGCTGCCGTGGATCGATATCCATCAGGGCATCGGCAACACTCGTAGTCGTAATGCCACTTTTCCCAGTTACATACGGTACCGTAGCAATTGCCGCCATTGTCAAACCTCGTGTGCGAATTGTTTGGGTAGCGGAACACCTCCGTCGATGAGCAAACCGATGGCGTTTCAAAGTCCTCAAGGCAGCCCATGCCCCAGATCCAATCATCTTTCCCCACATGTCCGATGTCGCAGTCGCCATTGCAGCAACATGTTGCAATTCCAGGGGTCGAGTGGAATGTGCAGTCGTCCGTTGCCTTGATGTAACTGATACTCGCATTGGCGTTCAAGCTGCAAAGTAGCCACAGCGCTACGAGGAGGGAAAGTGCGTTGGAAGCGGCACCCATCTTGGCTTCGGTTCCGAGTCTGTGGTCGTGCTGCGGCGGTGAAGCGAGAGACAGCCTGAAGGTCAGCCATTGCGGCCATTCTTATTTTGAGCAAGCGTATTGCGGCTCTTATCTCCTTAAATCCAAGAATAGAAAGGTGGTTGCTGAGGAAAATGAGGAGGCGTCAATTTTTGACGGATTGGGGAGTGAGGCGTCGCTCCAGAACCAGGGCTAAAGCCAATAAATTTTGCGCGCTCCAATGAGAATCCAGGTCCGCCGCCCACCATCACGCAATCGCAGTGGTGCAAAGGGCAGCAATACCGCGACGAGTTCATGTCATAGCGTAGACATCACCCGTCAACATGAGTGTTTTCCTTTCTATTTTATGTCGCTATGCAAAGCCAAACATGAACGTCTATATGGAGTAACTCCCCACATATGCAATAAACCCCCTGTTCCCATGCTCCACCTTCTCCTACAATACTCTTACTGGAAAGTCTGGCACTGGATGCAGCGCAGGTTGTCATTCAGCGAGCCTGGGAAGTTGACAAATCTGTTCGCTCAATTGTCAGCACTAGTTCAAAAATAAACCACAATGATGGAAGCGACTCACCCTGTCAGACTATCAATAGTGATCTGATGTCCATCGCCAGCAATCAAGCCACAGCCGGTGAATGGGTTGAACGAGTCGCTCAAGTTGCAGTCCAGACCAGGGCTGATGATCTTTGCCGACGAGGGACAGCCCCCGAGAAGGTTGCATACCTGGCCGCCGTCGACCTCGAACGCGGAGAAGCCCTGAGCAAGCGGGCTGGTCGTGATGGCGCCGGAGGGGATGGTGACATCGGCGCAGCGACCACCGGCGTTGAAATCGGTGCAGAGACGGATCAGGCCGGTGACATCACGCGCCTCGAGGTGAGGCGCGGCCGGCATGTCAAAGACGAGAGGGGCGTTGGCTGTGGTGGATTCCGGGGTCGGGACAGCACTGGCGCCGAGGGCGAGGATGGAGGAAAGGACGAGAGTGAGGAAATGCATTTCTGTTGATGCTGATGTTGTCTTGATGAAGATGCCGAAATGCGATGTTTTGGTAAATGCGAATGAATGTCGCAAGGAAATGAAGCAGAGAAGGAAAAAAAGGAACAGAAAGGAGAAATGAAACTGGAAAAAAGGAAATTGTGGCTGGGTGTGAAAAGCTGAGAATGCAATGATACTGGGAACAGCAAAACACAAACTGGTGTTGCTAAGAGGCAGGATTTATACAAACAAACGCCTCCATCGTAACTCCACCGATGGTTGGTGAGCATGGCTGCGTCGATGCGCGTTGTAACGATGGAATAAGCATTGACAAGCCGGCCGAAGCCGTCTCACTAATCCAGGATAATAGCGTAGCCCATTAGCGCCTTTAGCCACTAGCTGGAAAGCGGGCTCCCCTGACCAAGCAAAACGGCGAGGGCAAAACATCGACCCAACAGGCACGGCCCTCAAAGGGGATTACTCATCTCGAATAGAAATCCACAAATTCGACAAAACCCACAAAATACCCATGGATGGATTCCAAATGGATTTGCCTTGTTACTCCACAAAACATGGTTGTATTCCACCGCGTAGAGACTTTCAGGGGCAAAGCCATAAGGCTGAGTCAGGGGCTGAATCGAACCTTGTAAGGCAGCTGTGTTTTCGACCCTCTTAAACTCTAAAATGGGCAAGAGACCCTGCCATTACTAAGACTGAGCTATGTCACGCATTACTACTGCACTATAAAGCATGGAACGTTTATTGCTTCTGACAAGTGGTAATTGCTGTTATATCTGACAAGCTACTCCCTCTCTACCTGGCCGTTTCCGCAGGCACGAGGGTCTCCGAGTGCAAAGCAGTTGTCATTAGTCAACAAACGGACACTCAAATCGTGAACAGTTACCCACCTGCATAACATCCCCACCTAAGTTTACAAGTGCATTGTGGCGCTTCCCTTTTCGGAAACATGGGCTTGGCAGTCCAACCCCTTTTCCGAGCCTCCCCAAACTCCGCGTCAACACCACGATTGAGAGGCGAACGCGATGGGTCTCTGTTCCCTTTTACTCGGAAAATCTTCGTCTTTCTCCTATACAACCGTTCAATCCTCTCTCGTAGTTGACGATTTCCGAGCTAGTCTGCCAGAGGAATTACCGTTACCATGAATTTCGAAGTGGAATCCCTCCCTCTATTCGAGGTCTCGCATCCATTCTTCAAGCAGGCGATAGCCCTTTTCTCGCAACAGCTATTGCGTACATATTTCCACGTTATCCTGGACGTCGCCTTTATCGTTCCTATCGAGCTATTCCTGGTAAGACGCTTCATTGGCTTCATCGTCTCCCCATACTACATGACTCCGGAACCCCTGGTCTATCTTCGCGGCCTAGGAAGGATCGCCATGATAAGCACGGATCGAGCTTTGGCTAGGCAGTTCACTACGTTGTTCGATTTCGCAAATCAACTTCGCATTCACCCATACCCGAGGAAAGCGACTTTCATCGGCACCACCTTCGTCGTCTGGAGCATCGCGTACCTTTTTCTCCTCTGCTGCCCGGACTGGATCTTCATGCTTAGCTGGATATATTTGAACATCGTGCTTTGGAGATGGATTCCGCTGCTGGCAATGTCTTGGTTTTTTCGGAAGGCGCTGGCGCTCTCAGGAAAGGCGGTCCTTAGGGCGCTGCGGGATCGCTTACTGCCTCTGCTGCTGCCCACCTACCGTGCACTTCGGTGCCTTGTCATCGCGGTAGGCAGTGCGGCCGAGCTTAAATTCAGGAAGCGCAAGGAATCTCTTACGGACGACATCCTCAAACGCGCACCGCCGTCACCAGTTGACCGGTTTCAGCATAAGCCGCTAGGCAATGCTTCCAGGCAAATCCGCCTCCTCCGGATTCGCAGCGGGCTCTTTACCGCTCGCTGCGACCTGGCGGCGAGGCGATGCAGTTGGTGGCGATTACCAAGGTACACGGCGATATCTTGGAGGTGGCCTCCGACGGACAAGCCAAAAACTCATGCACTCCGCATTGACGGCAAGGACCTCGGAATCAGCGAGACTATCTTCAACGCCCTCGAAGTCCTGATGCCAATCTACGGCACGGCATACATCTGGATCGACGCGGTCTGTATAATCAAGAAGGTATAGGCGAAAAGGAGAAGCAAATTCCCAAGATGACCACCATATACCGCGGAGCAAAACAGGTTGTCGCTTGTCTTGGGCAAGGACATGATGAAGGGTCGCTTCTCAACTTCCTCGGCGAACTGGACGTGCACATAGTTATAGAGCTCGCCGAACGCACCTTGCCGGGCTTGGGAAGGGCGAAGAACTTCCCGTTTCCTGAGGAGCCTGAGAAGTGGCGCCGTCTTCAGAGCCTTTTGGAAGCCGACTTTTGGACGCGCGCCTGGATAATCCAGGAAATCGTGGTTGCTCGACAGGTGAAAATCCTCCACGACCGACGCTTCATTCCTTGGGACATGTTCTCTAGGGTTATCAGCTGCTTCAGGTCCGCCAACGAGAGAGGCCAGTTGACGCTGGCGAGGATGAACATGGGGCCGGACCGATTCAAGGCCTGTAGATACGGCATCCATTTCATCTCGAGACTCCGAAGCCTCCGGCAAACGTATCGGCGCGGCAGGATGAGCAGCATTCCTCTACCCAACGTCCTCGTTGAATGCTGTCAATCCGAATCCGGCGACCCTCTCGACAAGGTCTATGCCCTGCAGGGTCTTGACAAGACGTATGGGATGACTAAAGAACTTGTGGAACGTTTTGGCTGAGGAACGAGGGGCTCAGGAGCAGCGGAAGTGCAGTTGCAAAGTGAATTGATTTAGTAGAAAAGGGGAGTGCGAAGCACTCCCCAGTTATATACAAATGGAAGCTCCCTGTGTGTGGGGAGAGCACATGATCCAAGGCCCCTGCGCTCC
>Ga0247758_1002046_pt1 | contig 12317 bp, 12 predicted proteins | sample UWRJL156409C4_FD_180950 | JGI IMG/M metagenome (GOLD analysis project Ga0247758, IMG submission 180950) | Plant litter microbial communities from Arlington Agricultural Research Station in Wisconsin, United States - UWRJ-L156-409C-4 | ecosystem: Environmental > Terrestrial > Plant litter >...
ATATTGACCCACCTAACGCTAAAGAACACCCTAACCAATACCTCTAACCGAGCTCTCTCACACCGAGACAAGTCCCCCCCTTTGCCAAAAGAAATCCCTCCGCACATCTGCTCAACGACCAGTACCGGCCCAGCCCCCTCCCCGATGCTGCATCCACTCCACTCCCCCGAGTGAGTTCACGAATACATATGTGAAGGGCGTCCCCCTCGCCAAGTACCACACGCGGTCCGCTCGGCCATGCTGATCGACGTTGGCGTCCTCCGTCTGTACATGCAGTGGTATGCCCAATCCGTTCACGAAGCTCGCAGGGGTGATTTGGCCGGGTATATGGGCTGGGATGCGTACCACTATTGCCACTCCGCGAGGGTGATCCGGGGTCCACGGGTGGTGGTTGCTGTCCCAGTGGATGTTGCGGAAATCGATGGCTTGGACCATTCCACCAGGAGATGACTGGGGAGTTGGCCCAGAAGTTGACTGGGGAGTTGATGCGTCGTCCATTCTGCGAGCGTTGGTGGCATTTTCCTTGCAAACAAGACCGGGAGTGCAGCCGATATGGTCGCACACGGCGGGTTCCATGTTGTGTTTGTGCGAATATTGTATTGATGATAGCGTTGAATGTTGAGACTGTGGATCTGCAGAGCGTGGGACGGCTTTTGTGGTTTGCGACGGTTTGGAAAGTTCTGAAATTGGGGCAAACGTGGAAACCGAAGGTTCTCAACTTCCGAAACGCACAATCCCAGAGGGAAGACCAATCTTGAGAAGCCAGGCCACTATCCCAGGTGTGGTTGTTTAGTGATGTGATTGGTGGACGACGGGAATGGTACTGAGGCAGAAGATTCAGAGCACGTTAAATGCCACGAGGTTAGTCTTGGTAGCACCTTCCAACTCTGGAGTTGCAGAACAACTCAACTTGAAGTCTGACGTCTGCTAGTGGCTGAGGTAGAGGTAGGGAATCCAACTGCGCAAATTGTCGACCGTCCTTCCATCAGCAACATCCAGCAGCGATACAATCTCGGCCGGGCCATATCCCATTCTAGAAAAAAGGCCCACATGGAGACTGAGAACACCTTTCTGCATTTTACCGAAGTCTTCCAACATTCCAACAGCCTTTTCTCCATAAGGTACCAAGGAGGGCCAATTATGCGATGAGCAGGCCCTACTGTTTCGGAACAGGACTGTGTACTATTAAGTTAAGAAACCTTGGGTTTCAACATGACACCTGACGTTTGAGAACTTTCTTCGAGGATTTCGATACGTGTCATCCGACACGCCGGTGAAAAATTGAAGGTTCAGGGTATCGAAACTCAGGGCTGGTTGGGATGGGTAAAGAGAACGGAGAGCGCAGCTCTCTGAAGGGAGAAACCATCACCCCCAAACCACCCAGTTAGTCATACCTACATAGGTAGCAATGAACGCTCCTATCCTTCAACCGAACAGGACTATGCGACCGCTATGCCGTCTCAACCATCGCACCGACCAGAGAGAGCGCCAGCTCGCCATGTCTCGAAAACACTCTCCGGAACCGCTCGCTCTTCAATAACTTGTCAATCATGCAGGCTGAATATTGCATTAGCAGAGCGGTGAGCTCCTCCGGCCGCGGCTCGTCGTAGCAGTACTCCAGGAGCGCGGCGACCTCTTCCACCATTTCGCCCGTCAACTTGACTTCCTCAAGACACTTTCCGAGCTTCTGGAGTGATAGCTCCTTCAGTCTCGTCACCCTCCAGAAGTCGGCAAAGACAAAAACCTTGGCATGCGACAAGAAGATGTTCCTGTACACGCGCTCTCGGAAGGGCGTGGAGAGGTATGGCTCCTCATCCGAGACGCGCAGCTTGGATACGGTGCGCTTGAACTTATCCCACGGGCTGAGATTTCTGGTGCCGCCCCGCTGGAAAGGACTGGGGTGGGGCTCTGCAGACAAGACTTCTCTTCTGTGGCGTTCTGCGCCGTACCCTCCTGTGTATGCGTACTGCATGAAATAGACGAACGTCTCCTCCCCGACTGACTCCAGGTTGGCGTGACATTCCTGCGCCTCCTTGAAATGGCCGTTGACGAGTCGCTCGAGAGCGGGGGACTGGTTGGAAACGAGAACGGAGTGAATGATGAACTCGCGCTTCTGCGGGCCGACGGAGAATCTGAATGGCTTGGAGAAGGCAATGCTGTGTCATTTTCGGTCAGTCGAGACAGAGGTACGACAAACAGATCTTGGAACATACTCCTCGTAGGTCAGCGTTTGCTTTTGAGGAGATGCCGGAGGCAAGTCGACATCAACTAGGGGGGCTTCGACAGCTATGGCATTGTCTGACATTTTGAGCAAGACTACGCAAACGGCTGGGAATGAGAGATGGTAGGGGCAGAAGCTGTCAAATTTAGTTTCCTCGTTTGCGAGTGGTTTTAGGTTGGCCCAACCCTCCGCTGGTAACACAGCATTTCTGGGCTGCGGCCTGATTGGGCAAGGGAGCATGCACCTGCCCGGAGGCCTACCATTCCCTCACTGGCCAGATAACTCCAATCACAGGGACCGGCAGAAGCAGTTTGACGCTGCAATACTGCTGCGTGTGAAGCTTGCTTGGCACATCTGCGTTCACTTCACCTCGGGACAACCTCGTGCTGTGGGCTACCTGTGGAAGGCTGTCATCCTCACAGGATGTTTTCTTAGAGCCCCCAAACTCCCATTGTGCCCGAGTCTGCGCTCAGCTTAATGGTACACCATGCCCTGAGAGTCACAGTGAATTGGTGTTGGTGGTTGTTCTCGTTCGCGCACGGGCCTCCCCGTTTCGTTCTCCTTCATCCCATCGCGAGGTAAACAAACCTCACCCACGTAGATTCTTTGCTTAATTCGTTGGTTCTCCGCCGAGGATTTTCGTTTTTTTTTTTCAAAGCGCGTGGGGCTAGTCGTAAAACTCTGCTCCTTCAAATATCGATCTCTGGACCTTCACCTCTTGTCACCTCCGAAGCAGTTACTCTCAGCCGACCACTCAGCCGACCATCGACCACCAACTCCCCAAGTCAAGCATTGCGCCGACCAACCGGACTCTCACCACTTGCCATTCAATTTCCCTGCCTTACTTACTACCTAAATATCTCGCAGCACATCCAACCTACCTTGCGTAAGACCCCTCCACTCGCCGCCCAAGCACTTTCAAATTAGCCACCGCAACTGACATGCCACCTATAACAGCATGGATCCCAACACGAACCAGATCAACCTCCGCGATATCGTCTGGGTGGGCGGAATCCCCACGGCCCCCTCACTACCGACCGGCGCCACCATCACCGTTCTGGTCTCCGAGGCCGGCGCCGACGGCACCCTCAAGACGGCCAAGTTCATCAACGGCAAGAACGTCCCGATCGAAGAGCACGAGGACTGCTCGAGAGTGGCTGAGGGAACCTCAGGCCTGATGATGCGCATCGGAAGTGAGTACAATCAATTCCCCGACGGGTTTCCTCCCCGCTTTTGTCGCTTTTCCTTTCTGCCGTTTTCCATTCTTGTCCTTTTCCCTTCTTGCCCTTTTCCCTTCTTGCTACGGGTCTTACGATGGTCGCTCCCCATTCGCAATCGGCCGAGAAGAAATTCATCACAAACTACCTACGGGAAGCATTCGCTGACATCAGAACTCACCGCAACAGTTTACCCCGACAGAGTGTCCTACCTCACCGCCGGAACGCCCTCTTACTACCAGGAGCGCGACACCGGCGACACCAGAGGCTTTTTGGGCACTGGAATGATCGATAGAGGACGTATTCTCGACATTCCTGGATGGCAGGAGTGGAAGACGCCCTACTGGGATTACGGCACCGGCTTCTTTGTTGCCTCCGAGGAACTTCACGATATGTAGAGCCAGTATCTGGCTCGAGCCTTCCCTGGGTGTCGCTGGTTATCTCAATGTTTTCTGTCCCCAGTTGAGCGCCGATAAGGAAAAGAGATCCGGACCGTGGGTTCTCTGTCACAAGAGATAAAACTGGGAACGCAAGCCAGCATGATATCAGAAAAAAACAAAGAACGCTGTCCACATTTCGGACAAAGAAAGAATTGCTACTAGAATTCTGTGACTTGACTTGCATGCTACATACGAATAATTGAAATCTGCACTTCTACGCTTCCTGTATCAAGCGGCCACCGTCACGAGAGACCTCCTGCCACCATCTACCACCCCAGCCCTCTAGAAACAATATACATTAAGAGAATGTCTATTTGCACTATGACTCCGGTCTATTTGCACTATGACCCCGCACCACGCCATACATAACCCTAACCCCCGCCCGCGTTCAAATGCCCAGTCGCATCCACGGATCGGTGGTCGCAAATGCGACTGCGATTCAATTGAACACTCGCAATTGATCGATCGAACAGGGCCTAAATCGCTCGATTCTGAAATAAAATTACAGTTGACTATTAACTATTACTTGCTGACTAAGCAGTTCCTGCGTCACCTGACCAGCTGGAACGCGTGGGTTAGCCATTACCTCGTGTGTTCTTCGTAATGCCTGTAGTTGACGATGCCTTACTGGATCCAGAGGCCTTTCTCGCTTTGCCTCTCATTCTACCTCTGGCCTTGCCACTATTCACAGGTGTGGTAACGGCTTGGCTACCCCTTACGGCTGTGGTTTGGCTACCCTTTAGAGTAACCCCCTCCCACTGGGAGGCCTTACGCTGTATAGAGGCCGTACGCCTCCACGAGCATTACCACGAGCACGTCCCTTACGGTTGCTTCCTCGGCCTCTGGTTGACTGGCTAGCGGGTTCGGGGTCCTCGAAGATAGCATCGTCATCGACATCGACCTTGGGATCGGTTTGCATCGCGCTATGCGCGGTGGGCTGTTTTCGGCAATCTGAACGCTTAATTAGCCTGGGAAATCGTGCACCGAATGATTACTTACCCTTGGGCGCAATAACTGCAGTGCGCGCGACCGTGGAATGGCGATGGTTTGGTTGTGGTGGGGGAGCAAAGTTATGGCAGAATGGAAAGAATTTCATAGCATAACGCGACCGTGGATGCGACTGGCATTTGAACGCGGGCGGGGGTTAGGGTTATGTATGGCGTGGTGCGGGGTCATAGTGCAAATAGACGGGAGTCATAGTGCAAATAGACATTCTCTTCATTTATCCCCCAAAGGCCCTCATTTTGTCTCAGCGGGACATGAAGCGGGTCTCTGTGCGGCTGTTCTGAGCTTCATCCAAGGGCAGTTGACTGCGTGCCAATCAGGCCCCCAGCATGAAACCTGCCGAGAGACACTAGAGTTGGCTACGTGTGTGCAGTGGCCACAGAGGATGCTCCGAATAGCTCCGAAAAGCGTCACACTGGAAGACTTCAACTCGGACATGATTGGGAAGTTTGCGGCCCTCAGTTATTGCTGGGGAAGTGCTTCAGAGCTCGAGACAAACCCCCCTCTCCGACTGACGTCGTCAACCTCGCGCACTCTGCGGGCTGGCATGCAAGTCCAGCATTTGCCTCTCACAATTTCCCAAGCGGCCAAGCTATGTAATAGTCTTCGGATTCGCTATCTATGGGTTGACGCACTTTGCATCATGCAGGACAACCGCCAAGACTGGGAGATGGAAGCCAAGAAGATGGCAGCCATTTACTCTAAGGCTATTATCACCATCATTGCAGCTTCCTCGACCTCCTGCCACAGCGGATTCATGGAGTTTGACGCTCATCTTGGGGGTCACGAGCTTGACTCACCGTTGCCATACACGACAGGAAAACTCATTTCCAGACCCAGGAACTATAGCGGATTCCATAACGACTCCAATTCTAGCGCGAGCGGACAGGATCCCATCGACCGCCGGGGGTGGACCTTACAAGAAGAAGTCCTTTCTACCAGATACGTCAAGTTCACCAGAAAGGACATCCAATGGGAGTGCCGTGGGTCAACGCAGTGTATGTGCCGGCAAAGATACAGTCCAAAAAGCAGGCCAGCGTTCTGGTCATCAAAACAGGAGTCTACACGTGGTGGCCACGGTGAATTCCAGCTTGATTGGGACGTCGTAATGAAAAGGTTCAACACGAGGTCTTTCTCTATTGATACGGATAAACTGCTCGCGCTTTCAGGTCTCGCCAGGAGGAAAGCGCAGAAACTGACCATCGACAACGCCATCTATGGTTCCTGCTACGTGGGCGGACTATGGATCAGCACAACTAAGGCAGATATTGGGGACCAACTCCTCTGGCTCCGCACCATCGGCACGGGGTTCGGCGATTACTATAAAGACTATGTGGCCCCGAGTTTCTCGTGGACATCGATCAGTGCGCCAGTCACACCTTGTAAGGAGTATCATGACCACTTGTCGTGGACATCGATGCGTCCGCAGCACTGCAAGGAGGTTTATGACTGGCAGGCAGTTGGGTATTTGGGCGAGGGATCACCCATGCACCTGTGTCATGTCTTGGATGTGAGGGCGGACCCTGTCTCAGCCAGTGATATATTTGGGATGGTTTCCAATGGGTTCCTTGTTGTCCGCACTCCTGTCGTCCCCTGTGTGGTTAGAGGGTACTCCTCCGGGCCCTGGGTTACCTTCAAAGCGGCCATTGCGAGCAATCTGCCCTCTTTTATGGTCTTCGGCATCGGCGGTGATTGCGCAAGCTTCGATTGTCACGTTTCTCGGGTCAGACGGAATAACGGGGAGGCTACGGTCCGAAGGTGTGAACATATGATTCCTTTCGAAGATACTGCCTGCAGCATCGCCATTATAAGCCAGTATGACAGAGGATCTACGAGTCAACGATCTGACCCCGTATGGGTAGGCCTCTTGCTGGGACGTGAAATCCAAGGGGACGGATACCAACGACTCGGCATCGTGTACTTCGAGTCGCACCCTCGTCCTACGGAGAAGGTGGACTTGTCAGTGTGGACAGAAACGATAACCATATACTAAATCTATCCATGATCCATCCCCAGGGAGCAGGCCCAGTCTAGGTGCTCGAACACTAACCACCAAGTGACCCAGACCCCTCAGGATGGGCAATGACAAGTTCCGTGGCAACTCTGGGGCTTTGGTGTTGTCCCACTTACTTGACGGCTCTAAGCACGTGATATACGGCCTGTTCGTAGGACTGTAGGTATCCAACAATCCAACCAAGTCTAACCTCTCAAAAAACCCAATAAAGAAAAAGATCCAAGTCCATTAAATTCATCCATCCATCTAAAGACCCATCACCAACATAGCACCCGCAGGAACAGCTACCACACTAACACCAAGGTGGCGCTACCGGCAGTAACCGGCTTCGGGCCGCTGTAAGTGCCGTTGTAGCTAGGAGCACTACCCGGACCCGAGCCGGAACCGGAACCGAACCGGGGTAGCTACCGCTACCGCTGCCACGGCCAGGGTACGACCCAGCACCAGAAGACGGGGCAGCCGAGCCGGAGCCCTTAGTAGGATGGGCACCAGGACCGCCAACAGGGTAGGTATGCTCACCACCACCCGGAGCAAGCCAGCCACCGTGTCTCGAGTTGGGAGCACCACCAGTGGACTTGGGAACAATAGTCCAGTTGCCCGTGACGGGTCACACGGTGGTGGAAGTGGGGATGGTTTGGGTGACGATCTGGATGTGGCAGTTGCTCGAGCCGGGGGTGCACGATGTGATGGTCTCGGTCACACAGTCGCACACGGTCGAGGTGGTCCACTCGACCGAGGTGACAACGCTGGAGGAGGGGGTGGTGGGAGGCGATGAGACGGGAGCGGAGGCGGAGACCGATGAGACAGGGACAGAGCAAGAGGGAACCGAGGAAACGGGCGCGGCAGGGCTAGCGGAGCTGGTCGGCAGAGTCGATCTGGGGGTAGAGCTGGGAGGAACAGAGATGGGGACGGAAGAGCTGGGCTTAGGTTCGTCGCTGCAGTACTCGGGTTTGCTGTAGGTGTAGTGGGAGCTGACGGGGGTGCTAGGGCTCACGTCGCTAAGGACCGAGCTAGGGGCGGAGGAGATAGGAGCCGACGAGACCGGCGAGACCGGAACGGAGCTGTAGCTGGAGACGGAAGCCGAGGGGCTAGCAGGGACCGACCAGCTGTAGCTGGACTCGACAGACGAGCTGGAGGCAACAGAGGCGCTAGCAGCGGTCGAAAAGAGGAAATTTTGGGTGCCCAGATTCATCTCAGATAGTCAGGCTGTTACCACTTATAACTGTACAGAAAGGAGTGCTCTGGCTTTGCCAGAGCAATCCATATAGACAAGCAATTCAATTACGCAGTTGTAACCCATCAATTCTCTCAGTTTCCAGTGTGCAAACGTTTCTGACATCTCTAACCAAGAACCAAGTTGGTATCCTCAACTGCGATATTGGTCCAAAGCTCCCTACTAACCCGCCCGACAGCTTTCCTGTAAGGTACGCGATTCTTCCATTCCACCCACATTACGTTGAAGAACTCGTATAACCCCGTATGCCTAGGACAATCCTCAAGATTCCACTCGTCGAAGATGACAGCTTCTGCATCTTGGTTGCTCACCTTGCCAGCTGAGAGCTCAATGAGTTGGCAGACAACCCCAGGCTTGACTGAAAATCTTGACAGGTCCTCCGTCAGTCGTAACACACCGGCCTATGTATTACTGTCCAGCTTCATGTTAGCTCTGAAACACCTTGACGTCGTAGGATTCTGAAATAAGCCGGATATTGTGAGCTGAGCTCGTCGAAAGTAATCAGCTTTGAGAAAACGAGAGTGTAAATTGACTGGGGGATGCATTCCAGGAGTTTGAATGGGAATGGGATGCCAAAGCTTTGAGCAGGGTTGATATAATGAGTATAGAAAGGTCTTGCCGTTTCGGGACACATTGCTAGAGACCAATCGCCAGGAAGTCGGATCAAACTGACTGTACTTGGTAGGGAGAACTCCAATGTACTGGCCAACATCATCGAGTGTAACGGAGTGATGCCATACAACCGTAGGTATTGTGTTCCAGGAACAGGGCTGTGTCTTGCTGAAATCATCTGTTGGCTCTTGAGAATTATGACGAATGTACCTAGAGGCACTCCTCCAGCTCTCTGTTGGTAAGTCGCCACTTTAATCTATCTATGACTAACTTGGGAGGGTAGCAATTGCTTGGGCTTAAGAGGAGGCTTCGCGTTGTAGGCAGGGATCAAAAGATTGCTATAAAATGGCGTTGTTAAACCATAATTGGGGCATCGCCGACATAAAGCCGGCTTGGAAAGTAGAGCCAAAAGCGAGAAGCATTCCGGCAAAGGCGTTTAAAGCATCCATGGGATATGTAAAATCCGTGTTTGAAAACATGGATGTAATGCGGGCGTATCGGTGAATATCGGGCTAGTGATGTGTGTCGATCCATGGAGATGCCACCATTGAGCTCCTTAAACACGGCTCAGGAGATATTACCCTTTGGCCCTTATGCTACGACGCACAGTGACATTCCCAACTAACTCTATTTCCTTGGAAGATAAGCTTGCGGCGAGAAAATATGTACTCTTGAAATGCCCATCCGCGGCTGAATCATGTACTCCTCTGGAGTTGAGAGGAGTTCTCTTGCATTAAAATGTTATGTCTTTCGGTTTTACTGGCTTTCCACGATCCTAAAAAATTCCAATGATGGCAGTTCCTTATAGCCATCTTTAAGGAAGCTGTAAACACTATCCCATACGTATTAGTTACTTACCATTTACGTAATTTGCAGAATCTTGGTGAACATACCTGGGGAATACTGGAGATGAGACGCAGCGGCAGCTTGAGATGCCATGGTTATGCTTCTGGCGATGCTTCCAACTTTGTAAGGCATGGGCACGATAAAACCATCCCCGTAGAATTGTGGCTCGGGTTCTAACCCTAAGATACGATACCGTAGCCGATCTTCGTGCTTTAATTCTTGTAGAGATAGGGTTCCTCCGTTTGTTGTGGTATTCCACCGAGCCCAGAGCTACAGCCGCAAGATATGTCTTGGTCCGCGCCGAAGCTCCGAAGAGAGCCTTGATTTAAAGGGTGACAGGCGTCGGACGCTTCTGCAGCCACGATTTTAAAATAAACCGCGGTGTAGATTTCTCTTATAGAATTAAGCTACCTTGTCTTAGTTGTTTCGTCGTCTTGGGTTATATATAGCCGGCCGACCTAAACAAACTCTTCTCCTAAGCTTTTGATGAGGTTTATTGAATCCTGTATCGTCCGTAGTATCCCTGTGGTACCAGCTGATGGGTTGTGGGGATGCTTCGGTCATTATTGCATACGTAAGAACACTGCTATAAATAAAAACCGCTGTTGTAGATCTTGTGTCCTGACGGCCAGTCGGCCGCGACGCCCGGCTCGTTATGGGGCCCGTGGGTAGAATGGTCACAAATCCCCACGAAGCCAACCATAAGACTGGGGATGCGCTTCAACCGGAGTAATATTCTTCCAGACATAGCTAGCCTGGCGCGGAAATCAGCATGGTGCGGAGGTCATGATCAGAACTTTAACGGGTGCGGAGGTGAAAAGCGACCCGGGGCAACAATACGTGGTATGACGTGACCCCAGACAGTCCACCGGCCCGTCACACTAACCCCCCAGCTGCCAGCCAGCTCCCCAGACCGTGGGGTGGTGGCAGGAGTTAGCAGGTGAAGTGGCAGTTGGCAGGAGGTGGTGTACTGCTAATGGGGCGACTGCCCCCATACGCAGCCACGCAGCGGACCGCCGAGTCCTTCGGTACCGGAGCAGACCCCTGTGGCTGCTTTGGAAGCCAACTGCGACGGGAGTATGACGGAATTTGCAAAGGAAGCCGGGTTACAAGACGCCGCGCTACGTAAAACCCGGGCGTCATTTTAGACCGTGCCCCGCCACACTAGCGGTGGCCGACTGGGTCAATAGGGGCCCGAGCTTAATGCCCGCTCCCACTCCTTGCATGTCCGCTCCCATGTTCACAGGCCTGCGAGCTGGCCCCGATTTGCGCCGTCACCCATCCCCCATCCCGCGCTCGCGAAACACACAGAAATCCCATCGCCCGTCCAGCCAGTCCCACCCCGTCTGTTCCCCATCTGTTGCGGTGCCTGCCCTGCGGATCTCGCTGATGTCTAATGTCTAATGTGCAGTGTGCAGTGTGCAGTGTGCAGTATGCAGTGTACAGTAAGCAATATAGCGACATCGAGTACAACAAGGCACCACGCGCCTTGCAGATGTACCTGCGAATGCGGGCAAAAGTAGCTGAATGTAGAACCCCCCTCCCCCCCGATGGAGTTCTGAGAAACTTTGCCAGTAACCCCAAGTACATGTCTGTCCTTTCTCAAGTGGCACGGCCAACTGCACGTCTGGCAGTCGTACCGGTGCCTACCCAGAAGCACCAGGCTCCTTCCCTGCGGGGTGGGTCCGCCACACGTCGCAAGGCAGAACGGCAGACAAATCATGGTGGTCCATCTCCCCACCCGAAGCATCACACGAAGATGCCACCAGGTAGCGGTACGTTTGCAACAATCGGAATGATGGGGGCTTGGAGAGGGGAGTCTTGACAGGCAAAGTTGCATCGGCTAGCTGGTTTGGATCTTTTCGTCGAAGTTTCCTTAGGATCATTGAAGTGGTGGGTGTCTCAATAATCAAATTCGACTTAGGTGTGATAGAGAGATTTGATGTGCGAGCCAAGCAGACCTCCGGAATTCGAGTCCCTTTGGGCATGGAAATGCTTGGAGACAAGATGCGAAGCAACTTTGTTCGCTGAGTTTGACGGTGTGTCAACCCTTGGCGTGCATGGAGGCACCAAAGCCAATCATTCAGACTCATCATAGCCAATCATTCGGACTCACCACAGCCAATCCATTTTGTGGCCACTTCCGCTGGGTCGCCTACGACGCACCCATGTCAGGGTTTGGGCCACAGGTGGCAGCGAATATCAAGGGACGCCTCTTCTCCAGCACACTTTAGCCCACTCCTCCTGGGCGTGCAGCAAATCACAGCCTGCATACTAAGGGCATGCGGCTGGCAAGATGATAGACATTGATGAAGAGGCCTGCGGACCTAGCTGCGATAGGTGCGGTGGAAGAAAAGCCATGACGAAGCGCCTGGCTGTACAAAACACTCCCCTGGCACTGGGGTACGCCCATCCCATCCTACAGTTTGCGGCTCTCGTCTTTTTCCCTCCTCTCCATCAAGTTCTGATCCCATAGATTCCCTACACCTCGAGCCTTTCACAAACATCTTTTCCCTCCCTTCTTGCTTCTTCCAACTTGACCACGAACTCAAGTCCCGAGCGGAGACCCGGCGCCCCTTCCCCCCGTCCGAGCAAGCAGCACGGCCCAAACCACACCGTTTTAAAGATCCCGCCCTACCGGCACATTCTTCCCTCCCTTCTTTCTTCATTCCAACCCCACCCCGATCTCGAATCCTAAGCCGAGACCCTCCTACTCGTCCGGCCAAGT
>Ga0247758_1002052_pt1 | contig 12292 bp, 14 predicted proteins | sample UWRJL156409C4_FD_180950 | JGI IMG/M metagenome (GOLD analysis project Ga0247758, IMG submission 180950) | Plant litter microbial communities from Arlington Agricultural Research Station in Wisconsin, United States - UWRJ-L156-409C-4 | ecosystem: Environmental > Terrestrial > Plant litter >...
CTTCTGGGGGGGGCGGGGGGGGGGGGGGTTTGTAAAACGACGCGGCGCCCCCCCCCCCCCCCCCCCCCCGGAGCCGGCGCCGGGCCTTCGAGCTTGATTTTTCGGTGGTAGGTGATCTCGGATAGGTCGAGGTATACCACCTGCGCTGCCGGTAGGCGAAGACGGTGGGGGGGGGGGAAGGGGATTGTCGAGGACGGGAGAAGGGGCGACACGGAAGCCAGGCCACGGTACGACGGGCATAATGGAAGTGGGCCTGATTCCTTCACCAGATTAGTGGTGGTTCTTCCTTGTATCCGGTTCGAGGGACTCACCCGTGACATGCCAGCTGCTGTTGTAGTAGAAGTTGTGACAGAGCATGTCCTTTTGTGATGGGGACCCGAGATGTCGCGAGACGGCGGGCTACGTTGGCGTCGCTATATATGCTTGCGAGGTAGCGTTGCACCTTTGCCGTGGCGTCGTTACCATCATCCTCGTCGCCGGTTGATACGTTACCGGAAGCCAATGGAGGCGGAGGTGGAGGCGGAGGCGGAGGCGCGACGGTGATAACTTCGAGGTCGAGAAACTGGCAGCGTAAAAGGCTAAGATGTCGCGTTGTCCACAGCAACGGATGAACAAACAGCCGTTCGCGAGGGTGAGCGGCAATTAGGCGAGAGATGGAGAGGTTGCTGGTATTTGTTGTGTCTTCTGTCCCTGTTGCGACTGTCGTGGTTGTGGCTGCTAACATGTTGTTGTAATGAACAAATTTCCGTCGGGTTAGGGCGCCATCAGCATGGTATGATGTCACACCGCCTAGCCCGCGCGTCGCCCCCACCTGCCACATTGCCCCCGCGCCTCATTACGACATGCGTATCGCCGCGCTGGTGGATTGGCAACTCCAGTCCCAATAACCCTTAGGGGACGTTCTAGATGCGATGTTTCCTTGCGCTTGGAGCAGGAGTTCTCCGGGGTCAAGTATATGGAGTGCACGATTGGAGAGTTCTCAACCGTTAAAACAGTGTTTGATGAGGTCTGTGGCTCCCAGTATGCGTACAAGCCGGTGCTGACTAAGTGTAGGCTATGTTAGCAGCGTTGAGATGCCGAGTAAAAGGCGGGAAGAGAACGTCTGTCTGGCGGCCAAGCCCGTTGCCAGCGCTTGACGGCTCTTGAGAAGCGGCATCAATGGAGTGTAAGCTGAGCTGATGGGGATCATCCGGGCCCCACAAGCCAAGAGCTAACCTAACCCCCGCCGAGCCGCCGCGGGCTGTTCCGGACACACTCCCCTCCCGTTCGGCACGTTGCCCGATTCCGACCACTTGGCTTATCTTGCGTGCTGCAAGGAGCGCCGAGCACCGAACGAACACCGAGTGTTGATAAGACCGGTTTGCTTGAAAAGGATAAGGATGTCATTCTCTGAGGACTCCGGATCGCCGCTCCGCTTTCAAAATGAAGCTTACCATTGGAGCCCTGACGCAGACTCAGACTTGTATCTCAATTGCCCAATCACCCGTCTGGGCTCACGGCGAGGCCTTTGACATTCGGGAGGCTACGATCGACAGTATCCACGCCGCACTGTTTACAAGAATTACAACCTGCCGGGGCATCGTCTCGTCATTCATCTCCCGGGTCGAACAGTTCAACCCTATTATCAACGCCATCATCACGCTGAACCCTCAAGCTCTGGACATTGCCGATCAGATCGACCTTCAGCTCACAGCAGGCAATACGACTGGTGCCTTGCTTTGCATCCCTGTTCTCCTCAAAGACAACTATGATGCGGCCGGTATGAACACAACTGGTTCCTGCCGAGGCTTGGTCAACAACAGGCCTATCTCGGATGCCCCGGCAGTCAAGGTCTTCAAGGACGCTGGTGCCATTATTCTTGGGAAGGCAAACCTCCACGAGCTTGCGCTGGAGGGCATATCGGTCTCGTCTCTCGGAGGGCAAACTGTCAACCCATATGACCTTACTCGTACCCCAGGAGGAAGTAGTGGCGGCTCCGGCGCGGCCATCGCTGCCAATTTGGCAGTTCTTGGTACCGGAACAGACACGGTCAACTCTCTCCGAAGTCCTGCGAGCGCGAACTCGTTGTTCAGCTTCCGCCCCACGCGAGGGCTTATCTCCCGCGCTGGTGTAATCCCGATCAGTTATACCCAGGATACCCTTGGCGCTATGGCTCGCAACTTGAACGACCTGGCTGTCGCCTTGACTGTCATGTCGAGCATTGGCTATGACCCCAGAGACAACACCACGGCGGCCATTCCACCCGGTGTACAATGCAAGGACTACTCTGCTTCCCTGTACAGCTCAAGCCTTAAGGGGCTACGCTTGGGATTGTTGGATGGCTTTTTCAACCACACTTCGTCGGCCGAGACCACACCCGTGAACGATGTGATGGATAACATAATATCTCAGCTGGCTGAGGCGGGCGCTGTGATTGTTAGCGTCAAGGAAACCGTCTACAACGCCCCAGCCATTGCAGCCACATTGGATGTCCAGAGGTATGAATACCGGGAACTTCTGGACGAGTATCTGAATGGGCCGAACGCTGGAGGCACACCCCGACCCAAGAGCTTCAATGAGCTCTACAAAAGCGGAGACTTTCTCGTTCTCCCTTCCCAATACGAATATGTCAAGACGTCATTTGTATCTTCGACAAGCAACTCGAGCTACTTTACCGTCCAACGTGGCATCCAGAACCTGACGCAGGCTCTCCAGGCTACCTTCTTAACCAATAACCTAGACGCCATCATATATCCGGAGCAGAAGAACCTGGTCGTGAAAATTGGTTCTCCGTCGCAGAGCGGACGAAATGGAATTCTCGCAGCACTGACTGGGCATCCCGTCGTGGTAGTGCCCGCGGGATTTTCTCCGCCGTCAAATGATGCACCTATCGGCGTCCCAATCGGCATGGAGATCCTGGGACGTCCTTGGAGCGAGGGTCTGCTGCTGAATATCGCCAAGCACATCAGCGAGCTTGTGCCAGCGAGAAGAATGCCGCCATTTGCTAACCAGACTGCCAAAACCAAGTCATACTCGAGCGTACCGGTGATCCGACCTAACACTAAGAATATCCCGGCGGCGTACCCACATGGAGTGCTTTGAGGGCCCTCATCTTTTGAGTGAGCTGTTTCGGACAGGTATGACTCGGAATGAGAGCTGGTGCGCCTGCCTTCGGATGGGATTGTCACAGCATCTTTTAGGAGGCGGGTGAGAATCGGCGGATGCAGTATGCAATGAAGCCATGAGTAAAATTCTCAAAGAATATCATATCAAGTTCCAATAAGCTGGAGGCAAGCCAAAGTGAAACCGGGATCCAACTCGATGCTCAAGTCAAAAACAACCCAATGGTATCCGGCAAACCACCAGAACGCCATGACCCCCCAAAACCTAAAGCCACCAACTCATGTACCATCACCGCGGGAGAAAACCACAGCCTGTCCGTATGGAACTGCGCCTGCCGGCCGGGCTGGATATGGCGGTGCAGGCGGGCCCGGCATATGTTGCGGAGGAGGCGCAAAGCCTACCGGCTGCGATGCGGGATCAGGCGCGTAATATTCCGCCGCCGCACCCGCAGGCGGAGCGGTATACGGCGGTGGTGGAACCGGTGTCTGCTGCCGATAGCTTGTGTCTATCCCGCCATTAGGCCCAACGGTCGCGAATGGCTCGTACTTAGACGGGGCGGGTGCACCGTACGCAGCACCTGCACCGTTAAACCACTGGTTGCTGTCCCCGGGGAGGTTGTGCATCGCGGCCCCGCCCTCAATCTTGGTGTAGGCGCCGGAGCCTCCTCCTCCTCCTCCTCCGGGAATCGCGGACATGGTTGCTTCGTGCCGCTTGCGTCCGAAACAGCAGCAGCATTTGATGACACCGATAGGGATCCAGAGCCAGGTCGCCACTGTGAAGGCCTTCCACCAAATGCGGCCGTGGCGGAGCTTGCCGCCCTTTCGGCGCTCTGAGGGGGTGTTAGTTTTGAGTAAGTTGAGGAGGAGAGAAGGGAGTGAAAGGGGCTTACCGCGTTGGTATAAGACGATCAGCGAGCAGAAGAAGAGGAGGGCGCAGAATGAAGCGACGGCTATGGCGATGATTGCCCAGATAGGGAGGAAACGATACCGAGTGGCGCTAGAGATGCTTGATGTGGTGGAAGATGTGGTGATAGACGACGGACTGGACGAGGTGCTCGGGGATGATGAGCCAACGGTCGAGTTTGAAGACCCGCCTGAGCTGCCGGAGGAACTACCCGAGGACCCCCCTGAGGAATCTGAGGTGGAAGAGTCACTTGAGCTACTGCTGCTGCCTTTGGATCCGCCGCGGCCGCCTCCGCCCCGGGGACTCCGGAGCTCGAGCGGGAGGAAGTCGTCGGTGGGTATGTCAATGACGGACCGCGTCATGGACCGTGCGCGACGGTTTGTGGCGGGAATGATCCGGGGGAGCATCATTGTTTATGCGAGTTGTCAGTGGCCGAAGCGTGTTAGTGTTTGTGGGCATCCAGACAGCGGAGATAGGCGGTTTATCTCACAGCGCACACGCATCGACGTCCCCATGAACGGAGGACCTATAGGGGTGGTCCCATTGACTATATTTATCTGTGGTGTCCGTGTGACGGTACAATTTTTATTGCCATTGCCCCGTGCTTATTGCTTTCAAGCTGCATTTCCGCCGCGTCGGCGATCAAGGGGGCACCGTGCGGCTGAGGACGCCAGGTACCAGTCCTCCCCCGTTTGTCGGTCGCACGACATGCGCCACATCCAGGCACGAAGGGTCTACGATCGGCTGCAATTAAAGGGGTGCTGGGTGGCACATGTCGACATGTCTTGGCAAGGCACAATCGCTCTGAATTGGGGGAAGCTGTGCGAATGCCGAAATGTGGTTTTGACCCCCTGCCGAACAGGGCTGATCGCGTGTAAGTCAGGAGCTTAATTCGACCATCGCCAAGATTGGAAACTACTGCGGAATGCCAGTGAATGGGGCTTCTGTGACGATGGTGAGAGACCTTCTTTTCGCAGGAGCCTTTGTACATTCTACATCCCGCCTTCTGTCCGCACTACTCTCGCTGATGATGGGCACGATACAGCTCCGCAAACACCGACTCTCTCGCCAACAGCTCTCTCGGCGCATCGCACTCAACCAACTTCCCCTGTCGCAATACCGCAACGCGATCAAATCTCTCGATAAATGTAAACCGATGCAGCACTGAGATAACCGTGGCCTCCCTGAACTCCGACTCGATCACCTCCTGCATGATCGCCTCGGTCTGTCCATCAACACTATAGCATCGTTAGTATTCTTTCTCTCCATATTGTTATCACAGAGAAGAAAAGAAGTAGAAGGGAAATTGAAAATCCGGTCCACTCGCTAGTCCTGGAAAGATACCCCCTAGAACGAAGAGGGAAAGGAGGGGGGGAAAGGAGGGAAAAGAGTGAGAAAATTAAGAAGAAGAGGAAGCGAAAAAGGAGGAGGAAAACACAAACCTGCTCGTAGCCTCATCCAAAACCAACACGCTACTCCCCACCACGACCGCCCTCGCCAAACACAACAACTGCCTCTCCCCCTGTGACCACGCCTCTCTCTGCAGCTCAGCATCCAATCCTCCCGCCGCAGCCACTCGTTCCCACAATCCCACCTTCCGGATCGCCCTCTCAATCTCCACATCTGCCGCCGTACCGCGGGGATCAATGTTGAACCTTACCGTGCCAGGCATGAAGTAGGCGTCTTGCGGGACTACATTCAGCGAGGAGCGAAGGGCGTTTCCGTCGAGGGAGGTTATGTCGGTGTTGTCGATTGTGATTTGGCCGGTGGATAGGGGGATCATGCGGAGGAGGGCCATTATTAGAGATGTTTTGCCGCTACCGGAGGGGCCGCAGATGGCGAGTTTCTCGCCGGAGGTGATGGTTAGTGAGACGGAAGACAGGACGGGTGGTGATTCGGGACTGGTATGGGGGGTGAGTTGGTCAGTTACTCCCTAGAAGGGAAATGGGGGAAGTGGAAGGGGGGAAAAGCTCACGAGTAGCTGGCTGATACGTCGCGGAAGTGAATACCCCCGTTTATTGGCCAGTCTGATGTTGTTTTCGTGAGGCCCATAAGTTCTGAGGGCGTCTGTTGCACGAACTGGCGCACACGAGCTACAGCACCAATAGATGTCTCGAGCTTCGTCCATGATCTATCGCGGATGTGGGTTAATCATCCCCAACTATCCGCTTGCGGGAAATAGATGGACCGGACATACTGGATCGTCTGCGTAAGCAGAGAGTTGAACTCCAAGATCAGCACCAAAGCCACACCCAGTGCTCCTGGACTGAGATTTCCCGCCGTGGATGTGGCCACCGCAATAAGCACCACAGCCAATCCACCAACAATGAGATCGAGCACCAGGGACAGCCACTGCTGGATACAGAGTAGGATATAGAACGGGCGCTGCGAGTAGTTGAGCATCTCAGCGTGACGTTGGTGGAAGACGGCACCCCAGCGAAAAGCTCGGATGGTCGCCACCCCTTGTGCCGTCTCGATGAAATTTTTGTAAAGCGGCGCCTTGGCTTCGATTTCGATCAGCCGGACCTGGCGAGATGTACGAAGATAGTACCGCTGCACAACAAACAAGGTAGTTGCCAGCACGGGTATCGCAGCTGCCAGGTATTTGCCCAGGACACAGATGATGATCAACTGAACGAGGCATGATGCAGCGGCAGTTGTGAACATAATCATCTGCATGGGGAGGGTCATGTCGATGAGATCCATGTCTTGGCTGAACCTATTGGTGATGGTACCAGCATCCGTCTTCTGGAAGAAGGAGAACGGTGCCCTGGAGACCAGAAGTTAGCAGTGCCAGAATGTTGGATATTGCATCTGCTTGCCCGAGAGTTGCGTCCAAGAGATCAGCGTGCAGCTTCAGCGCCGTATGGTTGATAACTTTGATCAAGAATATACGGCACTCCATATACGGACCGAGATTTGCCAGCACAACAAACACAGCATACACGCCGAGATAGAATCCCAGCTGCTGGTTAGGAGACTTCTCGTTCGCGCCCGTCCAGTTCGCAACCCATATGGCTTCACCATAGAAGGTCAGTATGCCAACGCCAGACAGGGAACACAAACAGTAGTGACAACTTACGCATCACGCTGGCAAAGGCAGCCCCTACGAACGTAAAGAATATCCAGAAAACACCGTCGTAAGCCCGGCGCTCTGGATGTAGTACTTGTACACCGACCAGCTCCCAGACCGCCTAGTGAAGTTAGGCTGCTGGACCATTATATCCGCCTCAGGGGCGAGATCCGACGTCTTGGAATTCGATTCGCCGTCCAAAACATTCTCCGTATCTGAGGATCTGTCGCCAACTCCGGGACTCGCCTCTGCCTGTTCAACAAGGCTAGCCGACCGGAGCAGAACCTCCTCGTAGGAACCGATATCCGCGACCTTCCCGCCGTCAAGAACAACAATCGAGTCCATATAAGGCAGGATTCGTCCTATGCATTATCGTTAGCCATGCGTCTTCAAGAAATGCAGGTAAACCATACGACTATGCGTAGCAATCACCACTGAAATCCCAGCCTTTCGGAAATGCCCCCCTTCCTTGCCAAATAACCTAGTCGTCACCAGGCTCGCAGTCTTCGCATCCAGACCACTCATCACATCATCGAGAATAACAACCGGAAGTCTTGAGTAAATGGCGCGAGCCAGAGCCTATACAAAACAAATTCCACTAGTTAGCAACCATGCTACATCACATTAGATGCACGTTATCTCTCTCTCTCTCTCTCTCTCTCTCGTTTGCTCCCTCTCTCACACACACAGACAGACATAGAAAGAAAAAAAAAATACTAACCACCCGCTGCCGCTGCCCTCCACTCAAACTCGACCCATTACTCCCCGCCCTCGTCCCATCCCCAGCCGGCATCCTCAAAACATCGCCCTTGAGCCCCGAGGACTCAACCGAAAAGTCATACCACTTCCTGTCAAAGTCTACCACCCCGCCCGTGATATTCTGTCTTATCGTGTCGTCCATAATCCAAGGAGTTTGCGCGCAGAACGCCACGCCGGACAGGCTGGGAGGCGCGATACTCCCGTTTTTCAGGGCTGTTTCGCCTATGATGCTTGCAAGGAGGGTTGATTTCCCTGATGCCACTGGGCCGATGATGGCTGTGAGGCCTGGGCAGATTGTCAGGTTTAGGTCTTGCAGCACGGGGTCGGGTGATTCGGAGGACCAGGAGATGTCGGCATGTTCGAAGGAGATGAGAGCTTCCTTCGAACTGGGCGTTGTCGTAGGGGTCTGGAGCTGCTGCAACGAGACGGTGCTCTCCATCGAGGTAGAGGCTGGTAACGATAAAGGGGAGGATTCCGAAGATGTTGCCGATTCCTTGAGAAAGTATTCCTCAACGCGGCCGAAGCACGCAACGGCCTGCATACAATTCGGCAAAGCCTGGCAGAATATCATGACTGGGAACGTGACCAAGTTGATCAGCGAAATCGAAGCAAAGGCTTGGGGGCCCAAGAGGCCCTCGTCCTTCCTGGCGACAGACATAATAGCGTATACAGCAAATGTCACAAACTGTGCCAGCGTCGTGGGCGTATTTCCTAGACACATCACACATACAATGTCAGCACCCATCGTGCCCAAGCTCTTCTTAATCATCCGGGTAAGGTTGTTGTGGTAGGTAGCCAGCACACATTCCACTTACCAATAATAATCTGCCAAACAAACAACCCACGAACCCTCTCCGAAGTCTTCATCTCAGCCACCCTCAACTGCGTGATAATCTTCTCCAGTGCGTTCGACAGCCCCAGCATCTTGACAGCCTTCATATCGCCCAACATGCTCGCTGTAACAGCGACCCTCCTCTCTACTCGCTCCACCCAGGCTCTCTGCGCAGGCCCGAACCGGGCAGCAATCGGCGATGCAGCCGCAAGCGAAACCATACAAATCACCATGGGAACTAAGCTCGCGACCCCGAGCTGCCGCGCCAAAAGCCAGATGCCAATGGCAGCTTCGGGGATACATGCCCACAGCTCGTGGAGTAGTCGTATTGACTGTACGATCCGCTCTACGTCGGTTCCCATGAGCGTGATGGCAGCAGAGTCTTTGACAGCCGAGGCTTGGAGAGAGGTAGTATGTCGATAGATGCTGCCGATGAGGCCGCAGCGGACCTTTGAGATCATCCGGAATGTCTGGAGCCAGTAGACCGCTCGCGAGACCTATTACCAGCATATTTTAGCGTCAAGACATACACCGAACACCACCCTTTAATCAAAACAGCTCTTCAACACGGAGACTGGGAAACCCGGGACACACATCACCCTCCCCCCCCCCCTTGGAACACCAGAAAAGCAGAATAGAAGCAGAAAACACCTACCGCAATCCCCAAATAAGCCAACAAAAACGCCCCCACCAGCGCCTGCCCATAACTCCCCACCTCCTCCTCCTCCCTCCCCTCCTTCCCAGTCTGCATATATCTCACCGCGGCTTCAATCAAGAAAGGCTGTGAGAACCCAAACACCGCCAGCGCAATCCTCGGCGGTACCGCCGACAGAAACCCCCACCGATTCGCCCAAAACACCGCCTTTATAAGCCGGTACCTACCACCCTTACCCTTAGACACACGCCACGCCGCATCGAGCCTCGACCACGCGAGCTCCTCTTCCAGATCGTCGTCGACTCGGGGGATGTCGTCCAGATTGAGGATCTTGACGTATCCCTCCTGAAAGAAGGGGAGAACCCAGGTGAAGAAGCTGCGGCTCCAGAAGCCGGTGGTTTGTTCGGTTGTGGCGGTGTTTCTGTACAGGGGGCGGAGGAAGTTGGTCTTTTTGGCGGACTCGGCGAAGACGAGGAGCAACGTGCCGATGAAGATGACGGTCCACATGGCTTTGGGGAGGGGGAGGTCGCGGGTGAGGTAGAGGGAGCGGAGGCGGGGGATGTAGAGGATTGTGGAGGCGGAGAAGTAGAGGACGAGGAGGTCTGAGGGCTTGAGGGAGCGTTGGTCCTCGAAAAAGGACTGGACTCCCGCAGCGAGGGTGGCGGCTGCGCTGAGGACCCCTGAGGAGACGGATAGTCTCGTGTGTAGGGTGGGTGATCCGATGCGGAAGACGAGGAAGAGGAGGTGGAAGATGAATACTACGGCTATGATGGTCTATGCCGGCTGTCAGTTAAGATGCCTTACCTTAGTTCAGTTAGAAGCGGGAAACCTACCAGCTTCCATGTTGCCAGTCTGTAAGTGTTCAGTTTGACCGGCGTCTTGTAAAGCGAAGGCAACCGTAGCGGAAGCAGGAGTAAGAATAATGCTGCCGGGAGAGCAACAAAAAAGGCGTCCTCAAACAGCAGGGTGAAATCAAAGGGCCGACATGCAATGTCAACACGCGGGCCGAAGTGGTCGTCGCCGTTGAGCGGACAGCTCCGGGAGGATGTCGGTGTAGTCATCGTTCGTGATCCCGATAGCCAAGCTGCAGACAACAATCTTTATTTCAGCAGCGAACGCATGTGCCGGGCCGAGACACAATGCCCCAATCCCCGGCTTGGAAACCCAACCCATTTTGTATATTCTTGTATCGAAAAAGCTTTTCCGACATGTCGGACTCGTCACCAATGGCGTGTCATTTGCCGATGCCGCTTCGGGCAGGTGGGGGTGTGTATGGACCACGACGCCGAAGGATCGGTAGATCGGCACCAGCGTCGCAAGCCGTGCCGCTTTCCGGTTTCGACAAAACCGCTGCGACCTTGATCATTGCTCAAGTCGTAATCCGCGACGTACGTGCCCTTTGGTGAGACCGCGTCGGTGATTACGCACATCTGCGCAGAACACCATCGCCAAATTCCAATTGACGACACAGGGCCATGTAAATATTTGACACCCGCTGTCGCGCTGTAGCACACCGACCGACGGCAACCGTGACGACTCAATCCAAAATGACTGAACATGAAGTCGCGGCAGAAGCCGACGAAACGGTCGCGCTACTCGCACCGCCGTCACCAAGAAAGACAAACGGCGACCAGAGCTGTTGGCGCGTCGTTCTGATTGTAGCCGCTCTCGACTTGATCCTGAACTCAACAAGCCAGCTCACCCTCGTGCCTTCAACCGCAATCCTCCAAGACATCGTCTGCGCAAAATACTACGCAAACGTCCGTTTAGATCCAGCAATAAGCTATGACGACCGGTGTAAGATCGAGCCCGTCCAGAGCGAAGTCGCATACATCAATGCATGGAAAGACTCGTTCGAAGTGCTCCCCGCATTGCTCCTCGCCGTCCCGTTCGGCGCCTTATCAGACCGCGTTGGTCGCAAATTCGTGTTTCTGCTCGCCCTTTCCGGATGCTTCATGAGTGATGTCTGGGTCCGCATGGTGTATTGGTTTCCGGATATCTTTCCCCTGCGCGCAGTTTGGCTCAGCGGTATTTGGCAAACCATGGGCGGCGGCTCGACGACCCTGACATCCATCGGATACGTACTCATTGCCGATGCGTGCCCACCCGAGCAAAGGTACGAACCCCTCCCCCCCCAAAGCAACCCCCTTTCCAAACATCAAAACCTAACCATATCCCAGAACCACCGCCTTCTCATACGTCCAGGCGGGCCTGATTCTCAGCAGGCTGATCTTCGTCCCCATCGGCGGCAGCTTCCAAGACCCCTGGCTTGCCATGTGGATATCCTCCGCCATGATGATTGCCGGCTTCTTCATCGCCTTCGTCCTCCTCCCCTCCTCCCGCAAGCCCCCTTCCGAGCCATCCACCACCACCACCAGCACCCTCCGCTCCCACCTCCAATCCCTCCTCTCCACCACCACCTCCCTCACCCGCTGGCTCACCCTCAACGGGCGCATCCTCCCCCTCCTCCTCACCTTCTTCCTCTTCCAATTCGGCGAATCCGCCAACGGCACTCTCCTCCTGCAATACGCCGCCAAGCGCCTCGGCTGGTCCCTCGGCTCGACCTCGTACCTCATCTCCCTCTCCGCAGCAACGCACCTGCTGGTCCTTGCGCTGCTTATACCGCTCCTGTCATGCTACCTCCTGCGCACGCACGCCCTGCCGGAGGTAACCAAGGACCAGCGCCTCGCGCAGATCAGTGCAGTCTTCCTCATTACCGGGACGGGAATCGTATCCCTCGCGAGCTCCTGGGTGTTGTTTACGTTTGGCTGGCTGCTCGCATCGCTGGGGCTGGCGTTTTCGATCCCAACACGGAGTGTGATCACGACGATGGTGGAGGGGGAGCATCTGGGGGTGTTGTATACGGCGGTGTCGGTGCTGACGTATGGGGGCGCGTTGGCGGGGTGGCCAGCTTGTGCGGCGCTGTTTCGGTTGGGGATGAGATTGGGGGATCGGTGGGTGGGGATGC
>Ga0247758_1002053_pt1 | contig 12291 bp, 18 predicted proteins | sample UWRJL156409C4_FD_180950 | JGI IMG/M metagenome (GOLD analysis project Ga0247758, IMG submission 180950) | Plant litter microbial communities from Arlington Agricultural Research Station in Wisconsin, United States - UWRJ-L156-409C-4 | ecosystem: Environmental > Terrestrial > Plant litter >...
CTCTCCTTCTCCACCCGCCTCGCCTCCCTCCCAGAGTTCTGCATCCTCTCCTCTCCCGAGGTCACAACCTCCCAAGCAAACGCAACAGACTCCTCCGCTCCAAAAGGGAGAGCAAAGCTCTTCACTTTCTCGGCGGCCCGTCTTGAAACCGCGAGGGAAGTCCTTCGCGCGGGGGAGTATCACTTGGATCCAGCGGCGTTGAGTACGAATAATATTCTTACGGCTGTTATTTGGGCTTGTGTCTCCCGCGCGCGAGCTGCACGGCGCGGTGGTGGTGGTGGTTGGGCTGAGAGTGGGAGTGGGAGTGGGCGGTCCAAGATGGGATTTGCGATTAATGGACGGAGGCAGCTAAAGGGTGAGGTGTCTAGGCGCCCTTACGCAGGGAATGTGAATCTGTTTGGGGTGCCTGAGTTTACTAGTGAGATGTTGGAAGGCATTGGGGCGAAATGCTCTGCTACGGGAGGAGGGGCTGCGGCGCTTGCTCAGGTAGTCAAATCTATCTGGGAGGCCATCAGGCGTGTCGATGCGGGACATGTCGCGGACGTGGTGGCGCTGATGGAGCAGGCGGGAGATTTTGCGGGTGATGTGGGACCGAGCTGGGTGAGGTCGAATGGCCCGGACTTGTCGGTGACGAGCTGGGCGAATATGGATGTGTATGGGTGTGAGTTTGGGGAGTGGTTGGGTAGACCGGTGTACATGAGGGTGCCCGATTTTGTGGCGGATGGGTTGGTGGTTGTGCTGCCGAGGGATAGGACGGGGAGGGAGGGGAAGGGGGAGGGGATTGAGGTTGTAGTTGTGCTATGTGCGGATGATGTAAGGTTCTTGGAGGGGGACGAAGTTTGGGGGAGCTGGCTGGTTTGAGTAACTGGCTATGGTTCGAACTTCAATGTATGGGGCGTTTTTTTTTTTTGGAGTCTCTCACGGTACTGTGATTATTCCAGTCCCGAAAGGTAGGGGGTTGATAGGTATTCAGGGGTAAAGAGAATAGGGGATCGGAATGGGCTGCTCCGATCGCAAACTGGCGACGATAAGGTCAACAAAATTACAGCTCACCGGTGATGTTGCTTTTGGTGCAACAAGGTGTTAGCAATGGTCAGAGATGACATCAGGAAAGCTTTGAGTCAGCGGGAAGCCCAAGTGGACCTCTGTACTCACCAGCAAAATGAAGCAAAAAGAGTCGATCGGGATGGGACTCGAACCCACAACCTCAGTCTGGATCCTTCTTGATAGGAGGACCACACGATACCATTTCGCCACCCGACCGATTTGATTGAACATTTTCTGAGGAATCTCACTCTGAGTATCGCCAGACCGTGACGCACCCCACTTTTACCACAATTGGTCGCGGCTGGGAAGCTCGCCAAAAACACGAGTTTGGACCGAGGTGATAGAAACAGGTATCAAAACATTGAGGGTGAACACTAGGAAAGGGACATAGCGGAGTTGCAAGGCGAATCAACATTGTTTGCTGCGCCGAGACAGTCGATTGCCGTGTAGCGCCGGGTTGTCGTCCCCGTTTCCCGAGCATGACATCGGAATCGGCCCCTCAGATTGTTGCGCGTGCACTAGGCGGCCCATCTTCCGCGGTATGGAAATCGGGCCTAGGTAGTAGGCAGTTTGCGATCGGCGTGTAGACTTAGACGTGTGACGTAAAGCTATTGGCTGTGATGTTGGTTGTTGAGTGGCAGAGTGGGCAGGGAGCCGCTGGGCGTGTACGAACTACTTCGTAGCTGCCCGTTTTCGGCTTTTGCAGCATGATCCTTGGCGGTTTCCAACTGTTGTCCCTTCATCAACCAGACATCCAATGGCACTTCGCAGCTGTCAACCACGCGTTACCAGCACTCCGCTGATAGAACGTACTACCGTACCGTCCCGCACTCGTCTACACTCCCGGTCGGCATTGACACCAGCTAACGGGCGTCGATATTGCAGGAACCTTGGACTTGGGACGCGAGTAAATGAAAGGCCTTCGGGTTTGGCATGTTCGCTAACGACAATGACAATGACAATGACTTCGTCGGCGTCGCTTGGTCGCGCACATGGTTAGCGATATTTGCTGAGATGGAGTCGGTGGGTTGTCTGTCGCGGCGCCGTTACATTCCCCCATAAAAACGTTCGCGGGGGACCCCGGGGATTCTGGACAGCGGTGCGACCCTGGCGGCCGCCTTTCCCAACGCGGCCCGGAAGAGCCTCCGCATCGCCCGAATTCAGGACGACGATAGACCTTGAAGGCGGTTCCTGAATGCGATCCCGGAAACTGCCATTGCGCGCGTCGCCGCCGTTGGCTGCTCCCACCAATGGAGCTCCTCCTCGCACCCTCCAAGGTGCTGGGCTTGCGGCTCTCCAAGATTACCTCACGGACAGCACCGACGTATCAAGGCGGAAACTCTCCCGATATCCCTTCTGTTCCACTGCGCGCCCATCACAGTACGGGGCAGATGCTACCGTCGCCCCCTTGGTCCTCGCGTCGTGCCTCTATCACGGCTCCCCGGCAACGGGTTCTACTGCAACACGCGTCTCCACGGCTGTCCATGATGTTCTGGCGCAGTCAACCAGCACGCCACAAGGTTCCATTCAGACTTGCACGGGGCCCACTTCTCCGCCCTCTGTTGCATCGACGCTGGCGTGCCATCGTCGGTAGCCTCGGCCGAGCTATGGCGATCAGGTCTTGATGAGAGTACCGTCTTTCGTGATGTGTGGTCCTGTCTTGTATAAAGGCCTTCCTCGCTGCCGGGAGTTATGGCCATGTTCCTCTCCAGCAGCAGCCTTCACTCTTCACAACAACCGTCTACTCTTCAGTTATTGTACCAGCCGCCAACATGTCTCTCAAAACCAACTCCCTCCTTGCCTCGCTCGCCGGCGCTGCTCTTGTTGCAGCCCACGGTCATGTCAGCCACATCATCGTGAATGGCGTGCAATACCGCAACTACGATCCTACTTCGGACTTCTACAACCCTAGCGCGGCGCCCAAGGTCCTCGGCTGGGCTGCCCTGAACCAGGACAACGGTTTCATTGAGCCCAACAACTTCGGCAAGGCTGACGCCATCTGCCACGTTGGCGGTACTCCCGGCGCTGGCCATGCCACCGTCGCAGCGGGAGACAAGATTTCCATCTCTTGGACACCGGAGTGGCCTTCCAGCCATGTCGGCCCTGTCATCGACTACCTTGCCAACTGCAATGGCAACTGCGAGACTGTCGACAAGACGGCCCTGCGTTTTTTCAAGATCGGCGGTGCTGGCTACGAGAACGGAGAGTGGGCAAGTGACGTCCTTACCAAGAACGGCAACTCCTGGCTCGTCCAGATCCCCGCCTCCCTCAAGGCGGGCAACTACGTGCTCCGTCACGAGATCATCGCCCTGCACGGCGGCCCCAACCCCAACGGCGCTCAGTCATACCCGCAGTGCTTCAACCTGCGCGTGACGGGATCGGGAACTCTCTCCCCCGCCGGTGTTGCCGGCACCTCGCTCTACACGGCCACCGACGCCGGTATCCTTTTCAACACCTACATGAGCCCCGTCGTCTACCCCGTCCCCGGCCCCGCCCTCATAGCCGGCATCCCCAGCAAGATTGCCCAGAGCAAGTCAGTTGCCACCTCCACCGCCTCTGCCACCCTTCCCGGCGGTGATTCGGGTCCTACCGCTGCCCCGACCACCACCCCCGCCGGCACGACCGTCAAGCCAGGCACTACCCTCGTCACCAGCGCCACCACCAAACCCACTACTCCGGTAACCCCTACCACTTCGGCCCCCGGCGCCGCCCAGACCAAGTACGGACAGTGCGGTGGTAACGGGTGGACCGGCCCGACCGCCTGCGCATCCGGCTCGACCTGCTCCGTGCTCAACGACTGGTACTCCCAGTGTGTCTAAATGGAATGGCGCGAATGGGGAGGTATGTTGTACCCGGATCAACCAAAAATGTCGACTACGGATCACCCGTGGAACTTGCTTCCAAGGTCTTGATCACAAAACGAGACGCCGGGAAAGGAAAGGGGCAATGGACGCCCATGGAAAAAAAGCCCTACTTCAACTGTATATATTCTTTTGATTTCAGGAATGAAACGTATATGATGACCTCACACACTTTGCGACCTGGGCAGTGACTGCTTGCTTGAGTGGGGAGTTTTACTCTAGGCCTTATTACATCGGAAGGGAATCTTATTACATTTGAGAAAGTTCTTCCTGTATTTGAAACAGGCTGTCTTGCACCTGAAAGAGGCCTTCCTGCATCTTGTAGCGGCCTCATATGATGTAATCAAGGCCTTTCATACTGCACATCATGCTTCTCGCAATACGAATGAGGCTTCTAATTATACGAATGAGGCCTCTCAAGTATTAGCTCAGGCCTTCATGTTTTTGTCCGAGGTGTGTATGTCCAAGGGTTTCTCCAATGTCCCATTTTAACTGCAGTAACCTAACTAACCACTGTACGGGTAGCCGACAGCTACACTGCAAATAGACATTCTCTTAAGACGGTAGCGTCGCGAACGGACATGATAATCAGCCTCTCAGACACACGCATTTTGCATTTCTATATCATCTATCAGCAGCTCTGGGTACATTAACCCCTTTCGATACAAATCACCATACCTGATACCTAGCCAGAGGGGTTGGATGTAGACCACAGAGCTAGGGGATATCATACCAGTTCATGAGCGGGGAATCACTTGTCCAGTCAACACTTGCCGCCCCCGTCCCACCCTACCGAAAACGCCAGAGAAACATAAACAGGAAAGACAAAACGCTGGTTCGAGGAGTCACCAGAGAAAATTATACAAACACGCCAAGGACTACCTCTAAAACTCTCCATCACCGCCACCGCCGAGGACTCCGGCCGACCAGAGCCCGACTAATCCCCACCAGCTCACCTTCCATCCGCGCCAAAGGCCGTCCAGTCCCTGGCCACGCCTGTAGACTATTTCGGAGACGGTAGCTTTCCCCTTCTTCCCTGCCACGGTCCTACTGTTCCTCGACGCGCCCGCCGCCGAGATGAGATGTGACCCCTCCTCGTTGACAATGATGTACATGGTACCAAGCACGCCATTGTATGGCCCGACGGGGACGACCGTCTCGAGCTGGTCACCTCCAACTCTCCTCCCTGCATTCTTGCCAGTCTGTTGTGATTCAAGCGCGTGTAGATATTGTGGCGAACTGAGGACGGCGACCTGGCCGCGCCGAAGGACCGTCTCAAGGGGTAGTTTGATGAAAAGAGCGACGGTGGAGGAGCAAAACCTGGCGAGCGAAAATGTCACCGGCGCGGCCTCGCGGTCAATCATAAACTGACTGCGGAGGACGAGAGGGGTGGAGAGAGTAAGGAGTGGGTGAATTAAAGAGTGGAGAATGGTAGGGACGAAGAGGCCCGAGGGGCAGAGATACGACGGAAGGTTGCGAAGCAATGAGAGCGTCCGTCTTGTGCCGTGGGCGGTTGAGGTGACGATCATTCTGGAATAATGATTAGATGTAGGAAGCATGAAGCCTATCAATAAAGGACACTTACCGTGTGCGGACGAGGTCCAAGGGGGCAAGAATCAGCCCGGTTGTGACGGCCGCAGCCGCGGCGACGAACAACGACGCCCAGGGGTACGGCGACGCGATGTCGATCAACCGATCCATGTCGTTCTTTACACCGAGGTCGGGCACATTGAAGAGCGCACTAAGCAGACTTCGTGACCAGTTCTCCAGCAGCGACTGCAGAACAGAGTAGATGAAGGTCGCATTTGCGCCCTTCCATACGCCCCAGGCGCCTTCTATTTGCCATAGCTGACCGATGACGTCGAATATCGAGTCTGGCCGTTTGAGACCAAGCTGATGAGCCGGAGCCGGGACCGGCTTTGTGGGGATCCGCGGCGACTGAGGAGAACTGGGGCGCCGTGGCTTCTGCGATCGTGAATATGAAGGTGTGGGTGTGCTGGAGTGGTTCGAGGTAAAGTATGACACCTCGTCCGGATCCGAGTCTGAATCGAAGTCCTGGGAGGAGGTTAGGTTAGGATATCCCGGACAAGGGGGATTCTCAAGCAGCTATTGCGCATACCTCGTTATAAGTGGGCGTCCTCTGGCTTGATTGTTTTTGCTTTGCGTCTTCGACTGCCGCTGCCGCTTCCGCTGCCAGACCCCCCAAGTCATCCTGGGCCCTCACTTGCATGAGGGTCTTGGCAACCTCGAATGGCTGCGCCATCAGCGCCGATGTGTACTTCCATAGCAGCTCGTCCACCAATTCCTTGACCGTCTGCACAACGGAGGGCGATGGGTCCGCAATGTAGTTCTTGTAGTCGATGTCGGAGAAGATATCGCGCGCCTTGGACGCGTAGTTGCCGGTGGCATTGTGGTTGGAAAAAGCACGTGGGCCGGGTGTTGGGAGTGCCTCTGGCGGCTCTCCAATCGACGGCGGGATGTAGTACGGTCGGAGGGGATTTACCCCTTCATTGTGGTTTGCCATGGTTTCTGACGCGTGTGCAAGACCATGGTACCCGGAATGGGCTGTGTTGTGGTGGTCCCACGCGGATGGAAAGTCGATGCAGCGATCGCGGTTGATTGCTTTTCAAGCTTGCCTCTTCATGACGAGCGTTGACATGAGGCGAAATCAGTTTGATTAAGCGATAAGATCCGATTGAGGGGCGTGGCTGGCAATTGCATAATCGGGGCGCGATAAGCGGCTCATGGCACGATCTTTTCTGTTATCAGCGCATCGGAAATCGAGCTCATCCGAGCTTTCCAATTGGCACCTTGGTGATAGCTGCATGTTTGCTCGGCAGAGTCACCACGAAGCAAACCAACATGTATTAAACCCGTGGGGTCTGTTGGTGACTGTGGTATTACAGTACATTTCTCTTTATATCCTTCCCTCGGTGTAGCCCGCCCTCCGCGGTCTCCGAACTGGATCCACCTCGAATCCCCGTTGCTTCTGGCGCACAGCCGCTCGCTTCTTCTTCGAGTCTGCAAACCATACAATATGTCGGCCTTCAGATTGTTCGCTCAGCGCCTGCCGGGGCTGAAGACTCTCCCTAGGCAGTTATCTAGCGCTATTGTACAAAGACTGGGCGTTGCCCCTAGCCTGTCAAGTCGAGTGCCATTGTTCAACAACGCCGCCACACAGGCGCCCTCGCCGCGGTCGCAGTCTCGCGCGTTTTCCACTTCTCCCCCCGCCTACCATGGCCATGTCGATCCTCCCAAACCGGGCGAAGAGTGAGTGATTGCGCTGTCGCTGCCAAGTACCATCGTTTTCTTACACAGCGTCTAGGCTTTACATAACTTTCATCGATAAGGAGGGCATCGAGACGAAAGTCGCGGTCAACAAAGGGGAGAACCTCCTCGACATCGCTCAAGCCCATGACTTAGAGATGGAGGGCGCCTGTGGCGGCTCATGCGCATGCTCGACATGCCACGTTATTGTCACAGACCAGGATTTCTACGATCGAATCCCCGAGCCCGATGATGACGAGAACGACATGTTGGATCTGGCCTTTGGACTGACCGAGACAAGCCGTTTGGGTTGCCAGGTCAAGATGAAGAAGGAGCTTGACGGGATCAAGGTCAAACTTCCGACCATGACAAGAAATCTACAGGCGAGCGATTTCAAGTGAGAATTTGGGGCACACGTCATTTAATATACGGCCGGCGTTACGCACATAATACAGGACGGGGAAGTATGCATAGATACCAAAAAGCATCAGGCAAGCTATTTGCTTTCACCCAGCGTCTGCGCTCACTCGAAGCGGCGCGGTACTGATAGGCATATTACTGCCGGTTCTTTTGCTGGGCGACACTGTAAGATATGATCATAAGGCACCACCGGATTGGGTGCGGTGGAATGGCCAAGGCTCTTCTCTGATGGCGACAATGACAAGTTGAACAAGTATCAAGCTACCTAGCAGTGACACTTTTGCAACTCATGGATTCAAGACGTTTGGTAGTGCGCTGAGACAGGACTTTACGCCTCTTCAAGTCCTCCCTTCTTCAGCCCCCCTCCACCACTCGCAATTAGATCCAGGAACCCCTTCTTGCTCATCTCAGTAACCTTTTCCTCTTTCCTCTTCACACCAACAACACCCTCCTTCTTAACAACCCGTTCCGCCTCAACCGCCTTGACCTGCGCTGCGCGCACGGCGTTGAAGAGCTTGACCACACCTCGCTGCGCTACTTTGCGCAGGCGCTTTTCCGTCGCCAGAATCTGTCCCGTCGTTTCAGCGTCCGCGTCGACCTTCTCCTCAACCTCGCCCGTGGCAATATTGAGCGTCCGCGTTGTGCTCGCCACCAGCACGTCCCGCACTCGGCCCTTCTCCTTGGCAAGTCGTTTCTGCTCGCGCAGCCTCTTGCGCACCTTGGTCTCTAGCGCCGCGTCGATCACCTGCCGCGATGCCTTGGCCGCATCGATGCTGCGCGCAACAATAGGATCCGCCCGCCGTGATGCCGGTATTTTGCTTGCAAGAATCTTCAACATCGCTGTCTGCATGGCCTCGGGGTCGTTGCGCTTCGACCTTGTGTCGCGCGCGCCAGGGCGGCCATCATCGCTGCCGCTGCCGAGAGCGTCGGAGAAGGAGTCCCGCTCGTCACCGGAGAGGTCGTCTTCGGAGGAGTCGGGCGCATCCTTGGCGACGAATTCTTTTTGCTGCTTTTTGGGTTTGGTGCTTGCTTTTACTGGTGGTTGGGGCTCCGCGTCTGAGCCGGAGTCGGAGTCTAGGTTGGAGTCTGTGGAGGCGCCATCGTCTACCTCGACGTTGTCGAGATCCTCTTCGTCGTCCGAGTCGAGAAGGTTGGGGGGGAGCGGTGCATCGTCGTCGTCGTCCGAGTCGTCTCCTTCAGATGAACTGCTGTGGTAGGCTGCGATCTGTCTTTGCTTCTGCTTCTTGGACGGTCCTGGTAGTTTCCCCTTGGGCCCGTCGGAGAACGGCCGTTTCTTCAGTGTTGTGCCTGCCATTGTGTCGTTTTGCAGTTCAATTGCTGAGTGATGGTGTCAATGGTGAGCAACGCGGCGCTCCAAAAGCAGTATCCAGAAATTTTTGGCGGTGAGGTGCGGCATGGAAATGCCCCGCCTGAAGTTCAATGCACTGTGGGGCCGTGCTTCGCGGATGTAGCGGGGCGAACTTCCGGGGCGTCGAGTAACCACATCCTGGGCAGCCTCCAAGCAACAACCAGTAGGGTTTTTACTTCCTCCTGGTCAACCGCTTTTCGAACGGGCAAACAGCAAACTTTTAAATTGTTACTCCATGGATGAACGACATCTGATTCCAAAGTAATAGCATCTCGCATCTCGTTTTTCTTCTACCCGAAATATCCACGGCCAGACTCGTGACGAGAGGACGAGAGGACAGGCGGGTAAACACTAAGCAACAGAATCGTTGCGTTTTCCCGCCAGGCTCCTTGAAGAATTGCTATAATCTCTAGAACTGTGGCCTTGGAGGCGGCGGTATGTCCATGCCGCACTGTCACGGTCACGGTGAGAGCATACGTTATCTCAAGGTACAGTTTGCAATTTTGCGACTAACATGACATCACTAAATAGGGTGTTTCCTCCCGAATCTCCCTTCAGCGTATTTCGAACAGTCTTTCCGGTATTCCCTGCATTATGCGTTCTCTAATCGCCTCGCCGTTCATCATTCCGTGGATATAAGCTTCGCCATGGAGCTTATACCAAAGCTTCTGGTCCTCCTTTTCAGCATTCCTCTGGTCCTTCTCAGTCTCCTTTTGGTCCTTTTCAGCGCCATTTTGGCCACTATCCGCGCCGTTCTGGATATGTTCGGCCTTCCTGTGGCCCTTCCCCGTCCCTTTTTGAGCTCTATCCGCCGGCTTATTCTTGTGAGGTGACTCGCCGTTCCCATTGAAACTGGCCATGTCTGACCTGTGCACTAGGTTCGTCTGGCGTTTCCTGAGCGCCAAATTTCTCTCTCTGAGTCGATTCTCGGCCTCTTCTTTGCGTTTCTGCTTAGCCTCGTCCTCCTCCTTTTTCCTTTTGGCCGCCTCTTTGTCTTCATTCTTCCAGCTTGTAATTTGGTCATTGATGGCCTTTTGCTCCTCTTTGATCTCCTTCTCGTACAGTTCCCGGTCCTCCTTTTCAAGACTGGCTTTGATTCGTTCGTACCGAAGTCGTTGAAAGCATTTGTGCTCGAGACGAGACATGCATAGCCTCATCGCTTCGATCCGATCAACAAACGCCTCCTCATCAATCTCCTCGTCGGTCTTCATCTTGCCCCGGCGGAGGATAACGGGAACGGTGCAACCAAAGACAATGCAAACCAAATCACCAGGTTTGACATCCTCGCTGGCCAAGCCAAGCCTGTTTCCTTTTTTTTTTTATCAAGCGGCGATTCCAGATGACTGCTTGCACGCGACGACAGAACTCGGCGATGATGGAGTTCCGCTCGCTGCTGATGAGAGCCCCTGTGTCGACTGATCCGCTGGTGAGGCCCCCTTTCTTCACCGACTCCTTGCAGGCCGTGGCATAATAGTACGGCGGATTGCGATTATCTTTCCCTCGGTCGGCCACGAGCGTTCGCCAGAACTCGGCAGGGGGGTCCGACTCGCCGTCGACCGCGTCTTCCCAGCCAGCCAACTTTGGCCAGGTTTTCGGGATAGCTCCTAGTCGAGCCGGCTCTGCGACCTCCTCTATCTCGTCCAAAATGAAGCCCGACACATACAGACTATGATGCTCCAGAATCTGGCGTTTGCGAAACTTCAGCTTCTTGTGGTCGACCTTTGTGTTTTGTGCAGCCGAGTAGTTTCGGTGCCCATCTACCGGGTTTGGTTCGCCGCCGCCTTCCCCCCCCGCGGCACCCTTTCCGGATTCCGGATGATGAATCTGCCTTAGCTCGGGTTTCTCTGTGTAATGAGAATTGAAAACCGGCAACTAGCAGCATATGGGCAGCATGTGATTGTGGTGCTCACCCTCTCGTTCTGGGGAGGTCGGGTGCGGCACTTGAGCGTGCCTGCGTGGCCAAGATAGGAAGGGAGCTAAAAAGTGGTAAGGAGTAGACATGCCAAGCTGCCTCGAGGCCCTGGTACCCGTTTGTTGGGGGAAAAGTACCTCGTATGACAGATTAGGTAAGTCCTTATTGTGCTGAGTGGTTGGTTTCCCCTTAATTTGTAGCAATAACTGTAAGATGAGCTGATAACCACACGTTGCTTTTTTGAAAGCTATTGCCAGAACCATTGTAACACTCCCATCGGACTTCATTGCGGCCGACGGCGCAGACAGTAAACTCTAGTTCGATGGAGCACTTTCCTTGTGTTCCGATACGTTATTAGCCGATCAGTGTTGGGCGGCTAGCTACTGTGAGGCAACCAGATTCACCTGAATGTGTCAGGCGACAGCGGGGATGTGGCAACCCGCCTAACGAATGCAGTGTCGGAAATGGAGAATGGGCAAGCGTGTGGGTGTAGAGAGGGTGATGAATCAGCAATGGGATTTAGAATCAGCCGCATCGGTCACGGCAGTTTAGATGTCCGGGAGCCTTCTAGTTGGGAGCCTTGTGTCCCAAATGGACATTTGGTCGTAATTTGGACGGGGCACCCCCGCTACTTCGTTCAGCAACCGTTTTCCTGGATTTGTGCCCGGGGTAACTTAAGCCCTGCGGTACACTGAGATGGACTCCGGATTGGTACTATGGTATTATGTCGATCCTTGAGGATCAGGTGGCCGTCTGAGCGGCTGGATAGGTGTTGAAGGACACAAGGCGTTCTTGGCGTTGCCTAAGGTAGGTAATATTTCCCAGCTAGTCCTAAGTTTCAGCTGCATCACGTACCTACTTGCGTGATTCTGAATAATGTTGGCATATACCCTTGCGTTGTGCTCTAATAGCATGAAAGCTTCGGGGGAACAGCGTAAGGAAATTAGAATCAGAAAGCAGTTCATAATTATAGATCTATCCAAAAGTGGCAATTAAGAATGAGGGTATCGAACGTAGCATCTTGCAGCCCATCTTGTATCATAGCATATTATGACATCAGTCCTTTTTGAGCATAGTCTCTGGCTCGTGAGATCGAAAGCTCTGCAAACCTTATTGGTTGTCCACAACATAGCGTGCGGTTGCAATCCTCATTCTCTTACCGGCCCAGATGAGAGGGACGATCAACAATGAGAACACTCCCATGATCACCGTGAAGCTACCAAATGGAATCAAGAAGCCGTCTTTCTCGATCCACTGGCTCACGAAGAAGGTCCACGCAAAGGGTATGATGCCTCGTAGGATGCACACCATGACGAAGCAGTCGCTGGCCAGCTGGGAGTAGGAATCAATGAGCTGCAGCCACAGTCAGTCACGTACTCGTCAAAACACCATGTGTTCAGGTGCGGACTCACATA
>Ga0247758_1002055_pt1 | contig 12272 bp, 10 predicted proteins | sample UWRJL156409C4_FD_180950 | JGI IMG/M metagenome (GOLD analysis project Ga0247758, IMG submission 180950) | Plant litter microbial communities from Arlington Agricultural Research Station in Wisconsin, United States - UWRJ-L156-409C-4 | ecosystem: Environmental > Terrestrial > Plant litter >...
CAGCTCGGTGTAGACGACCCCGGCGCCGTTGCAGTTCGGGCAGGCCCCCTCGGAGTTGGCGCTGAACAGGGCCGGCTTCACGCCGTTGGCCTTCGCGAACGCCTTGCGGATCGGGTCGAGCAGCCCGGTGTACGTCGCCGGGTTGCTGCGCCGCGAGCCCTTGATCGCCTGCTGGTCGACCGACACGACGCCCTCCCGGCCCGACACCGAGCCGCGGATCAGTGAGCTCTTGCCCGAGCCCGCGACCCCGGTGACGACGACCAGGACGCCGAGCGGGATGTCCACGTCCACGTCCTGCAGGTTGTGCGTGCTCGCGCCGCGCACCTCGAGCGCGCCGGTCCGCTCGCGCACCGTCTCCTTCAGCGCGGCCCGGTCGTCGAGGTGCCGGCCGGTACGCGTGCCGCTGGCCCGCAGCTCCTCGACGGTGCCCTCGAACACCACCTCCCCGCCCTCGCTGCCCGCGCCGGGGCCCAGGTCGACGGCATGGTCGGCGATCGCGATGGTCTCAGGCTTGTGCTCGACGACGAGCACCGTGTTGCCCTTGTCCCGCAGGCGCAGCAGCAGGTCGTTCATCCGCTGGATGTCGTGCGGGTGCAGCCCGATCGTCGGCTCGTCGAAGACGTAGGTGACGTCGGTGAGCGACGACCCGAGGTTGCGGATCATCTTGGTGCGCTGCGCCTCGCCGCCCGACAGCGTGCCCGAGGGCCGGTCGAGCGAGAGGTACCCCAACCCGATCTCCACGAACGCGTCGAGGGTCTCCCCCAGCGTCGTCAGCAGCGGCGCCACCGACGGCTCGTCGAGCTCGCGGACCCAGGTGGCGAGATCGGTGATCTGCATCGCGCAGGCCTCGGCGATGTTGATGCCCGCGACCTTCGACGACCGCGCGCCCTCGCTGAGCCGGGTGCCGTCGCACTCGGGGCAGGTGGTGAACGTGACCGCCCGGTCCACGAACGCGCGGATGTGCGGCTGCATCGCCTCCCGGTCCTTGGACAGCATCGACTTCTGGATCTTCGGGATCAGCCCCTCGTAGGTGAGGTTGATGCCCTCGACCTTGATCTTGGTCGGCTCCTTGTAGAGGAGGTCGTCGAGCTCCTTCTTGGTGAACTTGCGGATCGGCTTGTCCGGGTCGAAGTAGCCGCAGCCCTTGAAGATCCGGCCGAACCAGCCCTCGACGCTGTAGCCGGGGATCGTCAGCGCCCCCTCGTTGAGGGACTTGCTGTCGTCGTACAGCGCCGACCGGTCGAAGTCGGTGATCGACCCCCGGCCCTCGCAGCGCGGGCACATGCCGCCGGTGCGGGAGAAGCTCACCGCGACCGTCTTGCGGTTGCCGCGCTCGACCGTCATGCCGCCGCTCGCCGTGACCGAGGCGACGTTGAACGAGTACGCCTGCGGCGAGCCGATGTGCGGCTCACCCAAGCGGCTGAACAGGATGCGCAGCAGCGCGTTGGCGTCGGTCGCCGTGCCCACCGTGGAGCGCGGGTCGGAGCCCAGCCGCTCCTGGTCGACGATGATCGCGGTGGTCAGGCCCTCGAGCACGTCGACCTCGGGCCGCGCCAGCGTCGGCATGAAGCCCTGCACGAAGGTGCTGTACGTCTCGTTGATCATCCGCTGCGACTCCGCGGCGATCGTGCTGAAGACCAGCGAGCTCTTACCCGAGCCCGAGACGCCGGTGAACACCGTCAGCCGGCGCTTGGGAAGCTCGACGCTGACGTCCTTGAGGTTGTTCACCCGCGCCCCCTGCACGCGGATCAGGTCGTGGCGGTCGGCGGCGTGCACCGGCTCAGCTCAGCTCCTGGATGCGGAGCAGGTTGCCCGCCGGGTCACGGAAGGCGCTGTCGCGGATGCCGTACGGCTGGTCGGTCGGCTCCTGGACGACCTCGGCGTCGCTGGCCTGCAGCCGGGCGAAGAGACCGTCGAGGTCGTGGGTGGCCAGGTTGATGCTGGCGTAGGTGCCCTTCGCCATCATCTCGGCGATCACCCGCTGCTCGTCCTCGGTGATGCCGGGGGTCGCGGTGGGCGGGTAGAGCACGATCGACGTGCCGGGCTGCTCGGGGGGACCGACGGTGATCCAGCGCATCCCCTCGTACCCGACGTCGTTGCGCACCTCGAAGCCGAGGGTGTCGCGGTAGAAGGCCAGCGCGGCCTCCGGATCGTCCTGCGGAAGCATTGCCTGATGAATGGTGATGTCCATGGCGGTCACTCTAGGACCGGGTCGGGGCCAGCGCTTCTCGATTCCTGATCGGTCGTGTGACCTGCTTGGCCACGCACGACGGCATCCCCGCCGTCGCGTCCGCCTCCTGCTGCCGGTAGGCGCTGGGCGGCATGCCGACCAGCTCGGTGAAGCGGGTGCTGAACGTGCCCAGCGACGTGCAGCCGACCTCGAAGCAGACCTCGGTGACACTGAGGTCCCCGCGCCGCAGCAGCGCCATCGCCCGCTCGATGCGCCGCGTCATCAGGTAGCTGTAGGGCGACTCGCCGTAGGCCAAGCGGAACTGGCGGCTGAAGTGCCCCGCCGACATGTGCGCGCCCCGCGCCAGCGCCTCCACGTCCAGCGGCTGGGCGTACTCCCGGTCCATCCGATCGCGGACGCGCCGCAGCCGTACGAGGTCGCTGAGGTCCGGCGCCGCGGCAGGTCTGCTCGTCACCTGGGAGATCGTTTCACGTCGGGGTGGGGATGCCTAGCGAGCGGCGTTTCGACAACCGAGGGCGTGGTTCACCGGTGGTACGCTCGATGTGAGCAGCAGCGCAATCCATGCGGATCACCTCCACCGCTCCGCAGGAGTGGTCGTGTGAAGGGCCCCGAGGTCTAGTCGGGGCCCTTCCTCGTGCTAGGTCCTGAATCTGTCAAGCAGCATCAGGACCAGCGCGAGAAGCAGCGCGGCTTCCGCCGTCAGAACGCCAGCGTCGTCCCCAGGTCGGGGCGGGCGGCCTCGGTCGGATCGAGGCGGGCGGCGATGCTCGCGAGCGTGCGGACCGCGTCCCGCAGCTGCTCCGGACCCGCGGTGAAGGGGAGGCGCAGATGACGCTCGAACGTGCCGTCGACCGAGAATGCCGGGCCGGGCGTGACGAGCAGCCGTTCACGCGCGGCCTCCGCCGCCAGCCGGGTCGCGACCGGTACGGGCATGCGCACCCAGGCGCTCATGCCGCCCGTGGGACGGCGCACCTCCCAGCCCGGGGCGTGCACGGAGAGCGCGGCCAGCAGCACGTCGCGACGCTCGCGCAGCCGCGCCCGGCTGACCTCCAGGACCCGATCCCACTCCGACAGCAGCTCCACCGCGACCAGCTGGTCCAGGACGGGGCTGGCCATGTCGAGGTCGGCGCGGGCGACGGCCAGCTCGTGGACGAGGCTCGGCGCCGCGCGGATCCACCCCAGGCGCAGCCCGCCCCACGCCGCCTTGCTCATCGACCCGATGGTCACGACCGCCGCGCCGGGATCGTGCGCCGCCAGCGGAGGCGGCACGGCCGGCCCGTCCAGGCGCAGCTCGGTCAACGTCTCGTCGGCCACGAGGATCGTGCCGGCGCACGCGCACTCCTCGGCCAGCACGCCGCGTTGCGCCGCGGCCATCGTCAGCCCCGTCGGGTTGTGGAAGTCCGGCACGACGACGGCCAGCCGCGGCCCGGCGCTGGCCAGGGCGGAGATCCAGCCGTCCTCGTCCCACCCCGTCGCGGTCAGGGGAACGGGCACGGCGCGGATCCGGGCCCGGCGGATCGCCGACAGCGTCCGCGGGTAGGCGGGCGCGTCGACCAGGACGCGATCCCCCGGTGCGCAGAGGACGGACAACAGCAGGTGCAGCGCGTGCTGGGCGCCCGAGGTGACGATGATCTCGTCGGCGCGGGTGGTCACGCCGCGCGCGGTCAGCCGGGCGGCGACGGCCTCGCGCAGCTCGGGCAGGCCCGTGGCGGTGTAGCCGTCGCCCCCGGTGTGGCGGTGGACGGCGCGCGCCGCGCGGGCCGCGGCGGCGACGAGCAGCGCGTCTGGGGCGGGCAGCGCCGCGCAGGACAGGTCGACCATCCGCCGCGGCTGCAGCTCGTGCGGCGGGGCCATCGCCGGCGGTACGGCGGCCTCACCGGGCAGCGTCAGCCAGCTGCCGGCCCCGCGGGCGCTGGCGAGGTGGCCGTCGGCCCGCAGCGCGTCGTACGCACGCGACACCGTGCCCCGGCTGACGCCGAGCTCTGGCGCCAGCGCCCGTTCGCTCGGCACGCGGGTGCGCGTGGCGACCCCCCGTCGACCACCAGCTCACGCAGCGCGTCCGCCAGCCCGTCCGCCGCGGCGCCCGGCCGGCGCCACGAGTCCCCGAGGAGCGAGACGAGAGCAGAGGGAGCGACGGTGGCCGGCATAGGGCCAGCATGGCGCGATTGGCCCTATCTGTCGAGGGCCAATCGACTCCTCATGGCCTCATGACCCGTCGTCCGGGCCCCCGGGGCCCGCCCACTCCGCTGCGAGGTGGACGATCACCGCGGCGGCCGCCGCCATGTCCTGGACCGTCACCCACTCGCGCGGCGAGTGGAACTCGTGGCCGCCCGCGAACAGGTTCGGCGTGGGCAGGCCCTTCGCGCTGAGCAGGGAGCCGTCCGTGCCTCCGCGGATCGGCGTCCGGATCGGCTCGATGCCCTCGGCACGGATCGCCCGCTCCGCGTGCGCGACGATCTCGGGGAACGGCGCGAGCGCGTCGCGCATGTTCGGGTACTGCGCCTTCACCGTCACGTCGAGCCTGCCGCGTGGCTCGGTCGCGACCACCTCCTCGGCGATCGCGCGCAGCCGAGCGACGTGGCCGGCGAGCAGGGCGTCGTCGAAGTCACGGGCGATGAACCGCAGTGTCGCACGGGCCGTGCCGCCCTCCATCGCGTAGGGGTGGACGAAGCCGTCGCGGCCCGCCGTCGTCTCCGGGGCCAGGCCATCCGCCGGCAGCGCGGCGAGGATACGCCCCGCCAGCTTCAGCGCGTTGACGAGCGTGCCCGTGGCGAACCCCGGGTGGACGTCGACGCCGTGCACGGTGAGGACCACCTCGGCGGCGGTGAACGTCTCGTCCTGCAGCTCGCCGCGCGTCGAGCCGTCGAGCGTGTAGGCGCAACGCGCGCCGAATCGCTCCACGTCGAACAGCGACGCCCCCATGCCGATCTCCTCGTCGGGCGTGAATCCGATGCGCAGCGTCGGCCGCGCGCGCTCCGGATGCGCGGCGAGATGGGCGACCGCGGCCATGATCTCCGCGACCCCCGCCTTGTCGTCGGCGCCGAGCAACGTGTCGCCGCTCGCGGTGACGACGTCCTCCCCGACCTTCTCGCGCAGCAGCGGGATGTCCGCCGGATCGAGCACCACCCCGTTGCACGGCAGCACGATCGGCCGGCCGTCGTAGCGCTCGTGGACGAGCGGCTCGACGTCCCGCCCCGAGACCTCTGGACTCGTGTCCACGTGCGCGATCAGCCCGATCGTCGGCCCCGTTCCCGGGAGTGTGGCGAAGACGTAGCCGTGCTCGTCGAGCTCCGCGTCGCCGAGCCCGATCTCGTGCAGCTCGGCGACGAGCAGCCGCGACAGGTCGAGCTGGCCGGGCGTGCTCGGCGAGCCGTCCCGGTCGGGCTTGGACGTCGTCTCGATGCGGACGTAGCGCAGGAAGCGCTCGAGCACGTCCGGCGCGAGCGCCGCGGCGAGTGGGGAGGTGAAGCCGGTCATCGCCGGAAGGCTACGCCCGCCGGTCCCCGGGCCGGCACGGAGCCGTGCCTCAGCTCGTGGTGAGGCCGACCGCCACCTGCCCCGAGAACGTCGTGGATTCGTTGGTCGTCGAGGTCACGCCGACGTAGAGCATCGAGCCCGCGGAGACCGCCAGCGACGCGGAGCCGCTGCACGTGGTCGTGTACCCCAGGGGCATCGGCGACGTGCCGAAGACGGTGCAGCCGACCGGCGTCTGCACGTACGGACCGCCGGGCGCACCCAGGTAGAGGGTCACTTCGATGATCGGGACGCTCAGCGTGAACGCCGTGACCGTGTTCGTGAACGCGAAGCGGAAGCCGGTGATGGTGATGTCCGCCGGCACGATCTGGGCCACCGCGGTGATCGCCGGATCCAGGCTGGACGGCGGGTAGGACGTCGTGTTCCCGGAGGTGATCTGACCCGACACCGGAAGCAGCGAGGTGGCCAGCGGCAGCCCACCCAGCGCGCTGCTGACCGTCACCGGACCGCCGCCGATGAGCATCGTTCCGCCCGCGGGGCCGGGCGGCCCCTCCGGGCCGGTCTCGCCGGTGGCGCCGGGAGCCCCGGGCTGGCCGTTGGTGCCCGCCTGACCCGCCTGACCCGGCGAGCCGGCAGGGCCGGGAGGACCGGTCTGGCCGTCGGCGCCCGCCGGCCCGGGAGGCCCAGGAGGGCCGACCGGGCCGATCTGGCCGATGGGTCCGACCGGGCCGATCTCGCCGTCGGCGCCGGTCGGACCGGCGGGCCCGGCGGTGCCCTGGTCGCCCTTCGGACCAGCGGGCCCCGTCGTACCGGTCTCCCCCGCCGCGCCGGCGGTGCCCGTCGCCCCTGTGGCGCCGGCCGCGCCCTGCGAGCCGGTGGCCCCCTTGGCGCCCTGGTCCCCCTTCGGGCCGCGTGGCCCCTCGACGCCGGTGACGTTCCACGCGATCTTGGTCTGGTTGCGCGGGCAGCGCGCGTTCTTCGTCGTCAGGTTCAGCGTCTTGAAGTTGCCCGCGACACATGCGTAGATGCGCATCGAGCCGCTGGCAGCCCTCGCCAGCGGCGCGTCGGCGGTCGCGGCGAGCGCGGCGGGTGCACCGGCCAGCAGGCCGACGACGCAGCTGGCGAGGACGGCACGGACGGCAATTGGGCGCGCGGACATGGTGTCAAGCTACCGCCCCGGTCAACCTGGCCATGAGGCCACGACCGCGCGGTTGGCTCTACCAGGCGCCCGCTGATTGGCCCATAGTGGCCTCATGCCCTCGAACGACATCCGCCTCAACCGCCGCTTCGCCCGTTTGCGCGAGGCGCTCGTGCGCACCGGCCTGGTCGTGCCCCCGACCCGCGGCCGGTGACCGCCCCGGCTACCCCCGCAGGTAGGTGAGGACCGCCAGTACGCGCCGGTGTCCCCCGTCCGCGGCGTTGAGGCCGAGCTTGTCGAAGATCGACGTGACGTGACGCTCGACCGCCCGCTCGGTGACGACCAGCTCGGCGGCGATCGCCCGGTTGGTCTGCCCCTCGGCCATCAGCGCGAGGACCTCGCGCTCCCGCGGGGTCAGGGTGTCCAGCGGTCCGTCGGACCGGCGCCGCCCCATCATCTGGGCCACGACCTCCGGATCCAGGACCGAGCCGCCGTCGGCCACGCGGCGGATCGCCTCCACGAACCGGTCCACGTCGGCGATCCGGTCCTTCAGCAGGTAGCCGACGCCCTCCGTGCCGTTGGAGAGCAGCTCCACGACGTAGCGCTCCTCCACGTACTGGGAGAGCACGAGGATGCCGATGCCCGGCAGCTCCTGGCGGATCGTGGCGGCGGCGCGCACGCCCTCGTCGCCGTGGTCGGGCGGCATCCGGATGTCGGTGAGCACCACGTCGGGCTTGTGGGCCCGGACCTTGCGCAGCAGATCCTCCGCGTCCCCGGCCTGCCCGACCACCTCGATGCCCGCCTCCTCCAGCAGGCGCACCGCCCCTTCGCGCATGAGGACGGAGTCCTCGGCGATCACGACCCGCATGGGACCTCCACTCGTACCTTCGTCCCCGCACCACGCGGGCTGTCAACGGTCAGGCCACCATCCAACACGGCGAGCCGGTCGGAGAGTCCCCGCAGGCCCGTTCCCGAACCCTCCGACGCCCCGCCCACGCCGTCGTCGCGCACCTCGGCCCACAGCTGGCCGTCGGTCGTCGCCACCTCGACCTCGACGTTCTGCGCCTGGGCATGGCGGGCCACGTTGGTCAGCGCCTCGGCCACCGCGTAGTAGATCGCCGCCTCGGCCGTCGGGTCGAAGCGCTCGTGCGGCGCCGCCAGGAGCAGCGCGGGCACCGCGCTGCGCTGCACCAGACCGCGCAGCGCGGGTTCCAGGCCACCCTCGGTGAGCACGGCCGGATGGATGCCCCGGGCCAGCTCCCGCAGCTCGGAGATCGCCTCGCTGAGATCCCCGCTGGCCTCCTCGAGCATCTCCAGCGCCCCGGCCGCGTTCCCCTGCTCGATCCGGGTGCGGACCATGCGCAGGGTCATCGTCACGGCGACCAGTTGCTGCTGCGCCCCGTCGTGCAGGTCGCGTTCGATCCGCCGGCGGGCCTCGTACCCCGCTTCGACCACGCGGGCCCGGGAGGCCCGCAGCTCGGTCTCGGCCCGGTGGCGCTCGGTGATGTCCCGGATGTACGCCGTGAAGATCGGGGGGCCGGGCACCTCGATGCGGGTGATGGTCAGCTCCACCGGCATCATCGAGCCGTCGCGGCGCATCGCTTCGACCTCGATCCGCTGGTCCAGCATGCGCGGGTGTCCGTCGGAGAGGTAGCGCGCCAGGCCGGCCCGGTGGCGCTCACGCAGGTCGGGCGGCACGATCAGCTCGGCCATCTCGCGGCCGACGGCCTCCTCGGACCGGTAGCCGAACGTCGCCTCCGCGGCAGGGTTGAACTCCACCACGCGTCCCTCGTGATCCATCGTGACGATGCAGTCCAGGGCGGCCTCGAGCATGGCGCGGTGCCGGGCCTGAGCCGCCTGCCAGCCGAGTTCGGCCGGGGCGCCGCCGTCACCGGAGGCCGCTGGGGCCGCGTCTGCGCCTTGGTGCATGGCCGGGAGTATGAGGCACGTCGGCGCGCAGGCGCTACGCCCGGCCGGCCACCAGTGTCTCGAGGGCGGCGCCCGACAGCTCGGCCTTGGAGAGGAACCCCCGGGCTCCGCTCGCCGCGACCAGCTCGTGGTAGTCGGCGGCGTCCTGCGTGGAGACGAGCACCACCGCCAGGTCGGGATGGCGATCGCGCACCGCGGCCGCGACGTCCACCCCGCTCATGTCGGGCAGGCCCACGTCCAGGAGCAGCACGTCCGCGTCGATCTCCTCTACGACGGCCAGCGCGCCGGCCCCGTCGGCCGCCTCGCCCACCACCGTCCAGCCCTCGGCCTCCAGGGCGCGACCGGCGGTGGCCCGGAACCGCTCGTGATCGTCGACGATGAGGACCCGCAGAGGCACGACGGACAGCATCGCCGATCCCGCCGCCGGCGAGGGTTCGGTTGTCCGCCACCCGGGGGTCGGTTGTCCGCCGGTGGAGCGTTGCGTGCGGTCGGTCCAGGCCATGTCCATCATGGTGCCCGGTCCCCGCACCCTCAACCACGGGGGGCGGCTCCAGAACGGCCCGTCGGTTGTCCACCCCGATCTCGGGGCCGGCCCCCCGCCCACGGTGCGGCCCGGTGACCGATCGGGGCGCGCTAGGAGCCGGTGACCGCCCAGGTCCCGGTGATCTCGTTGAGGCCGGGGCCCAGCGCGTTGGAGAACAGGCCGAGGCCGTACCGCGAGTCGATGGCGGAATCGGCCAGGACGTGGAGCGCGGCGATCTGGCTCACGTAGGTCTGGTAGAGGCACGCGTGCCCCGGGCTCGCCTCGGGGGTCGTCGCCGAGCCGGGACAGACCAGCGAGCCACCTCCGTCGACCGGGACGACGTGCACCTCGGGCGGAGCGCTCAGCCGGAAGCCCCACGAGATCTGCGTCGCCGCGGGCTCCCCCGGCTTCTCGCCGGTCTTGGGGTCGACCGCGCCGTGCCCGCCGTCCCCCGCCGCGTCCGCCGCCAGGATGAACGCCCCGCGCAGGGTGACGCCCGGGGGCAACGTGTCCGCGAACGGGCCGGGCGCACCCTGCGGGCCGGGCGCTCCGGTCGCGCCGCGCAGGCCCTGGGCGCCCTTCGGGAGCTGCCCCTTCTTGAAGTCCTTGGCGAGCAGCGAACCGTTCTTGACCTTCGTCGAGCTGACCGCGTCCGTCCGCAGCTGCTTGGCGCCGACGGAGCCGCTGGGGAGGGTGGTGACCGCGTACGCGCTGCCGCCGAGCACGACGAACAGGCAGATCGTCGCTACGACGTTGGCATACGTCAGGTGCCGCTGGACCGCACGCATCACCGTTGATCGTAGGCGAGCGGCCGGACCGGTGACAACCGGCAGCGTGTCTCGGACGCGATCGGCCCCGCGAGCCGCCCCACCGCGCCGGGCGCGACGATCATCCTCCGGACCCCGGGGAGGGCCCGGTCCTCTGGCTCCAGGTCCGTCCGCCGCGCAGCGTCGCCGTCACGACCGGGCCGCCGGTCGGGAAGCTCCCGTCGTAGACCACGATGAACGCCCGTGCCGGGCCGGTCGGGACGAGCGTGCGCACGTCCCGCGGCGAGCGCACCGTGATCGACTCCACCGAAGGCAGCGACGTGCCGAACACCTTCGTGGTGCCCGCCTGCGTGCGACGCGCGATCCGGGCCGCGGACGGGCGCCCACCCGAAGAGCCGCCCAGCTCCCCGGCCACGTCCACGGGACGGCCGGCGTTCGGCCCCACCTTTCCCATGCGGCAGCTGTACGCGGGCGCGTCCGTGAACGTCCCGAGCGCCCCGTCGATGTCCCCCACCCGCCCGTCGACGATCCGCCCGACCATGCTGGTGCACCATCCACGATGCCGTCGCTCCGGCACCGCGGCCAGACCCCACGGGAGGCCGCCGGCGGGATCGGGCGCCCGCGCCGTCACCACCGCGGGCTGCCGGCTCGGCCGTCCCAGGTCCCGGTCGATCCGCTTGACCCACTTCGGTGCGCCCGGCGGGAAGCGCGGCGCGGTCGGGGGTGGCGGGACGTCCAGGTCGACGCTCCTCCCGTCGGTCAGCACCGCCTGCACGGCGACCTGCGCACCCTGCAGCGCGGCGGGCACCACGGTCAGGTAGCCGCCCTGCGCGCCCGTCGGCAACGTGCGGGCCACGCCGTCGACGTCGGCGGTGAGCGTCCGCACCCCGGTGCCGGCCAGCCCCCACACCACCCCTTCCCGCAGGCGGACGGCCGGACCGGAGGGGGCGGTGAGCAGCACGAGGTGCTCCGGCACCCCCGTACGACCCGCCCGGGCGTCGCGCGGCCCGCACGCGATGGGGGCACCCTGGTACCCGAAGCCCACCGGCCGGAACGTGTTCGTCGCGTCGATCCACCCGAAGCGCCCGTCGACGACCCGCCCCAGCTGGGCACACCGCACGGCCCGGGGCTCGCCACCCTCGACCGGCTCCGACGAGGGGAACGACGACGTCGCGTCGAACACCCGCACCGCCCAGTCCGGGCCCTCCTGGGGGTCGTCCTGCCGCGACTCCAGGTGGACGGACGCGCGAACAGGCACGAGCAGCGCCTGGGCCCGGCCGCGGGCGGGCCGCGCCGCGGCGACGGCGGGCGGCCCGAGCACGGGCACGCCGGCGGGCGCGCTCGTCCCCTCCGCCTCGGAGCGCGGTATCACCAGCGCCGCGAGCAGGCCGGCGAGGACGCCGACGGCGAGCGCCGCCAGGACATGGGAACGGGTGATGCGGATCATGGGGAGGGCTCCCGCTTCGGAGAGACGAGATGGGTGTCACCGCGGAACGTGCGCCGGGTGCCGTCGGTGTACTGGACCCGCACGCGCAGCGCGCGGGGCGCGACCGTCGCCGGGAACGCGACCAGGAACAGGTGGCCGCCGGGCGTCGGCCGGACGGACCGCGGGCCTCCGGGCGCCCCCACGACGGTGATCCGCCGCACGTCCCGGCCCGCGGCGCCCCAGACGGCCGTGCGCGCCACCGACGGCCGCCACCGGCCGCTGAAGTCCCGCCGGGGATCGAACGTCACCCGGCTCAGCCGGCGCACGGCGAAGAAGACGTCGTCCGGGTTGCCGCTCGGCCCGTTGGTGTCCAGTGGGTCGTATCCGCACGCCGGTGGGCTGAGCACGGGCGGCGGGCCCTCCCGGTCGCGGGCCGGGTAGAACGCGACGCATTCGTTGCGCTTCTCGTACCCGCTGACGTTGCCGGCGGAGATGGCCCACGCCGGCGCGCCGAGCGGATCGGGGAAGAGGGAACGCGAGATCCCGAACCCGTGGTGCTCGCGCCGGCCGTCGGCGTAGCGCAGATCGACGACGAGGCCGACGTCCTCCGGGTAGCCGCGGTAGGCGGCGACGAACGTCCCCCCGGCACCGATGGCCAGGGGACGCCGCGCACCGGCCGTCTCCACGACGACGGACCGCAGCCCCGCTCCGCCGATCCCGTTCAGCACGGTGCGCACGTCACGCGGCTGCGGAGCGTCGAAGACGCGGGTGCCGACCAGGGCGGTCTGCCCGGCCCGCGCCACACCGCAGCTGTCGACCACGCC
>Ga0247758_1002063_pt1 | contig 12213 bp, 9 predicted proteins | sample UWRJL156409C4_FD_180950 | JGI IMG/M metagenome (GOLD analysis project Ga0247758, IMG submission 180950) | Plant litter microbial communities from Arlington Agricultural Research Station in Wisconsin, United States - UWRJ-L156-409C-4 | ecosystem: Environmental > Terrestrial > Plant litter >...
TCTTCAACAGGTCGTAGCCGCAGCTTACAACTGTCTTAGCCAACTGGGGAAATCGACGGGCAGAATTGTCTTACCAGTCACCCCCTTTGAGGCAGATCTCGGCATCTTGCCACTTACATTCGTTGTAGGGTGCGTGAAGGAGCATCTGGAAAGTCGCCGACCGGTAGTGCGGGACCGTGCCCAAGATTGATTCTGTTTCGAAATGCCGATGCGCCGTGAGACTCAGCTTAGACGGTTGAGGCTCGTCTCCCTCTTCCCAGTGCTTTTTTAGCAGGCGGTAAAGCGGGCTGGCGAAGTCCCATATTTTGTGTGAGGGGTACTTTACGAGACTGACGGAATTCGGCGAGTAGGTAGGCGGCTGGGAAAAGAGCGAAATAAAGTGCTGTGATGCATCGTTTAGAGAAGACGACAGTTGCTTCCGCCTCTTCTCGTCCATACCACCAATATCGACGCTGGCCTTAACGAGAGTCACGTAATATTCATCAGTTGCGTTCTCTTCCTCTTGTATCCTTTTGCGGAGGGATCTCAGCTCCTTGAACTTGTCGGTCGTGAGTATGGCAGACTGCCGCAAGCGTCTCAGCATGTTCACAGCTGCTTTAGATTCGTTGGGTGCAAGACTGCCTACCAGACGTCGTTGCGGCGGACTGAGGGCTGTTAGGACTCTCTCTATATGTTTCCGGCTCTCCACATCGACACGAAAGCCAGCGTGCACCACATAGAGTTTGTACACGTAGATCTGTAACGTATAGACGTCCTGGTAAAATTTGAGGTAGAAATCCGGATCTTCCTCTGCACCTTCGTCGTCAGCGCCGAGCGCGGCCTGCCTGCCGAATGCTACAAATGCTGATGATAATTCATAGAACAAGTATACCAAGTCGTCATTGGCGTCGGTCTGAGACATGGTGTTGCGAGGGTATCCACGCCGGCGGTCTCGAGGGCCTAGGGGAGAACGGCAGCCGCCGACCGGGTTTATCACCAAGGCGAGCTGCGTGCAACGACATCGGAAGCACGCAGCTCGTCGTGGTGTGAGGGGCGCAGCCGAGCTTTTCCGCCGATCCAATCAAAAATATGCCGCAAGCGCAACTGATCATCTCCAGGCCCAATCAGCAATATGTGGTAGCGCATACCTCGGGGCAGTTTTCTCGTCTCCTCGCAGTCGCGAAGCGAAAAAAGTATTCGAAGCCAGGCCGTGAATGGTCCGGCTGCTCCGGCATCGCCTAAGACGAAAATTACGTCCAGCTACCCTCCCTCGTCTTGCTACATCAGTTCAGGCTGGCCCGCGAAACCCTCCATGCCTCTCGCCATACGCACAGCCTTTTTTTCTAGCCGGAAGATTGTAGCTCTTCCAGATGCCATAATTACGCTCTCAACAAAATGGCCGACAAAGTCCATCTCCCATTCCTAGGCGGATCTGACGACAGTGCAGCCGAAGCCACGACACTACGAGGCCTCTGTCTGAGCTGTAAAGAGCTGCTGCGGAAGCTGACCAAGTCTCTTGATGAGGCACAAGCGCATCGGGCAAGAGAGCAGCTGCCTCGGCTCAACATATGGGCCGCTAACGTCGGCATCCTGGAGTCGGGCCGACGATCTTTGGAGTTTAAGCTGGAGTTCATGCCAGACATCAGCATACTGATGCGCTTGCTGCTGCAAGCACTTGAAAGGGATCTGCTCAAAGTCGGTAAGCCGTCTCTCCCCCCTGCCCTCCTCTCGCGTGGCCTCAAATCTGTCGGCAATCGCCCTTATTAGATACTGTGAAGCGGACCTAACAGCCCCGTCCAGCCGATTCTCGTTCCCAAAGCCCGTCGGGAGCTCGGGCATGCCCATCAGAGGTTGCACCCGATGCCTCGGGTGACGTATCAGACGATTCTTCGATCTCATACAGCCCCCTGTCATCGGAGGATGAAGAATCAACCCTGGCAGACCCGATTACCAAGATATGGCTTTCCATTGAGGGGATCCTCGGCCGCCTTTCTCGCATGGCCATCTTGATTCGCCAAGCCGGCGCGGAGCATCGGAAGGCCAGGGTCCAGCAATTTCTAACCAAGGACTCGTACAAGACTGTATACGATACCTTTGAGAGACTCGCCTTTGAAAAGGCCAGTTTTCTGTTTCCTAAGGCGAGTAAAGAGCTTCAGGAGCGGATGGCCAAGTCCATTGCCTATCGGCGAGCTCGATTCTCTTATCTCCGCCGTCACAAGAAGAAGAAAGACCAGATTATGACGGGAAGAGACCCTGACGCGGGAGAAGGCCCTGATCCCGAACAGGGAGACCGCCCCGACATCAGCTCACCCACCGCCGACCAGCCGAGCTCGAAAGACCACGGCGATGTGGCTGGGAATGCGGCTGCTGTTGACATCTTTTCCGTTATCGATACCGACGTCACCAGACTCCGACCTCCGCCACCGGTTGGCCGACCTCCAAGCGTATCGTCGACCTTGATATCCCTACAGGGATTTCCCGACCCGCCGAAATTGCGTGGCTCCGGAGACTCGTTTACTTGCCCATACTGTTGTCTCGATAACCCGGGCTCGGAAGCGGTTGAATCGCTGTGGAAGTTAGTCCGTTCCCCATCCCACCATTGTCTATATGGTCTAATGACTTGTTCTTGAAAGACAACACGTCGCGAGGGACTTCGAGCCCTATTTCTGTGTGTGGGACGGTTGCACCGACCCGTTCGGGACCGGAGAGTCGTATAACGGCTGGATCTCGCACATGAGGGAAAACCATACACGGCGCTGGCAGTGCTGGCTGTGTGTCACGCAGGGCCAAGAAGCCACCCTCTTTTGGGACTCGGAAGACGTGCGAAGACACGCCGAGCGCGAGCACCCCAAGCTCCAAATTGAAGACCTTGTTAAACAGAGCATCAACCCGAATCCCCAGATATTCCGCGAATGTCCCTTCTGCGGCGGACTCCCAGAGGACCTCGAACGAGCCTATCCCGACCAGGACTCCAGAAAGGCTCAACAGGCTCTCGAAGAGCACGTGAGACACCATCTGATCACGGTGGCGTTGATGCTGCAGCCACTGGACCTCGATGTAGACGAGGGAGCGGCTGTTCTGATCGATCTGGACTCGGACGCCCAGCGAGATCCCGCGAGTGTTGGCAAAGTCGACGATATACCGACAAATCCGGCCATGTCTTGCGATAGGGCAAGCGGGGAGCCGCCCTGTGACTGCAAGGTGTCGGATAAGGATTCAGTCAGGGACTGGACCGTTTTCGGTTCCGCGGTGGCGGTACTGAGTCTTCCCGAGGATCTACGCCCCAAGAGCCACGACGATCCCTCTTACATTCCCGGTCTGACGTCTCTCACATCGGAGTGGGATTTTTGGAAACCGCTCTCCCGCGACGGCAGAACCGAAACAGGACCTCCAAAATATAAGGGGCACCATACAAATATGAAGTTGCTGGAGGGATTTAGAGAGAAGCCAGGGGTAGAAAGGGCTATACAGGAACTTGAGGGCCACCCTACCTCGGCTCCGGTTTCCTGGGATCCGAACGTCTCACTCGAGGAGCGCATCAATGCCAGTCTTTGCGTCTCAACTGACCGAGGGAGACGGTTTCTGCCTGCCACTCGGCTTGCTAGACTTATCACTGAAGATTCGGTGTTTCAAGAGCTAAATCGCGTACTATCCGACCAGATATCGCCTGATGGTTTACGATCCTACGCACGAAGTATTTCATCTCATTTCAAGAGAATCTTTGCCACTCTCATCCTGATCGGCAAAGGCGAAACTATCGGCGAATTCATCAATGAGTATCATAGCGATGGCGACCTACCCCTCGTCATGCGGAACCAGGACAAGTTTTTGCATCAAAAAGCATATCCAGAAGTCCCGCTCACGTTAAAAAACTGGAGTATGATGGCTATCGACAACTTCGAAGAAATGCAGTGGTCCTTACTAGCGCCGGTCTTCTTAGGAACTCAGACTTCGATCCCCGTTTACAGACTTCACGACGCTACCATACTGCCATTCATCGAAGATTCGCGCAGAGAATTATTACCCACTGAGGCGGTAATGGGCGGTGGCCTCCCTACTAGTTTTCGGGTCAAGATTCACCCCGACCATCACGATTTCCATGATACTGAGGTGAGTGTTGCTAAGCCATGGCCTAGATCAGCCACAGCTAACTAGAATGGATAGATTCATGACGATTATTTCGCCATCATAGCCCTGTTCCCCAGCAGAAGGGGCGGGGTACCTTACGAGATTCTCGTGTTTCAGAAGAATCGCCATCTTTCTCAGCGCTGGGTCAGCCTGTTGGCGGGATATCGGCACCGCGATCAATGGTTTTTAATCTTCCCCTCGCCTCAAGCCAACTTGTTGCAGTTCTGGGAGAGGCATTCGCCCTTAAGTCCATTGGGCCAGGAGCTCGTGTTATGGGTTGCAGCGCAGTGCGAGGGAATCGCCGAAGGACTCGAGCGACTGCACAATTCAATCGCGGTCCAGAACATCAGATCCGAAGTACAACTGACTGACCCTACAGACCTCGGGAAGATCGAGAAAACAGAAATCTCACGGGCCGATGTGGCGGGGCCTATCGACGTTTCGGACGAGACGGCCTTGTTCGGGTGGGATGAAGACATCAAGCCTCAAATCATATTGTGGTACACGAACCCAGACGTTCCTTCAGATCGAGGAACTTTAAAGCTGGATATCACGGCCCTGCTTACTCACACTAAACGCTCTATTGACTCAACAAAGAGTTATGCGTATCATACATACATGACTCCAGAGTGTGTTATCGGAGGGGCGGTAATTGGCCGATCCGCCGATGTTTGGTCCTTGGGCTGCGTCTATCTAGATTTCCTCACCTGGCTTCTTCATGGAAGCACGGGCATCCATAATTTTGGAAATTTGCGCATGTCTGAAGGCCCTATAGGCGTCATGACCGATGTATACTTCGAGGATTCAGGGACTACAACGCATGGCACACCGATGGAAATCTTAAAGCCTAGTGTGGTACAGGTACGCTATTCCAGCCGATGCCCCATCTCGTGGTTCATTTCCCTGCTGATCTCGATGTAACTAGTGGAGTCAAGATTTACGACAGCACGAGTCATGCACGCCGTTTATCCGCGACTTTCTGGATGTGATAATGCAGGGCATGTTGGTCGTCGACATCAAGACAAGGTGAGTGGTCCAAAACTGAACGGCCGGTTCGTTTTCTCACGGCTACAACTCTAGGATGCCGATGTCACGCGTATACGCGGAGCTGCGGAGGATTCACTACCGATGTAAAGAGGATATAGATTACGCTACTAAGCCCTATCTAGCTCGGTCGTGATTATGGCCGTCGATCAAGCGGTCGCGCGCTTGGAGATATTCAGACAGCTGCGATAGATTTTACCAAATAACCCTAGAAAGTCCACCTCCGCGAGGACAGTTCCTCAGGGGGCTTACCCACCCTACTCCGCGTCATCTTCCAGAGCATCGTCGACAGACCGGCCCTCTTCGACATAGTCACCAAAGTCAAACAGGTCGTTTAGGGTTTTCGCTTTCGCATCATTGCTCATGTTCTCGTCGAACGCCGCCCCCTTGACAAAGCCCTTCGTGGAAAAACCGGCGCCGTTGTTCTTGGGCTTAATGCGCAGCAACCTGTAGGCAAAAACATAATCGGTGGACGACCCAAAAGCAATGTTCTGCTTATCCTCCTTCTCCAGCTCCATCTTAGGCCCAGCGCTCAGGGGAACTCCACTCGATGTGAGATCCACTCCCAGATTGCCGCCTCCCCCAATCTTAGCCCGATTTGTAGTCTTCACGCTCGCGCCTCGGACAATCTTCCGCCCCGTGATTAGATAAACCGGCTTGCGCCATTTCGTGACTTCCCAATAACCTTGAAGGTACGGATCGCTCGTTACGTCCCCGAGGTAATCGGGGTCGGCTTCTGGAAGGAAGTATTCGGTTTCAAGTTGATCGAACGTGAGGTTCGTCACCGACTCTTTGAGGCGCTCCAGGTTGAGGTCCCCGCCGAGCCCGGCGAGCTGGAGAAATTTCGCCCAGATTCCAACCTTGCCGGATCGTAAGCGCTCCAGTGTTGCTGCCCACGTGCCTTTCTCGCCCGGGTAAGTCTTTGGTGGTGGCACTACGGCGCTCTTGGGGACAAGGCTCTCGGGATCGTTGGGGTCCTTAATGATGCGGCCGAGGACGACAATGTCGGTGTCGGCAGGTATATCCCAGTTGGGCGCCGGGAGATAGGATAGCTTCAGTGCTGCCATAGTGGCTAGTCTCCGGCGAGAGGCGGCAGGCGACGTACACTGTGTGGCCGGGTTACAGCCGTGCGGCCATCAAATACGGAGCTAGCGACGAAGGTGTCTTTGAAAGATTCCGGGGAGTATTTAATTAATACCATGTCTTGGATCCTCAAGGGGCTGCTGGCCAGACAATACACAGCCACGTGCGGGGTAACTGACGAGACTTTGGCTGGAGCTGGTGGTGTCATTGGACCAATGAAGAAAGCTGGCGTAGTGCCATCACTTCCGTCTGCCGGAGTCGCCGGTTTGAAAATCGCTCACCTTGTGCAGCTGTGGCTGCAGCCAACCTGATGGAGCTTCCCATGACCTCTCCGTTTTGCGAGACAACAATTGTCGGGGCGATTATTGTCAGGAAGGTTCGATTACTGCTTTCAGCAGTGATTAGCAACACTGCTTATAAATCAGCCTCCTCTAGAACTTTCTAGATTCCAGGAGGTTACAGAGAGCTCACAGGGGAGCCCTGTAAGCCCTTAAGGTTCCAGAGGCTTCTAAGCTACAGAGCCTCGGCTCCGAGGCGTAGAGCTAAGTCCAAGGTACGCAACCAAGTCTAAGGTACGTGGCTAACTCCAGGGTACCCTGCACCCCCTCTGCATAATAAGGGGTTGTAGCATTTACAGTACTATACTATAGTTATCACAGAGGTTATATCTTAACAGATTAAATATAACGCACCGCGTCGTTAATGCAGCCAGTTATATTTACTATTTCGTCATCTTTTAAGTTATCGTTACTTTAGAGCTTACTGTTAATTATGCTATGAATGAGAATATGTTTATAAAGAGTAACATTTAGCGCTATTGTTGTTGTGCGGTAGGGAATGCTGCTGTTAGTTGTGATAATATAATAGCAGTTGCTTGCAGTCTTAAAATCGGGCGTGGTTATTTAAATTGGAAACATCTAAATTTATCTTTTAAAAGACGTACCTGTCCGTAACTTATAAGTATAATATGTGAATAAAAATAAATCTATACTTATATTAGCACGTCTGTACGTTTAAAATACATAAAAAGAGTATATGTAATTAGACTCTAATTTCGCTTCTAAGTATACTATAATAAAATATTTATATTTTTTTTCTTTATAGAAGTAAGATATAATCTATTATGTAGATTGTAGCCCTAGCTGGTAAACATATAAAATATAGCTTTTTAGCAAAGCTAAAAGCTAGAGAATTAAGTAACTATATGTGACGACCCTGCAGGCTGTTACTTAGGCCGGTACGGCTTAACGAATTCCCCGCAGACTAAGCAGTGCAGAAGGACAGTACACACGGTACTACGCACTAGGCTAGGAGTGTAAAGACCCGAAGCCCCTACGACTAATCAGAAGGTGCTCTATTACTTTATGTGCTCTGTTACAGAGCAAGAGAGCAGGCAGAGCAGTTGCTCTGTTTACTCTATCGCTAAGCCAGGGAGTAGATAAAGCAAGGTATAGAGGAACCTCTTAGTTAGCTAATATAGATAGACATTATCGTGACTACAATAGCTGTAAAGAACCCCTAGTTCCTCACGTTAATATTTAATTATTTATTTGTATCCTACTATTCAGACTTATCTCTGTGCATTATAGTGACAGCGACTTACAGTAACATTAAACCCCCTGTTTAAGAGCGCTAGCTTAATAAGCCGTCTTCGGAACGCCTCTTAACTGTTAACGTCCTGCTATACGTTCTGTCTTAACTTATACTAGTCCTCTTAAGGCCTGTGTTAGGTGCAGGTCGTAATACTATAGCCTTTATCTTTCTAATCGCTTTAGTAATAATTATAATAGTAGTGTAGTGTTTCGAATATATACTAAGAAGGCGTTTTGCTAGGATTTTAGAGCTTACTAATAGGAGCAGTAGTGTAACGATCAGTAAGATAATAATAGATGTATTCTAGAAGTGCAGGTATACGTAAGAGCGGCAAACCTAAATAGCTATATAGTAAGTTCTAACAGCACGTGCTGTAGATATATATAGGGGGTCAAAACCGGTGTAGATTATTCGTAATATGTATGATTAGGGTAGATAAGTAGTGTTACATATAATTAAGTAGTCCTAATGTCCCGACTCTGTAAATCTCGTAATCCCATTTCTTATGCCTCACGTCTGTTGTAATTAACCTGTTCTTCAGCCTTGTCTTTAACCTCGAGGTATTTCTAATTAGTTTATTTGTGTCCCCTTTTAATGCCTCAGGCTTAAACTGTGCCTGTTTCTAGAGTTATGACTTTAGTTGTCTTAGCACTGATAATTATGTCAGCGCTAAGATAATTAAAATAATCTGTGCTTATAAACATTTTCTCAAAATGTTAACGTATTTAATAAGCGAGTCAGCCACTTTAATAAAATTAGGTAATATACACGTGAAGAAGTGTTAATAAATTGTTAAATGCTTTATTAACTTCTTATCGCATTTTTCGCATACACTTTACTTAATTTTGTTAAAGTGGCTAACTATTACGACCTGCACCCGACACAGGCCTTGAGAGGACTAGCGTGGGTTAAGACAGAACGTATAGCAGGACGCTGACAGGTAAGGGGCGTTCTGAAGACGGCTTGTTAAGCTAGTACTCCTAGACAGGGGTTTAATGTCACTATAGGTCGCTGTCACTATAATGCATAGAGGTGTGTCTAAACAGTAGGATATAAATGAATAATTAAATACTAGTGTAAGGAATTAAAGTCTTTTATGGAGGTTATAGGTATAACTATAACTATTTATACTAATTAACTAAAAGGTACTTTATACTTTACTTAGTCCGTCGTGCTTAATAGTGCATTACGTAGTTACAGCTAAGTAGTTAACTAAGTAGTGTTTAGTGTTATTAGTCTTTATAAACTATTAAGCACTTTCTTACTAGTTATAAGGGCTTTAGGTCTTTACACCCCTAGCCCAGTGCGTCTAAACAGTATACACTATCCTTACGTACTGTTCCTTCTATAGGGGATCTATTAAGCTACCCTAGCTTAAGTGACAGCCTGTAAGGTTATTATATAATTCCCCCTCTTTAATATTTTTTTTCTATAAAGAATTACTAGGTTAGTTCTCCTTCTTCCCTACCTTTATTATATCTTCTAACTACGTTAAAAAGCGTAAGAAATAAAGAAAACAGGAAAAAGCTCCTTACGACCGTTATATTTATCTTATAGAATCTCTTAACGCCTTTAATTTATAGATGTCTCCCTACACTTGTTATCAGATTAAATCCTTACTATACTAAGTTATAATATAATCTGACAGTTACAGTAAATGTTAATCCGCTAGTATACTTTCTTCGTGTGAAGTATTTAATTACTTTAACGAGTTTATTAAAGGTTTAATAGATAAGAAAAAGGAGCTGGATATTTTATACGACTAAGTGGTTACTAAATACCATAACTCCTTTATAAAGTTATAGTGTGTTGAAACTTAACAGTGTATTATTAAAGTGAAGGTGATGAAAGTGTTTTCCTGTAAAGCCGAGGTTTTATCCTTTTAAGAGTAAGTGGAGGTAGCAGACCTAGTTTATACTAAACTGGCCTTCTAGGACTGGGACTTTTTTCTTACTAATTTCTCCTCCAGGGATTTATTACAGCCTGTAATATCTTTTTAGCTTAGTTTATAACTTCCTTCCTTTAATAAACGAAACGGCTCTTTAGCACAGTGGCGGCGCACTTGCTTCCTTTAATGAGAGGTTATGGGTTTAAGTCCTATAAGGGCCTTCCACTACAGGTTTAAACCCTGGCCCGACTCCTCTGCTTAGTCTGGTCCTAGGCCTTTAGCGGCATCTTTTTTTTTTTTTTTATTATCTTCCTTTCTTAACAGTGCTTATTCTTATAGACACGCTTTTCTGCCACACACCGTTATATAACTAGTTTAGGAGACCTTAGGGTATATTAGATCGCTTTTTGCCCTTTAACTCCTTCCCTAGGCCCACGGCGAAGTGTAAGTCCTTTAATTACAGGAGGTAAGTTATCCCGTAAGCCACTAATCTGTGACTTTTTAATTCTCTATACTGCTACGTATGTAATTTATATAAAGCTTACCGGCTTTAAAGGCCCAGCCTTTTTACTAAGTTTAAGGTCGTTATAACCCTGGTTAAGGGTTTTAATAAATATCCTCCTATACTTATTAAGGAGTTTCTTACTATTTCTTAGGCTTCAAGTCCCATAATAGTCTTACTTTTTAATATAGTAATTTAAATGTTAGATTTTATCTTATTTCTAGTTTTTATCATTAACTTTAATTAATTTAGATTCTTTTAATAAAACTTTATAATTAAGTTTAAGCACTTAAGATTTTTAATAGGCTCTTATAAGTTACTTTTAAGGCTGTAATTTAATTACTTAATAAGATACTTAAATATATTTCTTTTTTTTTATAAATTTACAACTTCCTTAACGTTATACTTATCTTTATCAGCGTTAATCTTAACTTTCTTTTTTTAAAAGAACTCCCTTTAAGGTGGGTTTTAAAAGTAAGATATAAAAGACCTTAATCCATACCTTTATACTAGCAGGTAAGTCTAGTTTATAATTAAAGGTAGTAATCTTTTTCTTAACTTAAAATAATCTATACCTTTTAAAGTTAAGCTTCTTATTAAGCTGTTTTAAATACAGGTTTCGTAAAAAAAGATAAACGTAATCCCCCTGTTAAAAAGTTGATCTCTTAACTTATTTACTATTATAATAAAATCCTTCCTTAAGCACTAATTACTTAATTTAATATTTATTAACAAATTTCTTTATTTATTCACGTGTCAACTTAAGTTCTACTTACAGGTAATTATACAGTTCCTACATCTAATTTACGTAAACTACAGCTTAAGGAGCGCTTATTAACAGGCCTTAAAAAAGCTTAAGCTCTTAACCGTAATTAGTAAAGAATAATAATACACCTGTCGACTTAACTAGCGTTATATTATAGGCTATCTGCGTTATTAATAACAGTTTAAGCTAATTATCTTATTTAAAGTTAACGTAAGCTTAAAGATACGTTATAAGTATTTAATTAACTTATTCTGTTTAGCTATCCGTCTGTAAGTGAAAAGCTGTTAAAAGCTTACTTTTTACACCTATTCTTTACATTAGCCCTTATTAAAACTTTAACATAATTAGTTTATCTTAATCTGTAATAACGTTATTTAACTAAAGGTGTTATAAGATTACCTCTTTCTTAAAGATATAAGTAAGTTACTTTACTGTTATATCTTTTAAGGTTAGTAAAAAGTAAGCTTATTTTATTAATCTGTCGATTATTATAAGGATTTAGTTATAGGTAACTCTTATAATAAGGTCCCTAGACTTTAGAATCCTAATAATAAAGTTAAATAAGATAGAGCTTTATAACGCCTGTGGTATAGGGAGTGGTTTAAGAAGTTTATAAGGTTTATAATATCGCTTCTACTTTTAATAGCAGATATTACAGTTATTAACCACTTCCTTAACTAATTTCTTTATTCTTAAAAAGGTGTATACTTACTAAGCTTATGTAAAAGTCTTAACTTAACTTATATATCCCCTAAGTTAAGATTTATAAACCTGTTAGATATATTCCTTTTATTTATCTAGGTTATAAATATACAGTTTCTCTTAATACTAAAGCTTTACTTCTAGTTTAAGCGTGCCGTTTACACCTTTTAACAGCTATCTTAGCTAATAACCAGTTTCACTATAATTTAAGTATATAGAGCACTCTTTATTATAACCTTACACATACCTTAAAAAGTCTTCTAACAGGTATTTATGTTTACAGGTACCTTCTACTAACCTTCTTACTTAAAAGTCTTATTATTACTAATTGTTGAAATGCAAAAGGGGTCAAGGCATTGGAAAGCAGTGTGTATTAAAGGTGATTAATTATTTCTATCTTTAAGAGTGGAAGCCGTGTTATTATAGCCGTGAGGGTGGCCAGTGCACGGAGTGCATTGGCCACACTCGCTTCTGCGAAGCGAGGTTGGCTGACTGAATACGAGGTTGGCAGTGGAGTCTGGCGTTCTT
>Ga0247758_1002065_pt1 | contig 12180 bp, 12 predicted proteins | sample UWRJL156409C4_FD_180950 | JGI IMG/M metagenome (GOLD analysis project Ga0247758, IMG submission 180950) | Plant litter microbial communities from Arlington Agricultural Research Station in Wisconsin, United States - UWRJ-L156-409C-4 | ecosystem: Environmental > Terrestrial > Plant litter >...
TGGGGGATGAGGAGATGATGGGGATTTTTAGGGGGCAGGGTGGGTTGAGGGGATGGACGAAAGGGGAGGGGAAGACGCCTTTAGAGATTTTTAATGAGAGGGAGAGTACGCTTGCGTTGAGAGAGGCGTTTTATGAGTTGTTGGAGGGAGGCCAGGAGGGCGAGACTGGGCATGACGAAGATGGGGGTTGTGAAAGTGATGAAGAGGACGAGTTTGTGGATGCGATGGAGGTCCTGGAGAAAAAGTAAGCCAGGTAGCTAAGTTTTATAGGGGTAAACGAGTTATAGGGGGATTAGACTCTTTATCTTTGTGGTCTCTGGCAGTAGAGGTTCTCCAATGAATAATTGTGAAGCTCCATTAAGTATATGTTGCAAATATTCGTGGGGTATTACCTAGTCTCTCATCCCCACCGCCGCCAAAAGTTTAACTCCTTTCCCGCCCCATCATGGTATCTCATAGTTCCCCGACCGCTCTAGTAATACAAGCCCGAAATCATAGAATTCCAATATCCGGCCCCCGACTCCCCGCCGGCCAAGAGCACCTTTGGTTCCGGTGAGCCCGCGACACGCCCACCCGAGCGCAGACACCCCGGCATCCCCTCTGGAGCCATATCCTGGCCCCCTTGCCTGTCAGAATGGTCTACCCCCCTCGAGTCCAGTGTCGACATTCGACCAGACTCAGCGCCCTCGCCTCCTTGCCTCGCACCACAGTCTCCCCCAACCGCTCCCAGCGCCGCAACCCCGCCAGCCACCACATCCCCTCCCTCTTGGCCCCGCGAAGGATCGGCTCCCTCATCCCCCCTTACCATCCCCTTTCCACCCACCGCCGACGTCATCTGCCCAACCCCCGTATCATCATCCCTCCCCTTCCCAATGTAAATCACCTCCCTCCTCCGCCACCACCGCAGATACGTCACCGTCCCCAGCATCAACACCGCAACCGCAACGCCCAGTCCAATCCCCACGCGCGCCGCCACACTCAACCCCTGCTCTACAGCCCGATCCCCCCCGCTGTCCGGCGCAACCTCGTCACTTGGATCCGCGCCCGTTGCACTCTTCGTAGTCGTCGTACTCGTATCCTTGGGCTCAGCCGGTCCCGCGGGCGCGCCCGACCCGGAACTTAAAGTTGTGGTGGTCGACGAGCCGATTTCCGATGTGGCAGCGGGTTGAGTGTTGGCGGCAGTGATGTAGTCAAGGAGCTTGCTCTTCGACTTGGACGTCGTAATTATCGGCGATGAGAGCTCCGAAACGCCGTTGGGGCCGAAGGTGCGGCTCCCTCCGAGGCGCTTCTCGGGCGACAGGATGAAGTCCTCGGAGGAAATGAACGCGCGACCGGCTGCCGAGGAGTTGGCGAGGTCAAACCAGCAGGGGGTGGGGGAGGTGAAGTTGAGGAGGAAGGGGAATGTGCCGTTTAGGGGGGGAACGGGGTGTTCGGATACTGGAGGTGAGGAGGGTGTTAGTTGGTTTGGTTGGGGAGGTGGAGGGGAGGGGTAGCTGGGAGAGGAGGGGGAGAGGGCTTACCTTCGGTTTTGCCGGCGTTGCAGTAGGTAATGAGCACGGGGGTGAGGAATGTCGAGGTGTAAGTCACGTTGATTGTATCGTTGAAATTGTAGAGCTGGACTGGCTGGCCCATCGCCGGATAGAGAAAGAGCGAGACCTCTACACCGAACGTGTCCGCGGTACTGGCATTAGAGATGAAGAGGGCGGTGGCGACCAGATGGCGAGCGCGGATATGCGGAATCCCCATCGAGGGCGTACCTCGCCGTCGTCGTTCTCGGCGGTAATTAGAGCCAGGATTTTGGTTCATGGTTGAAGTTTCGACGGTTTAGATCGGTCGGGAGGTTGAATTTCTCCGGTGTCGTAACGTCTTCTGTCGCGTTGTGCGTCGTTGATCTCTGAGGTAAACGAAGGGCAGGAGATGAACTGAAACTAAACCGAATTGAAGCAGAAGGGCTTGGTGTTTATCTGTCTCCCAATCCGGCTGCCTAGGGGCGGCTTTGCCGGTGTCGCCCCCACCGAGGGGAAGAGGCTGGGTGTTTGAGACTGCCCGGTCCGGACTAGTGACACAAGGAGTTAGTAACAATTGGCGTGGAATGGCCGTATTTGGAACGATTTTTGCAACAAGGTGTCGGCGGCCTTCTGTTTTCCCTCGGCACCCAGTCTGTCCCTCGGCACCCGGACGTAGCCGTCGTTAACTGTTACTGCCTGCAATGTTGGGGTTGAAAGCCTCTCGGGCGCTTACTTTGGGATTCGGACCGCCACTGCTCAGCCGCGCCGAAATGTCACCAAGAAGCATCCAACGGAACAACAAGTCGAAACACAATTGCATGAAACCCGTTTAAATTGAAGGAAAACTCCAAAGCGAATGGTCCAGCAGCCCAGTCTAACAACCAACCCCTAGCCCCATGCATGATATCAACCCAAACATCCCTTCCGCTTGTGTGCGCCTGGAAGATCTAGTGTCGCCAAAGAAAAAGATGGGAAAGAAACAAAACCAAGAGTAGCGATCGGCAATTCGTGAAAAATGCGATCGCGAAGAGAGAGCGGAGCGGAACTTTCACACCATCCGCCACCACCGCCGGCGAGGCGATTGGTCTACATCGAAACTCCACGCCGTGCTCTATGTGAGACGGCTCGAGGAAAGGCAGCAACAGAACAACGAGACAGCGCGAGACGAAAGACACCGCGTTCAATACCAAGTCGGCGTCGCCTGCCAATGCCGCAGCATGTTCTGCACGGCCGTCTCCCACTCATACTGGAAGCACGCCGCCAACTGTTGCGCCTCCTCGGCACTAGGCTGTCGACCGCCCCACATCTCCGGGCGACTAGCCTCGGAGCCGGCAAACGCCGCGATCAGCTCACTATCAAACAATCAGCATTAACTCCCGCATTCAACAACACCCCAACCCAACCAACCACCTCGCCCCGGAAACACACTCGGGACTTACTCATCAGTGATCTTGACCAGGCACAGCCAAGCCAGGTTCCAACTCCGGTTGCTCTCGGGATCATTCCGCACCAAGCCCTGCGCATGGCTGAGGATGTCTCCGCAGAAGGGATAGTTCGGCGTCAGTCCGCGGAGCTCGGAGAGCATCTGGTTCGAGCTGACGTAGTAGGCCCAGGCGGCTGTCATGGGGCCCTGGAAGGCTCGCGCGTCCTCTTCGGTGTCGCAGGAGGCGGCGACGCGCTCAATGCGGCAGAGCTCGGTGAGGGTGTTGACGCGGTGGGTTTGGAGGGATTCGATTAGTTGGCGGGTGGACTGGGGGTGTTAGTTGGGTGGAAAGGGGGGTAGGATAACGAGACAGAGAGGGTGTGTGGGGAGGTGAGTTCATGGGAATGGATTGTGGAAAGGGGTTAATAGAAGGCGTGATAGCCTAAGGGGTTGAGTTGACGATGTGTGGGGAAGATATCAAAGAGGGGAGAGGGTAGAAGGGGAAAGAGAAACACCAAGGGGGGAGAGGAGCAGAGTGATGGGATGATACACACCTGAGAGGCCTTGGACTTCTTGCTGCTGCCGCTGCCGCTCCCATGCCGGGAGCTGTTATAGCTGCGGGAGGACCGAGATGATGACGACGACATGGTTTGAGTAGGTGAGAGGCGGAGGGTGGGTTGATGACTTCGGTGAGATAAATGTTTGGCTGAAGGCGGGAGACAAAGTGAAGGGGATCCTTGTCGATTGTTCGTCTGGTATTCAGGAGTGCCGAGTGAGGATGTGATGACCTGACTGGGACGGGATATGTCGATGTTTATATCATCAAGACCTCAACCTCGACAGTTGGGTGACCCGTCTAGGCATCGACGTCTGGAACGTGGGCGTGGTATCGTGCGGCTCAACTTAGCAGAAGCGAGCAGTAGCTGAAGCAGGGATAAAAGGTAAGGTATCCAACAAGGGAGTGGCAGGACGTAGGGCTGGCAGATGCGTCAGCCGATGATGTAGAGACACCGTACCGAGAAAAGCGTGTCGGGATCGTGATGTCGTAAAGAAGGAAGTCAGCGGGGGCCCAGTATCGAACACGCAGATGACGAGATGCCTGAATCGGGTAGTGCAAGTAAAAAAGTAGGAGGAGAGGTGCCTCTCCTCCCCCATGCGTACCGCCGTATAGTAGGGGTATGAGACATGCAAGGGGGAGATAGGGACGACAGTGGAGGCGCTTGACGCCATGACGGGAATCCTCGACCGGAGCACCTCAAGGGGGTAAGACTTCCCTGGCAGGGGAGTTCCCGGCCAGGGCATGCAGCCATGTCATAAAGACACTCGCGCGGGATATCAACCGATGTGGATAGTGACCAAGGAGCGGGCCCGGGGAAAATGGTACGCCCCTTTCAGGTCGGCATCTTTAAGACGAGATGAGAAGGTGGGGAGGCAAAAAACGTGCATTAGCCCAGGTGGACGGAGGTAGGGGGTTAGGGGGAACATGGGCGTGGGGCATCACCCGTGATTTGCCCGTAATATTTGGTGCCGAAGCAGGCAAGTTCGAGAACATGTCAAGACTCCCGTTTCTCCATTTGACTGGGTGGCGCATCCAGAGGTGCCTATTATGTTTTGCTGACATAACGATAGTATTTTGGGAGACGATTATCAAGGCCGTCCTGACTCGAGGACGGTCAGGGCGTCCAATCAGCGCTGCCGGCGATTGCCGCAAGTTATACGGCAAAACGGCGGGCTTCGCTTGTCGAGCTGCCTCCGACTTGCACAGTTCCTGATCGGGAAACCGTCAGACGCGCGACCGTGCGGTAGCTGGTAGCAAAACGGTCGCCTGATGATAGTCCGTACCAGGTGATGATACCAGGAATGCCAGATTGAAGACGGCGTGAGATTTTAGCTGGCTGGGTGCGGGCACCGAACGTGAAATGTGACGGAATCTGTAAGGCTGCATTGGAGGGGTGCACCCGACGTTTTTGCCAAGCCCGTTACGAGCTGCCTAAGGACCCCCCAGCTCACCGCCAACCAAGGCGAAAGTGCCGCAAGGCATCGAAATTGCCAACCACGATTTCTGACTTCTTCATCGGGCCGGGATGGTTGCCGTTTGGGACTCCTCTTGACGAAACTCGAGAGCATGAGTCGCAAAGCGCAGCTTTGACGGGAAAACAAGACTCAGGCTCACCGCTCCTGCTGGCGCCCGCCAATCCCGCGCATGGCTGAGGCAAGACTCAACTTCGGCGTTGAGGTGCGGTCGTTACGACACACCGTATCGCGTCAATCGTAGTGCGTTGGATCTTCGCGCGTTTTTTGTTGGCGATCGGCGATAGAGTGAGCAGCCGGCTGCTCCCGTCGTCTGTGACCCACAGGGCTGGAATGAGGCTTTTCGCAAGCTTCCTGTTGCCAACGACCGACGCCCCGAGGACCCGCCAAGTGCCCACGTCCCTTCGGATCCGAGGGGCCCCTTTCCGTTCGTGCGGCTGGTTCCCTGCATCAATGCGGTGAAGCAAATGCAAAGATGCAAAGGCGCCCCCAACATTCCAATGGGTGCAACAACGTTCCAGGGTCTGGTTCAAGAATTCCCCGGATTCTCGAGCTGAGGGGTGGGGTGGGAGCCTGAGTACCCACCCTTGCGGGCTCGGCCAATCACGGCGGTCCTAATTCCCCGCGACCCACAAGCTGAAAGCCCCCAACCGGGAGCCTGTTTCTAGCGGGAGGGAGCCAGCTCGTGGCCGCCAGCCGCCTCGGCGCTTGTTCCAGATTGCAACCGCGATGCTGCAGTGCTGCAGAACAGGTAAACAACCTTAAAACCTTACGGGGCTAAGACCGACGATACGAGCCAATATTTCCGCTCAGGCATTCCAAGCATGCCAGGCAGCCGGATCGCGGGCCGACGGTGTGGAAAGCGGATGCCTCAAGAAGAGGGCGCCCATCAGGCATCCCCAAAGCTCGTGGAGGTTGGCGGTGAAGAGCTTCACCTCAAATTCGGAAGCTTCGATGCGTCCCGCGCGGCTATTCCCCGCCACCAACCCAACACCAACGACATAAAGTATCCTTTCGCCATCCCACTCGCCTCAAGCGTTACTGTCCTACCTTTCACTTCGTTGCCTTATCCCATTCGCCCCGGGACACCGCTCTTTTCCGACTCCAGGTCTTGGGGAAAACACCCAGCTGGTCAGCTGGTCTGCAATGAGTTGAGCATTTGGTAAGCGCATGACAATCGTGCTTTCCCAATTTCTTCCAAGTTCCAAGTTCCACCATCGGCGAAGCGAAACCCGTGCCCGGCTTCCTCCGAAGAAATCCCATGTATATTCGTACCTCACCCCGTGATCGTGGCCCTCGGTCGTTTCGCGAGCAGGGATCAACGACAACCAACAGGCGCCGGAGATAGCGCTTCACGAAATGCATCACCGCGGCCCGGCAGTTCTAGCCCCGGGGCGTGAGGTCAGCGGGGGTGCCACAGGTTACAACTAACATTCACCTCCGTGTTTGTGAAACCTCCGCACCCGAACGCCTGGTCGTCGTCCTCCCAAAGCTTCGCTCGTGGATGCACACCAGACACCGACATCACCTCACCCAGGCGCCGCAGTCGCGTGCGTCCGTCCCGGTCTGACTCTCAGATTGCGATTGCATCCCATCTTGCGCGCTGCGCAGGCCGCAAGCGATGTCCCTCCATGATCCTACCCAGAGCCGCTGCCTCTACCGTCAGATGCCAGGGTCAGGAGAAGTCGCATCTCGAAAACCCATTGGCTCGGTGCTTGCGGAGCTCAATGACTGTTGAGAAGTCAAAACCCCATGTCGGGCTGAACATCGCTACAAGCACCTGCCGTCTTGGGACATGAGCGGGCAGCGATTGGCCGTGTCGCACCGCTGTGTTGCGTCATTCCGGGGGTCTTGGTGGGGTTGCTTTAGGGCTGGAAATCAGCGATCGCGATCATCTTGTTTGACTGACGTGACTAATTAGACGTTTCCAAGATCAAACCATGGCAGCCTCAACTTACCCACCTTACGGACCGTCGTAAAACGGTGCCAGCCACAGGCAAGCGAGCATCGTGCCTTCTCTGCGAACACAATGTGTCGCCAATCACAAAAGTTCCAAAATTCCAAACCTTCCGCCCGCGCTGCGCCCCCGCCTCACCCGAGCCCCCGAGAACCGCGGGGTATTCATAGATCGTAACGTCGTAAAATCTGACGAATGTTCAATTGCGCTCTCAAACCCTCAGCCCAAGCCCCAATTCTTGCCTTGAGCCTCGCCACAATAACTAATTCTTCACGATCCTGTCAGTAAGGTACCTAGATAGCCCCTCCCCCAACGGTTCCTTCCGCCAACCAGCGTCAGTAATTCCGGCGCGCCAAACGTCAAACAGACGGGTCCCTGCCGTTTCGCCCTACCCTGACGCCCCCTGGCCCCTGGCCCCACCCACGAGGTGGGCCGCCGGGACGGCGCCCGTCAAGGCGTCGTTGGGTGCCCGTCTTGGGAAACAAGATTCGGCCCCGATCAATGTGGGTCACACGGAGAAAACTGAGACCGCGTGGCTCCGCGCCGCGCTGCCACATGCGCACCGAATCCGCTGTCGGTGAGAGCCATGGGTGTGGGGACGAGATTGCCATGTGCTGCTCATCTTCCCGACAACAGGTAAGGTAAGGTAAGGGAGGCATGGAATCTTTTCGCGGACCCCACGCTAGAAAGTAAAAGGGAAAGAAAAGCAGCCGCACCAACTTGAAGCTTACCCAGTCAGAGCGGGTTAGATGCGCCTCACTGGAATTGAGTTACCGGCAGCATCGGTGGGGTGTCAGCTTAGGGGGTAGCTTCGTACGTGGTAAGCACTTTGGAGCTTTGCAGGACGCATGGGCATGACATGTACAGAATGCAGCCCTGCGGTCGGGACAAGATCCCGCCACCATGAACACAACGTGGCGATGCGTGACAGATTGGAACCATCAGCCAACATTCCGACCTGGATTCGTTTCGGGTCCGCGGCGCGCCAGAGCACGTGTCCCCGCGGGACCGCCCAGACCAATTCGCCGACCTTGCTGGAGCTACATCATTCATCGTGATGCCCAGCTCGATTTCCAAAGCGATGATGTCTAATATGATCAATTCCAGGCTATACCTACTATGCAATCGTATCGTGTCGTGTTGCCCGCCTCCCTTTTTAGCCCCCAACGCCGTTGCGCACAGGCATGATGAACCGCCCACCGTAACCCAGCATGGACGCCCCCTGCCATTGCCAGAATGTATCCCCGAGCCCTTCTATATTCAGCGCAAATATTTCCTCCGGTTCTCCTTCAAGCCCGGAGGTAATCTCACAAACAAACGCAAGGTCGGATCTACACCCTGGCCTCACCGGCTTCTTCCTCGTCGGCCGCCTCGCTCTCGTCATCGCCAGTGTCGTTGTCATCGCCCACCCAATCGGCACTCTCGAGCCCACGGCCCCGGATCATCAGCGTACCGAACCACCCCATCAGCGCAATGCCGGCAAACAAACCCCATGCAAGTACCTCACCCTTGGGCTCGACGCGCGTCGACAAGGTGAACAGACCGCCCGACAGAAACGGGCCGACACTGCGGCCGGCTGCCGACAAGGACTGGGCGATGCCGTTAAGCGTGCCGAGAGTCTCATGCGACGGAGCCGAGTTGTTGATCTGCACTGCGTCAGCTTTGTATCCCCTTCAAAATCGGGACCGAGGACCACCTACCAGGAGCATCACGCTACTCAGTCCACCGACGGCGCAAATGTTCCGAATGATCAGAATGACTCCCAGCTCCCCGTAGAGCCATGACTTGCCTGTGCCGACCCCAAACCACGGCTCCTTCTCGTCGATGTAGCCGACCCACGGCATGAGCGCCATGCTGATGACAAACCCCAGCAGCGAGTAGCGATATGTCCCGAGGTTCCCCATGCGCGCCTTGAGAGGCTGAAACAGAGTGACCTGGAACACAATCGTAGCAAGCCCCGCGAGCGACAAACTGACCCCAATTGTCCCGGGCCCCAGGGCCCTGCCCGTCGGCTCCGGCGCCGACGCAAAGATCGGATACAGCGACGCAAACGAGATGTTAGCAAGCTGGAATATCAGATACGTGATAAGCAGCGTCAACGTAGTGTGGTTCGCCAGTTGCTGGAAAGCCGACTTCTGCTCCGCACTCTTCGCGTCGTCCGCCTGCTGCTGTTCATCACCGCCCTCCTCCTCCCTCGGAAGCAACAGCTGGCTCTCCTCCCCACTCCCTTCATCACTCGTATTCCCCCTATCCGCATCCTGGCCCCTCGGCGCAACCTGCCCACTCGTCGGCCACCTCGCGCTCCACCCACTCCCCCTCCTCTCCTTGGCCTTCCTCCTCCCCAAGCCAAAGCACCCCAAACACGGCCTACACACCTTCGCCACCCACCCCAGCCCAGCCCCATCTGCCTTCCTCTCCGCCCCATCTAGCGTCTCCTCAAACCAAACCCCCAGCACCACCACTGCCGCCAGCAGCAATGCCGCCCCAACCACGTTCGGCGCCAAAAACGGGTACATCTCCCCGCCCACCTTGCCCACCAACAACCCCCCCAGCGCCGGCCCCGTGATGCTCCCCAAGCTGTACATCACCGGCAGCCATATAAACGCGCGACTCTGATTCGTCAAGTCCGTCAGCTCCCCCAGACACGTCGGCACCACCGCCGCATTCCCATTCAGCAGCCCCATCGCCACATGCACGGATATAAGCTGCGCGTAGGTGCGACAGAAGCCGAAAAACACAAAACACACCATCAGCAGCGCCGTGCCGAGCAGCATGACGGGCTTGCGGCCGACGCGGTCGGAGAGATACCCCCAGAAGAGGTTGGTGGTGAGCTGGGCGAGCGCGAAGGCCGAGGCGAGCAGGCCAACGTAGAGGCCGACTTGGGCGGGGGGGATCTCTGGGAAGGAGGAGACCATTGTGGGGAGGTAGGGGGAGATGGAGTTGAGCGCGGTTTGCTCGGCGAGGGAGAGCAGCGCGAGGAGGCCGAGTTGCTTCCAGGGGAGAGGGGTTGTGTTGTCGGGAGAGGACGGCGCGGAGTGGTCGATCGCGCTCGAGCGGCGGCGGGGGCGGCGGGTGAAGTAGGAGGTTATGCTGTGGTCGGGGGAGGAGCTCGACGCGCGGGAGTACCATGGCTCGGTGGGCGGTTGGTGGGGTGGCTCGGAGGGAGTCTTGGGTGGTGCTGTCGGGAAGGTGTGGTAGTGATGTGTGGATTGGCGGCGCTGCGGGCCGAGGCTCGATGTGGTGCTCTTGCGGCGTCGCTTGCTGGTGGGAGTGAGCTCATCGTAGGGGGAGAGCTGCGGGAAGGGCGCGCCGGCGTGGAAGGACCCGGACGAGGGGAGGCGGCGTGGTCGGGAGACGGGTGCGGATGTGGCGGCTGAGGTCGACGCGCTGGCTGCGACCGCGCTCGCCGCCAGGTTGGTGTGCACCATTGGCGCGGAATCGAGGGGGATTAGCTATGGTGGTTATCGCGGATTGACTTTCAGCGACCGAAGAGTGTTTTGGAGGAGAGGGACGCGGTTGCGTGGTCGTTGTTGTGCGCTCGGATTTGATGACGAGCCCGGTGCGTGCGTAGAATTAGCAAGCTCGGCCAGGGAGAGGGGCAATATGCCCGCTGGCCCCACCCGCGCCACGATGTCTTGGCAATCCGCTGAGCTGGACCCCTGTCGGAGCTTGAGTGGTGATGTCAACGCCCGCGTGAGCTGCTCATGATGCACAGTTGTGCGCAAGTTGCTTTCCCGGTCATTGACGTCCAATGTCGCAAACAGGCCGTAGAGGTTACCCAGAAGCTATCGCGCCATCGCAAAAAAAAAAAATACGAAGTCGCACAGATTGTTTTACTTTGCAATTGATCAATCGGAACCACACAACGATCTGGCGGATGCTCGTTCGTCGGCTGCAAATGTGCGCAATCTGCAGCCTGCAGATCATGAGATGCAAAGAATGTAGTCGGCATGGCAGGCGCGACAGTCCACGCAACTCCAAAATGTCACTTCCTCCACTGTATCGTAAAAGAGCAGCTGGTCTTGGCCACCGACGGCCACAACCGAAGCTTTCCCCTCGACGTCCTCAGCATCCCATCGCCAACCGCTTCATCCCCACAGCTAGCAACACAGCGGGGCCTCATTTGACAGCCCGACACCTCCAATCCCCTCAAAATGCGCGGTGTATTACGGGACAGCAGTAACAGTACACGCGAATTCCCGGACAACGATTTCCCGGAGCTCCGACTCGGCAAGGGCGGCGATCTTGAGAGAGAGGTGCTGAGCATCGTACGGGAACCGCCGGGTACGCTTAACAGCCAGCCGTCGGAGCCTACCGATCCCGACCCTTAGTTGGAGAGGGAGTACCGAAACTTGCCCGGCTTCAGCGTCCCGCATCAAAACCCGTCCCACAAAAACCATCACCAGGCCGCGCCCAATTCTCGAGATGGGGGATCAGGAAGCGCACGCTGGGAGCCAACGTCCCGCGACGAGTTCTTGTTCCGCGCCATGAACACAGACATCGTACTGGAGTTGTCTGCACCCTGGCCGGAGAGCATGGAGCCAGGCCAACCCCTGCCCGAGCCGAAAGCCTGGAGCCGCGAGCATGTCCCCCTCGAATATGCGCTTTGGATATGGAACCTTGTTAGAGCTTCGCCCTCTGGCGTCGAGCGATTAAAGTCCGGAGAGATGAGATTGCTGAGTTCCTGATAAACATGATGGGGATACTGGCGGGGCACCAAGCATTTTGGGACTAGGCTACGGTAGGGTCGCCTGGGAAGGCGATGGGATCATTTGTGAGCTTGAAGGGGCTCGGCCAGGGATATGATATCACACATCGTCGTGTGTAGTTGAAGCGTTTTACATTAGACATACCAGCCGGTAATTGTAGCGCAGTCTATAGATTATCAGCAGATGCATTGAACCATCCAAGCATGGACACCGTCTATTTTGACAAGCGCCGTTCCCCCTTTGCGCAACCATTCCCACGTCTGGTCTCTAGATAGGCGCACTGTCTGGTTCCAAGAAGATGTCTTGCACGCCCATGACACGCCTTCTGAGACCAGCAGATGTGTCCGATGTGCCACATATGTCTCGTACATCGTCAACACATCCCAGTGCACTTGCACAACACCGCCTCACCACCCCCTAAACCTCAACCTTCTTCTCCCCCTCAACTGGCCACCCCAACCACCCAACCGTAACCACTACCTTCACAAACACCGCCATCCACAGCGCCGCCGCCATCCCCCCCTTACTCCTCTGCACCCACCCCCCCGAAAT
>Ga0247758_1002067_pt1 | contig 12175 bp, 14 predicted proteins | sample UWRJL156409C4_FD_180950 | JGI IMG/M metagenome (GOLD analysis project Ga0247758, IMG submission 180950) | Plant litter microbial communities from Arlington Agricultural Research Station in Wisconsin, United States - UWRJ-L156-409C-4 | ecosystem: Environmental > Terrestrial > Plant litter >...
AGACGAGCGTCATCTCGCTTCTGGAGCGCTTTTATGATGTTGGCAAGGGGAATATCTTGGCCAACGGGAGGGACATCACCGAGATTAACGTGTATGAATACCGGAAGAACTTGTCGCTTGTTGCGCAGGAGGCTACGCTGTTTCAAGGTATGTCTTGTTCCGCTAAGAAAACAGCCCCCGAATAACTTTTTCCTATGTTACAAATGCTGACAAACTGTCTCAGGAACCATCCGCGACAACGTCCTCCTCGGCGTAGATCCCTCTTCCATCTCCGAAAACCAACTCCATCATGTCTGTCGCGACGCCTCCATCCACGACTTTATCATCTCCCTACCCGAAGGCTATAACACCAGCATCGGCAGCAAGGGCATCTCGCTGTCCGGTGGCCAGAAGCAACGCCTCGCCATCGCCCGCGCCTTGATCCGCAATCCCAAGATCCTCCTGCTTGACGAGGCAACTAGCTCTCTAGACTCTGAGTCAGAAAAGCTGGTGCAAAAGGCCTTTGAGCGTGCGGGGAAGGGCCGCACTATGGTAGTTGTGGCGCATCGTCTTGCTACGGTGCAGAATGCGGATGTTATTTTTGTGCTTGGAGAAGGGGGAAAGTTGTTGGAGAAGGGGACGCATGGGCAGTTGTTAAAGAATAAGGGGGTTTATTGGAACATGGTATGTCTGATTTTAAGAAATTATCAAGCCGTTTATAAAGTGAGTGATGCTAACGTGGAGCAGTGTCATAGCCAAGCGCTAGATCGGTGATTGGATTTAGAGGGAATTAATAGGGGATGGAAATACTAAGTGGTGATTTTATATAACACCTTAACCCCCTTGTGTACGGATTCATACATTAAACTTTAATTCTCTGCTACTCTCGACGCCATTTCAGTGTACGAGTTGATGATGGCAGGAGCGGTGCAGGAGCAAGAGTGATGGAGGGATCCCGGGGGCAGGAACGACCTTTTAAGCCCGGGTTTCTTCAGCATCTTCCTCGTCGAGGGCGTTAACAGCGCCGGCATTCCTGTTTCTGATGCAGTTGTGGTATAATCTGTATGCTCGACGATCTGACCGGCAGATTGGAGCCGACATGAGATGGCCCCCCGAAATTGGTGCACCATTCCGATCCCCTCCCTTTTTGCATTTGTGCCAGAACCAGGCCCTCGATTGGCGGATGATGCGTCCGCCAAGCCCACGCTTGCGAGCGCGGGAGAGCCATCTTTGACCGCCTCACACGAGTGGCTTGAGGGTCAACTCATTCCCCTCAAGGTGGGGAAGAAACCGACTCACCCAAACCCCAGGAAAACTAACGGCCGAATGCGCAGATGTCGGCAAGCTGTGACATGCAGGGAAGCGGGGTGGGTATGAACTGACAGGTAGCGACTAGCTGTACACATGCGGCTCCTCTGTACATGGTAAACAATTAGTGGAAGGTCTCACCCGGAAATGATTGGTTTGGCCCCAAAGAAAATGCTGCAGTCAGGTATAGCCCACCGAATCGCAGCTATATCAACGGCAGAAAGCCGACGGGAATAGAATACTCGCCCCTTGTCGGCGGTGACATAAAATGCCGTGTGGGACAAGACCTGGGACGGGTTCCCTCGCGGATACGTCTATGGGGATAAAGTCTGCGGGTTGTACCTATGCTGTTGGCGTTTGCCAGACCCATTAGGGAATGCAGCGACATGGGGAGCTATTGGGGCATACTATATACCAATCGTAGACGTTGTCCGCTCCAAAACACCACAAAGGAAGAAAATGAGGTGCATGGTGATGTGGAGACAGCTCTGTCCAGGCTTCGCCTCGTTGAGACGTTTTGTGACGATGTACATGAACAGATGAGGAGCCACGGGGATGCTAAGCTCTATATACTCTGCGAGATGAGCTAGTTCAACACGTCCGGCAGTGTAAGATATCGCATACCATCCTAATATATATACTAGTATATGTTAACAGCGGAATTAGTGGCCTAAAATTCGTTTAGTAACTTAAAAGTAGGATTATTAGGCAAAAGGTAGGTTTTATAGCCAAGAAATAGGTTCAAGACCCAAAAGTAATATAAATAATATTTAGTATTTTAAAAGTGGGGATACGTAGTAAAGTTACTAATTCTTTATTAGGGGCAATTCTTATATACTCACTTAATATATATTATATAAAGACGCAGTGTACATAAACACCCAGTGTATACGTTATATTTTAATTAAAATTCTTATATGGTGAGTATTTCTTATGAGTTCTGCGTCACTTACTTTTTCTACCAAAATAAATCTTTACCCGGGGGATTGAAAACGGGGTTTTGAGACTGAGTAGCGGCTTTAATAAAATCTTTACCTTAACTTAGTGAAAGAATGAGGGAAAGCTTAGGGTAAATCAGCCACAGCTCACCCCAGCTTAGGACTACGAATGAAAAAGGAAATTTCGCGTCCCCAGATTCGTCTCATATAACAAGTCTGTTGTCGGTAACTTGAATGAAAAGGAGTCGAGGAGTGCCTGAATGAGTGAAACGGGTTATCTGCGCTCAACCGTTACATTTGAAATCCACAAAAGGGGTTTGTTCCGCGCTGTCTGCCTTTAGTACTTACCTGTTTCCGTTTCTCCTCCCCAACACCATTGGTGCTAGAGACAAGTACCACCCTGACGCCGACGTCAGATCTCTGGTCGGCAAGCAAGTCGCGCAACCCTTCACTTCCGTCACTATCAAAAGTTGAAATGCTGACACTGTGTTGCACGTCGCTGGGAATATCGGCAACGAGACAACGTGTTCTTCCCTGGAGCACTGGGTAGAGGGCGTTTTTGTAGAAAAATGGGACAGATTTGAGATAGCGAACAAGACAGAGATAGCGTGGGTTGATTGCCGCCATCTGCTCAAGTATGGCATCAAAGTCACTCGCTATGTTAGCTATCGTGCTCGGTGTCTGACGAGCTTGAGTGAGACGGATGTATTGGGATGGATTGTCAAGCGGTGAGGGGAAGGGAAGCTGAACAAAGTCGTTGCTATTCAAACAGCATCCTGTGCTTACTAAGCATTCTTACACGGCAGAGGAAATCGAGCTACTTTATGATTGGTGCCCACTTCGCCGGTGACTTTGACAGCCCCCAGACTTGTCTCCGTGATCAATGTGGTGAATCACCGATTTACTATTAACTAGTAGTGACATTGTGATACATTCTGGCGAACATGATGCGCAACTCTCTGAAAGGAGTCAATAAAAGCTGCCCCGTGTCCAAAAACATTTAACCACGAGTCAAGACCACATCCGGGCACTTAAGCCTTGAACTCCCTCTTAGCCTTCATGGCTCCCGGCTCAGCACCAGCCATATACTTGGACCCTGTGAAGCGCAAAATACGTCAGTAATCTGTCATGTCTACAGAAAGGGGGAGCGGGGTGCACATACAGCCGTCAAGCTTTTCACCGACAAAGTCCTTGACAGTGCACTGGTTGGCCACGGACATGGCCTGCTTCTTGATGGAGCCGCAGCCGTCGTAGAAGCACTCGGACTTGTCCATGGCCTTCTGGAGGGAGTCTCCCTTCCATCTGTGGTGACACAGGTTAGTTATTAATCTCATCAAGGAGGAAGGGGTGAAAAGGAGTCACATACCCGAACATGTAATCGGCGTGGGTACCAGCGCCAGTGCCGTCGAACGACCACACGAAGGGGTTCTTGTCCTTGGCAGGGTCCCAGAGGGAGTTGAATACGGGGGTGTCCCACTCAATCTCAAAGGTCACCTGGGGCACGCGGACGGGGTGGCTGGCCGGGCAGGCGGGGGCGTTGGTGAAGCCCTCGCTGGTGACGGTGTTGTACATGTGCGCCTGATGGTCAGGACTGTCGAGGCTCTTGCCGTCCCAGCATCTGTCATACTGTCAGCAAAACTTCTGAGAAGAAGATGGTGATCTTCCGGTCTGTTTCCAGAAGGGAGATGCGGCCTGGATAGACGGGGATTTCACTTACGGGGCAAAGTGGTGGGTAGTGAAGATGCCGTTGCTGCACTTCCCCTTGGGCCAGTCCGACACAATCGTGCCACGGTTCTGGCCGGCCATGCACTGGTAGCTGAGACCAGCGTGCGGCTTGCCAGTGACGGTGGGGCTGCCGACCGTCATGCGGAATCCCTGCGAATTTCACCGTCAGCAAAAAGTCCACAATACAAATTCCAACGTAATATCCTCAACTTCCAAACAGGGGGAGAAACATCCAAGTGCGGAACTTACAGGAGGGAAAGCCTTAATTGGCTGTCTCGCCAAATTATCCTTCGACAAGTCAAACTGGGTGTAGTAGACAGTCAGACCGCCCTGGGCGCCGTTGGACCCTCCCAAGAGCGGCTGCACCGGCTTCGGCTTGACCAAATGGTAGGTGCCATTCTTGGGGTCCTTGAAGTACATGTGCGCAACCCAGTAGTTGGAGAAATCATCCGCCATCTGGCACGTCGTGCAGGTGGCCCTCTCACCAACGTCGCCCAGCATGGTGGCGTTGAATGCATTGCCTCCGACAATCATGTGCAGATGTGCGGACGGCAGCGCGCCGGGCTGGGCCGCGGGGTCCAGCCGCTGGGTTGTGAGGGTCGAGCAGGGGAAGCGAAGGCCGGCATACGAGTTGTCGACCAGGAAGGCCGCCAGAATGGCGAGGGCCGAGGTGAAGGTCTTCATCTTGGCGGGTGGTTCTGCAACAAAGACGTGTGAGGTGACGGTCTCGAGGTTCAGAAAAGAATGATCGAGGGCGAGGAGGGAGGCCAAGATGATGGAAAAGGGGAATGGAGTGGGGAGGCCCGCATCCGGTTATAATGGCCGTGGCTCTCGGCGAGCGCTGCCGAGCGACGCGCCTAGAAGGAAATAATGCTTGTTGGCGCTTTTAGCCATCTGCCGGCTGTGAATGATACACCTTGTTTATGTCGTTTATGGAATCGATCCTATTGGTCCGGGCCCTGCGCCATTTCATCTGCGTACCAACGACGTACGCAATCAAGCGCTCCCAACTTTATTCCTCTGGCTTATTGACCCCAGTATATGGGGGTCGGCAGGAAGAAAAGTGGGCGAGGAGATACCGGCAGTTCTGGTTCCGAGAGATGTTTGTGGTCGCTACATGTTCTAGAAGCATCAAAGTAAATGGCCAGGCCACCTTGCTGATTGACACGGCCGAACCGAGGTAGCCCCGAAAGCAGATGTGGCGGATCGGCCTGATGACCAACGATTTACAGCCAAGAAGCAGGAATTAGTTGAATATAAAGCAACCCGGCAACTGCCCGTAGGTTGACATCGGTTGGGTGCCGAGAGATTGCCCCGGCGGGCCTGTGGGCAGGGGTATATGGCTGATGTCGCATATCTCTGCGCCTCGCGGAACTCATCGCGGTTGTCATTCCACAGTCGGCGGTGTATCTTGTGTCAAGTTAGCTTCATCGCTCCGAAGACAGCCCGTGAAATCTGGCGTTTGGTTCCCGGAACAAGGCGATTGTCAGTCTCTATCTCATCTTCCTACCTCGAATGATGGATACCCGCACAATGACTACAGGGCACCTACCTAGGTACCAAGCAAAAGCCTCTGGCTGACGTCACGATACCCCTAGAGGCAACACCATCCCTGGACCGCATGCATGCGACCTGGGGAAGAGTTTGGTTAAGCTCAATGGTCTCTGCTTCGCCGACCCGGCTGTCACCGTCCCATCGGGGGCTTCGAAGGTCTAGACAATTGGGCACTCGCTCTCCTGCCCAAATGCCCCCCACTAGTCCGGTTCATTTCAGCCTTTGCGTGTCCAGCGCTTTGTGGGGGGTTTCGCTCCCCGCACTCAATGTGCGGACCCCAGCGAATGATACTAGTAGTACCTGCTGGTGCATGACGAAGTTCCTCGCGTTCGAAACTTCAAGTTGCCAAATCCACTGCTTCGCCGCAGGAAAAAAACGGACCGAGTCGCCTGCGGGCCCGGGGTCATCGACCGCGGCGCTTGAATGCCAGTGTTTTTGGCAAACTCTAAGTGCGGCCTGAATGCCAGTTTGGGTCACCGTCGTTGCCGAGCTTGAAAACCGTGACCGTCACGCTGACTGCGGTGGCAGGTCCAGCCAAGTTGAACTTGAAGCTGAAAGGAGCAGGAGCCGCCGTAGTTCTCCACAATTCCAAGGATTATAAACCCAACTTCTTTGCCAATGATCTTCCCAACACTGCATGCTAGAAAGATCACCATCATCATCGCACATCACTGGCAACACCAGCAACCCAAATCGCATGTCTCTAGTTCGCTGTTCAGAATGTGGCCTTGGGCACGGTGTCGTGACTTCGAGTTGGACCAACCAGTGGTGGCAGCGGTGTCTCGAAAAGAGTAACTCTAGTGTGCGTTTATGTGGTGTCCGAGTCCTTCGAGGTGCGCGCCTTTCGAGACCGTCATTTCGGTTGAATGGTTGTGGACGCCCCGGGGACTGGGGCAGACTTTCAAGTTGTCACCGCGCTGCAGCACTGCGACCCGCATTCACTGGCAGTGGGCCTCACCCAGCTGATTGGGGGTGCGAAATGTTGGAGCAAGATGAGGGGAAAACCTCATCAGACGAATCGCTAGTGCTCATCACGCACGCTGTTCTGGCGTGGGCTGCAGTGATTCGGCAAACCACCAATCTCGCTCGTCTAGTTTCTCGAGCAGCTGCGCCGAGCGATTTCTCCTCACCTCGCAGCCCCGACTCGCCGCCGAGCCGTCAACTGGCGCGAGCGCATGACGTAGAATCCCATGAAGCGTTGTTTCCTCGCAGTTGACGCGCTCGTGAGAGCTGTGAGAGTGGGACTTGGCTCCACTTCTCTGACCTCAGGCTGCCCTATTTCAGTCAGTCGCTCGGCCTCCCGTCCTGGAAGGAACGGGATACACTGCTGCTGCCGACAGATCCCGCTAATTCTCGCCTTGGGTCTCTGCGTTCCTTTATTAGAATATGCGCCAATAAAGGGACCAGAAAACACAGGGCGGACAGATCCCGCCTCCCCAACTGTCATTGGCGATGGCAGATATTTTCGACTGTAGTGTCACATGGATCTCGGGTTCTCCTGCGATACAGTTGCTTATTGGTGCCGAACTTACCAATTACTGCGTCTTGTACCACTATGGCTGCAGAAGATGAGAAATATGGCCTTTTTGATGCCGCCACGTGGCACGAACAGGACTTCGCTGGGCAACAGCAGGTGTCCGAGAGAAGTATAAGAGGTTGATATTTCCGCAACCCGGACGTAGGACTCCACGAAGTGGGAATTGAATTGGATCCTCACACCCTATTATTTATAGGGTAACACTTTCACCATTTTCAAAACCTGTTAGAGAGAATACGGTTCTGTGGTAACATCCCCTTCCCTCCTCCCCGGTCAACTACCGGCGGAAGTTCACTAAATCAGATGACAGACCTTCCACGTCTTTAACAGCACGAGAAAAAAGATCAACGAAGTCACGCCCCTCACTAATGGCACCAGCACCAACAACGTGTTGCAAATGCAGGAGCACCTCCATTCAAAAAAACATAACACGCCTCTCAAATCGCAACGGAAACGCAGGGCGTCCGTATTTCAGATGCAACAGTTGCTCCAAGTTTCTTGGGTTTGCGGATTCTTGGGGCAACGACCCTCGCCATCCGCCGTGTGAATGTGACGTACCGAGCGAGATGCAGATTTCGGGCTGGGACCGAAGTGTCTCCCGGGGTGTTCACTTTGTATGCGCGTTGGCGGCCTGTGACTATTATGCTGCGTTGGTCCACCAAGGGGGCCAACAGGTGAGGGCGACAGAGGATGCCATCGTGGGAAGGTTGGTTCGGCTTAGGCTCGGGCTATAAGGCGATGGGACTCTTTCGAGACTGACAGAATTTGGGCCCAGAGCTCCTTCGGAACTCGGAGTAGCTGCCGAGCTACTACTCCAAAACAATATTTTGCCACTCCGCATCATCGTTCACGGCCTCTCCGTCCATGATGCCATGCACATATAATATGCCGATGAATTCATACCGTGGCGCTTCTCTAGTAATATCTCGCGCTGAATCGCCCTTTCGCCGTCGCAACAAAGCCGGTCTTCTGAGACCAGCAAGTATCCATACCTCGTCCTCGACGGTCGTAGTTTGCGGAGAAATCCCCATATGACCATCTTCGCCGCGGAATACACAATGCAGCATGTTACGGAGGGGAATCAGTGGATACTTACCACCACCCATCGGCTCAATCGCCATCTCTCCGCTCCTCATGGCTGTCAAATTACGTAATCATTCCTTAGTCAGCCGCTCTGCGAGCGGTTGGGCCGCAATTTAGGGGCTTGCGGTCGCGCGGACCGCTTCTTAAATGGAACACACGGGACGACTTCGAATTACTACGTTTCTGGTTGGCTGCGTAGAATTCAACAATGGCAGCTATGACAGCGGAGAAGGCGCTGATCGAATACGTCGAGTCCTAGGGCTCCATGTCGAACAAAGCTCCCATCGGGGTCAGGCAGGGATCACCGATAATAATGTCGAAGAATTAACGCTAATCCATAGGCATTAGGCTACTAGCTTATAAGTTTTATAATATATTACATTATAATATTACTCTTCTACTTTAAGTTATCTTCACACTTAGTAGTATACTTTTTATAACTACTCTCCTTTCTATTAAAGGTTGCCCTTAATCCTTGCCCTGGGGCAAGGCTAGCTAATTAAAGAGCTTTAGGCAGAAGGATTTAGTGTTGTACCGTTTTTTTAAACTCTCAGGGACTTACAATTCTACAGCTTGAACTGCGACTGTTTAAAATTTATATACGTAATTAGGCATCCTGGATTTAGATATTCCCTAACGAAGCGTAGATCTTCTATAATACATAGATATGCCCGCAACTTTCTCTGCGGGTCTATCAGAGGGTGGTGCCGATTCCGACCAAAAGGTCCCAATGAACAAGATCCTGATCAAGCGAAGACCGATCCTAGTGGCTGTTTATTTCCACTCTCATTTTGTGAGTTCTTCGCCCCGGGTCTAGTAGTCCGCCGGCGGAACTGGTCGGCTGTCAGGCCTGCATAAGTGCGGAACCAGTCGGCTGTCGCGCCGACTTTACGCCGGCACCTCTGTAAGACTGGTCTTTCCATGTATCGGTAGTAGTTAACACAGGTCTCGTCGCGGCACCATAGCGTCCCGTAGGTCCCAGCGTCCTCGCGCAGCGCGTATGATTCTGGGTTGACAGCCTCAAACCATGCATGTGTTACCTTGTCACAGTCGACAGCGTTCTGGGGCTGGATCATAATGTTGCGCCCATACCATAATCCCAGGCATTGGTCGCTGACAAGGCATGGTGTAAGATACCTTGCCCATCCGTACTCCGATCCTGTCATTTCTGGCTGCCGGCCTATCAAGGTGTGTGCCACATGGCTCCCAACGACGATACCGTCTGGGTCTGCACCACTAATCTTACTGCAGTTACCGCCCCTGTCACCCCTGTCGTGAAGTGCGCACTCTGAGAGCACACGACAGGACTGGAAAGGGGTGTCAGAAGATGGCGACGTCAGCGACCAACTCCCCGGGTTAGCGTTGCCAGCTGGCGTGCCATTGTAATTGAGAAAGGCGCAACGGTTTGGATCAAAAAGTCTCATCTCCTCGACTTGTCCTGGGCCTAGCTGGGGGGCAATATATTCGGCCGCCCCAAGGCGAAGTTGCGAAAGTTCGTCCGCCATAAGACATGCCGAGTATTGCCCGCTGGGATTTCTTTTCGATAGAGCGAGGTGACCAACCCACAACATTTGGACGGACGTCTGGCCCCGTAAGCGAACAAGCTTGAGTGAAGGATGGGCGTTGTTTGTACATTCGTGATGGGTTGGCAGGTGGCTTGCCGCTTGGCATTTCAGCAGAGATATGGAGGCAATATCATCTTTGATTCCCGGGGCCTGGTTCTGCAGATCTCGCGCAGCTTTGGTAATTGTATCCCAGCCAATTACCAAATGTTCGCAAAGACGCACATGGCCCTCATGCCCAATGCAGCTTCGAGTCGTGTCGCACCAGGGCTGCCGTTGAGCCGCTGAGAAATACACCAAAGGGTGATCAATTTTGCAGCCCGTGCAATGTAACAGCTTGTCAACAAGGCTTCGGGCCCGTTGGGAATTTGCTAGCCCCATCGCTTTGCAATCCGAGCAAAGATGCCTTCTCGCGTCTCGCTCGAGGCAATCGAAAAACTGGCGAGTGTGTGACTCAGCCTCAAAGGCCCGGCTAGGTCTGGCCCATGGGAAGTAGGGTAGACCATTGGGTTGTGGCATGCCGGCGAGATCGTGGTTATGTTGGCTCTCGAAGCATGGGAAAGAAAATAACCGGAGGAAAACTCGGCTAGCCCTCCGTAAAGCATTGGATACTGGTCGCGTCGAGTAATTCGATGATGATGAGGAGGGTTTCCTCTGGGAGGGTGCATAAGTGCGAGCTCATTTCCGATATCTCATGAGCAGGGCGGGTGGTGTGTTTTGAGAAGAAGAAAATCGCATATTTGCTGTGGATCGCCGACATTTTATGTGCAGGGCATCAAAGTTTAGGCTTGGCCTCGGTGCCATCAGAGTTTGCGACAAAACCATGATACGGGTTCTAATTCTCTAAAAACAAGACACGTTGAAAAGGGTCACGGCACGTGCGGGCTAGGCCCTGGCAAGGGGTGGATCCCTGCGGCGTAGAATACATAGGTTCCAACACCGCCACTCTGCAGAGATGGTCAGTTCGCGGAGAAGATTTCGATTGCCTCTGTGCTTGGCTTCGCACGGAAAGTTCGGAGTGCTGGGCTTGCTGTGACAAAATCTGTGGCTGCCAGCAGCTGGTGGGGAGTCTCGTCCTTGCTCTTTCCGCCTTCCTCCGACCGTGACAGGCAAGAGGAAGGTTCCCCTGGGATAAGGCACTGTGAGGAACGAGTTCATAATGCACATGCCCGATCACGGTCTTAAAATCAACGAAAGCGTCTTCCATGCTATGCGACGAATGTCTCTCACAATGTAAATAAGGGTTTTTACGATGCAAAACCAGCTTGTGGTGTGATGGTGGCTGTGTGTAGGACATGCCTGGTACCCGACAGCCTGGGATGGAGGTCCCTTCCTCGTGGGCCGGGCCTTCGTTGGTAGCTTCCGTTACTATTGATATCTCACCGATGCCGCAGAGAGCGACGGGGGGGAAGTCTGGTGGTCTCGCGACAGACATCATCATCAAACGCCCTTCACAAGCCCCATTCTCCTCAAACTGAATCTTGACAATGATGTCAATCCGCTCTGCTGTTATCTTCTGGGTGTTATCCCAAATGTCCCTGCTTTGTCTTGTGCTGGCCTCGTCCATCGACCCGCCTCGCTCGATTTCGCCAAGACGTAAATTGCGGTCCCCAAGTGTGCCTTCACAATGGATTTGCAGCTAATGCAGAAACATCTAGGAGCGTTAACAGATGAACCCGACATCCCTTGCATATCTCACCCTGCCAGCACCATCACAATGTCCCTGCCCGCTAGCACTATCACGATGTCACTCCCGCCCAGTACAGTCACAGTCATGGTCACGAAGACCGTGATACCAGATGTCACTGTTATCTGTTCAGTTGCTCCCTGCCCTCCCTGCCTGTAAGTGATCCCCTGAGCTGGCTATACCCTCCCAGGGCCGCACTTCACTTCAGCGGAGGCTGATATGTAAGTTCAAGCACCCGGAAACGGAACACTACCTGAAGCGGAACAATAGCGCTACACAAAACCCACAAATTCCTACTTCCACAACACAACCATTACTTAGTCAATTAAGCTCAAACTTTAAACATAGGTTTTTATATACAAGGGTAATATAAAAACAAAGTTTTGGATTTTTAGATTTTTTTTCTATGACGAAATATCATTTTTGAAGTCTTAAAGGTCAACATCTGTTAAGACTTGCATTATATATATTACAGTAAAATCTTTTTATAAAAATGAGTATTTAAATACTTAAAATATAGTATGTTGCTTTTCTTATTTTTATGATTAAATTGTATAATTTATTATATAATTTTAAATATGTAAGAAAATTTTAACTTTACAGTAATAATATTAAGATGAATGATAATTTTATAATTAAATTAATATATTTAAAAGTAAGAAATATATAAGTAAGATATATTTATAAATTAGTTATTTTATTATTAATATATTTAGTTTTTTAATATACGTATAGATATAAAAGAATTAATAAAAAAGTCACTATAACTGCTATATGTTTAGAAACTTATATATAGTAATAT
>Ga0247758_1002068_pt1 | contig 12165 bp, 22 predicted proteins | sample UWRJL156409C4_FD_180950 | JGI IMG/M metagenome (GOLD analysis project Ga0247758, IMG submission 180950) | Plant litter microbial communities from Arlington Agricultural Research Station in Wisconsin, United States - UWRJ-L156-409C-4 | ecosystem: Environmental > Terrestrial > Plant litter >...
TCGAGGGCGCGGTGGGGGGGGGGGGGGGGGGGGGGGGGGGGGGGGGGGTGGGGGTCTGCCTCCTAGCCCCTACCAACCCAACGCATGACCCGTCATTTGCCAGCTCAAGGTAACCCGACAGGTTCAGGTGATTACAGCATGGTAGTTACGCTTCCACCATATCGCTGCTATATAATCATAACCACAGGGTCGCCAGACACATGCCGTCCCCTCTTGCTGCCCGCCCGCTTGTGACCCGAGACTCCCCCCGTTCATCGCCGGCGACCCCGCAGACGTTGGCAAATCGCAAACCCATCACGAATCCGGCCTTTTTTCACCGTCGCTCGTTCTTGACCTGCCCCCAACCCGGCACCTCCCACCATGGACCATGGCAACATGGACCACGGCGGCATGAACCACCGCGACATGTCTGGAATGTCTGGCATGCCCGGCATGTCCGGCGGCGCCGGCGGCGGCACCAGCGAAAGCACTGCCGATTCCACCATGAGCCTGTCCAGTATGGCCATGACCTTCTTCCAGTCCACCACCACCCCGCTGCTATTCCGCGACGCCAAGCCCACCACTCAAGGTCAATACGCTGGCGCGTGCATCGTACTCGTCCTCCTAGCCATCCTGGCATGCGTTCTGGTCAACTTCAAGGCCGTCCTCCAGCGCACCGTCTGGACGTTGCCCGAGCAGCAGCTGACCGAACAGCCTCTGCTCCGGGACGATGAAAAGGCCGCTGCCAAGGCTCACCACGAGGCGGCGCCGGGCATGTCGCCTGCCGGACCGCTCGGGGCTCGCGCCGAGGCGAGAAGGTGGCTGGGTGCGTGGAGATCGACGTCTTTCCTGCAAAGATTGGGCATGGCGTCGTACGAGATCGTGGTTGTCAGCTTGGGATATGTGTTGTGAGTCCCTGTGGCCCCTCGCGAGCCCACACAACTACTGCTCCCTGTCTAGGTACTCACCTACCTAGGAAACAGATGTGGCAGATAACTAACACTTGTATCCGCCGATAGGATGCTTGCTGTGATGACGATGAACATTGGTTATTTCCTCTCTGTCATCGGTGGCATCTGGATGGGAACCTTTTTGCTTGGGACTGTGACCGTGGCGACGGATAAGAGTCTGCAGCACTGCTGAGGTTCCTCGTAGCATTATAATTCTTGGATAAGCTGTAGTTACCTGTGGACCATTATGAGGGGGAGAGGACGGGCGGGGCACGACGCGTCCTGCACTTGGGCTTGGGGTTTCTTTCACGCGCCTCGGAAAAGCAGACGCGAATAGTGTCTTTCACGGCGGCTTTGATCATTCTCGTGATGTTTAAGCTTGGTTTGCTATTCCCAACAACGGCTTTGGGTGTTTACTATGTTACATATTTCACTTTCTAGTTTCAGAAACACTTGCAGTTGAAATGCATAAATTTGAATAAGTATAGCATATCGCAGGTTGAACCTCAAGGTGGCGAGATTGGGAAAGCCTGGTAGGGCTACCTGATCACGCCCAGCATTTAATGCCAGCCGTAGCCAAACAAGACCCACCATCTAACCTCGAGCCAATGCCTGCCTATGAAGCGCCATCGAGTTCTCTGTTTGTGTTTTCTTTTTTGGGGTAACGTCTGACGGGACGGAATAGGGGTTTATTTGCTTGCCCGTGGTGTCCGTGCCCGTGCGCAGCGGGAGCAGGGCAAAGGGTGGTGACATGCTGCACACAACTATTTTAATACTTGCGCAAATCCGCGCGTAATCCCGGCCAGCGTGGTGCTGGATGTCACACAGACCGACTACTACCTCGATAACATGCTGCCTCCATTGGTCTGGTCTTGTTGGCTGGGCCTAGGTACTGCTGCGGTAAATGACTACCTACATGTGTCGGTGCGATCGAATTGGTAGGATGGGCGTGTTGGATACTTGCTCAATTAGCGCCGCCCCCTGAAGGATTGCAAGGTCAAGTTCCCGAGTTTGGGGCTGGTAGCGGGAGGTAAGTTCGGATGGGCGCTTTCCCAATTCCACTGACAAAGTTATTGGTCGGCAGACCCCGGTTTTAGGAGACTTAGCTCACCAAGAGGTGCAGGAGGTGCAGGAGGTGGATATGCCCCGGCGCCGGGATAGCCCCCAAACCACCTCAGCCTCATCCATGTTCGCGCTCGGTGGCCTTCCCTTCGGTGCTGGGGCTGGAAGGAGCGAGTTGAGCAGCAGTGATGATCGAAAATGCGAGGCATGGGGTTGGTGCACACGACCTACCTACATCCCTACCTACCTACCAGGACTGGGAATTCAATAGTAATCTCCACCAAATCCGACTTCCGCCAAAGGTGACGGGGAACATAAAGGCTTCTCCCCAGCGCTGCGATGGTGCTCGAGGTAAGCCAAGGCATTCTGCAGCTTGATGCCCGACATTCGTTTGTATTTTCTGTCGCTCTTTCCCTCTCCTTCCATCTGTCGTTACCTCACCAGCACAGGCGCAGCACACTAGGTAGTCACGGTACCCGCGAAACCAGCTAGGTGCCAACCGGGCAACCGCAATGAAGGGGTCGGGTTTTATGGGCTGGCTGTATGCCGCCGGCGCGGTAGCGGCTTTCCCGTCCATGACCGAACTCCACGCGGCAGTCACACGGCGGCAGTTCGCGGGCTCGACGGAGCTGCTGGGCGACTTGGCGACACTGCCGCCAAGCAAGCTCTCGGCAGTGGGCAAGGAGATCAAGGCGATCCTGCTGGGCCAGACCGAGGGCCGCGGCAGCCGCGGGTATAGCGCGCCACGGCTGGAGTCGGCTGAGTGCCGGTTGGACGAGTGCTGCGTGTGGACGCACATTGCCGACGAGCTGTACGGGCTGATGCACGACGAGGCCACAGACACTTGTAACGACTTTGCGCGCGGCGCTATCCGCATGGGCTTCCACGACGCAGCCGCGTGGGACAGGGCCTCGGCGTGGGGCGGGGCTGACGGCAGCCTGCTGCTCTCGGACGAGCTGGCACGGCCTGAGAACCGCGCCATGGCCGGCGTCGGCGCCAAGATGCAGGCCATATACGCCAAGTACCAGGCGCACAGCATCAGCATGGCCGACCTGCTGCAGTGTGGCGCCAAGGTCGGCGTGCTCGCCTGTCCCGGCGGCCCGCGCATCCGCATGTTCGTCGGTCGGCCCGAGGACGCCACGCCTGCGCCTGTTGGCAAGCTGCCGCCCGCCTTTTTCACGGCCGACCAGATCATCGACCTGTTCGCCAACAAGACCGTCAGCCCCGGCGGCGTCGTGGCCCTCATCGGCGCCCACACCGCATCGCGCAACCATTCGGCCGCCAGCAGCGCCGCGCCGCCGCAGGACCTCACCCCCGGCAAGTGGGACACCGAGTACTTCCGCGAGCACCTCCGCTCCAATGCCTCGGCGGGCGTCTTTCGTTTTCCCAGCGACGTGTCGCTTGCCAAGTCGCCGCGCACCGGCCCCGTGTTTCAGCAGTTCTCCGCACAGAAGGGCGTCTGGGACGAGGTAAGTTGGCAGTGGTCCGTGGACGGTTCCAGTCTGCGCGCAGTAGCAGTGTCTTGAGGCTAACCATGGCCGCCCCGCGCCGCAGGCCTACGCCAGGGAGTACATTCGCATGAGTTTGATGGGCGTCAACACGATCAACGCGCTGCGCGAGTGCACTAGGGCGATGCCCCGCGGTGACAAGGCCGGCCCCCCCGGCCCCGAGCCGTCCAGCGAGTCCACCTCGTACACCACCTCGACTGCCTACAGCACCGTCGCCACCGTCACGTCGTGTCCGCCTGACAAGGCCAACTGCCCGTACGGCTCGCACACAACCGACCTGGTTCCCGTCAGCACCACCCACCACGATGCCCACGCCCAGCACCATACTAACACCACAGGCCAGAGCAGCCCCGCGCCCACGGCAAAGACCGCTCCCATCACAGCGGGCGCCGGTCGCATGTCGGCCGGTCTGTTCGCCGCGGCGGCTGGTTTCCTCGCTGCTTTGTGGTAGCACGCTGGCATCCAAGGTTGGAGATTCCGGTACGAGTGTAATGATAGTGAATGAGACGTCTCGACTTCAATTGCCCCGTCTTATTCGAAGATGGGAGGGGGGGGGCACACCTTCAGTTTAATAATAATATATGTATTCTTCAAACAATCCTCTCCCTGCACTTATGCCTGTGATTAGATAAGATGCATGCAGTCCGTATACTGGTGTGTGCCCCATGTAATACGTCCCTATTGATAGGCCAACCGCCGTTGGTGGGTATATCGGTATTCATGCAACCCCAAAACCCACGATCATTTAACGTCTCCTAGCCTGCCGTGTCACCATGCATACGGCCTGGCCTCTTCTTCGGGCACCGCTGCATTTCCACCCTCAACCACGTCCCGCCTGTCGCCTTACTCTTCCAGTCCCCGCGCAGCCAGGCAGTCCGGTTTGCAATGTGCCTAGAGAACAAGTGAGACAAGTCACGATCGACAGGAGGCCGGAGACACGACGCCGCTCCGATATCAGATGCATCACGATATTTACAGTCTTGGCGTTATACTTCTCGAGATTGGACTTTGGCTACCTCTGGAGAATTAGAAATTCTTGCGCTTGCTGCGGAGTCAAGAGCAGCCGACCAAGTTCGGAGAAGTCTTGGTGAAGTTGACTGAAGAGAAGCTGGCTGTGGCGGTTGGCCAGCAATAACAAACCATTGTTTTGCGATGTCTCAACATCGGGGGTTCTGGCTCTTATGATCTGAGCAAGTTTCTTTATGAGGTTGTGTGGCCGCTTTGGGATATGAAATCGTGTCTGCAGACATTTGAGGTCTAAATGATATGGTACTCCTGGGACTAGTTCTAAACACCAACCCATCAGATCAAGGTATGCTTAAAGAAAAAAAAAAACTAAGAACAAGCGAAGCTCGTCTGCGCTAATACTACTCCCACGCTGCTACGTCAGGCAACTCTGACAGTGGTACCGGATGATAGGGTGATCTGCCATTCCCAACTTTAGCCTCCCATCCTTCTACTGCCCGGCCCTTCGGGGTCTTCCTCGTTTTCGAAAACGAGTCTACTGAAGCCGTTACACCGCTACCAACTTGGGACTGTGATCCCTCCCCTGGCTCGTCGAAAAATCTGTCAGAATTTCGTGCCTGGAGCGGAGATTTTTTGGCCTCCTGTTCCCTTTCCTTTTCTTTCCCAAGCCCTTCGCCATCTGCCTTCAGCAAAGTTCCCGAAGCGTAATTTTCTGTTTGTGTTGAAGTATCTTTCATCGCCCCCTTTCCGTTCACGCCTCCTTCATCCCAGTCCACAATCCTGACGAAGTTGGTCCATGCTTGGATGAGGCATCTCGCCACAGTAGCACACTGCTTGACGGATAAGCCGCCACTACCGTCAGGCTTCAATGCATCTCTGATGAGTCCCTCTTCCCCATCCTCGCTCGCAGCCCATGGCTGATTCTGGCTGCTCTTCTCTAGCGAGTCGGCAATGCTGGTGTGCAGCTCCTTTCCTTCTTCGGCACATTTTTTATATATCCTTCTGATCTGCTCAGCCGCAGCCTGATACACCGTCTCGCATATTTTCTTTCCCTGCTCGAAGCAATCACCATTCCGAGGTACTAGTTCCAGACCATATGCCTTCATAAGGAGCGCCTCGAATAACGTCGTGTACTATCCCAAGTGCCTCATCGTGTCGGTCATGTCCTCATCAAAGACGCCCAACGCTTGACTCCCGTAGTCGATGTTGGAATCTTTCTTTCCACGCCGAAGACGCTCTTGGAATCTATCGCCGAAAATAGGAATCCACTGTCCCGTCTTGTTCTTAATACCTAGCTGAACAAGTGTCATGAGTGTCTCCAAGGCCTTCATATCTCTTTTTCCTTCCGTTTTGTCAACGGCAGCGCTCCCGGTCGAGAAGCGCACAATGTTAACAACGCGATGTGTGGTCATTGGCACCAGGACGCCGAATGCCAGCCTCGCGACAATGTCTGGCCAGGTGGTGATGCGCCAAGGTGTGGTACATTGCATGCAGTCTTTCCAGAGTGTGCCCCGCAACTCTTCTGAGCTTTCGAGTCCCTCCTCTTCTTTCGCGACCTCTTTGCCTTTGGAAGCCACATTTGACACAGAGATCTCCCGTGTCTCGTTGGAAACGGGTTCCACCGGAGCTGGGGTCTCTGTACTGGGATGCGAGTGTTCCATGTGATAGTAGTTGTTGATATCTCCATACGTTGGCATATTGTTCAAATACTGGATTTGTCGATCTGTCCAGCGGAAGCCACTGGCGTCCTCGTCATCACACCCATCGCAGATGCAGCCTCCTTGACGGAGAACCTCGGAGACCTTCCGAGTAATTGCCAAGGTTTAGGCGCGATCAGTCCCTGAATCTCGCGCGAAAGGAATGCAGCCGCAGGCCAGGTGCTTTGCGAAGAGTATCGAATACCCGCTACCGCCGCGTGTATTGATGATGCTTGGGTGATCCGAGCGTTGGATCAGCCGCTGTACGGTCAAGCCTCTAAGCTTGTTTAAAGTCAAGCATGTGCCAAACCCGCCGCGGCCTTCCGGCGCGAAGGTCTTGTGCCGGTTTTCGATTTTGATGCCAAGAATGAGACCGAGAGTAGCAATCTCTTCTTTAGATATCCAGATTGCTGGACTTCCCTGGTGATTCCAGATTCTTGTTGTCTTTTGCTGGAGCATAGCCTGGTGTTTGCTGCCAAAATCTCGCCCCTCCCTCGCTCGCGCCATCGGATCGTAATCGAACGGCAGGATGCTGGAGACCAGAATTAGCTCGACAGCAACGGGGTAAGAAAGCTCGACCTTCCCCTTTTCAGCATCCGTCTCTCTGGCATGGGCTTCAGTGTAAAGAGGCTCACCCTGCTCCGAGCCGTTGCCCTTCTGGACCTCCCAGCGGTAATACAGCAAGTGACGGTCCATTCTGGCGAGCCGGTTTGCCAAGGGTTGAATGAGATGCCCGTTAGACGACTGACCCCACCAAGAGGAGGTATAAAATTTGAACCGGAGCTACCCAACGATTAGATGTAATATTGCCGAGAGATGGTACGGCGTGCTCTCACCTTCTAGGTCGGTATATCCATACACCCCGGACGAGGCTTTGGTATCACACCCTCCTTCTCAAGGCCCTCGGCCCATCTCCTGGCCATCAACACGTCATACTGCGCTTTCTTGGGGTATTCAGAGAAGATATCCTTTCCATCAAAAATCTCTTGGAGACATCCGCTGCTCATGCCTGCACGATCCATCGTCCAAACACACTCCTTGAAGAACCTCTCGTATAATGGCCGCCAAGAGATGTTGAAGTGCCCCGTTTTGACGTTGTCCATGATGCTGGCGGTGAAAAGACTAAGATCACCGAGCTTGATGATTGACCAGAGGCTCGGAATCCGGGGAGACTCGAGTTGTGTTATGCAGAACGGGCCAACTTGCCATCTCGGAATGAAAGCCGTGAACAGCCGATTTCGTCACTATCCTCGCACGCTCTGTTGATGTTCTTGGTTGCCGCAGCTTGCGCCACCTCCCACCAGTACTTCCACACACCACAGAAAAAGGAAATAAATGTGAGAATAGTGCTAATCAAGGTGACTATGGCGTCCCCGTCCATTGCTGAAGCTCGCTGAGAGATGAAGCCGGCCAAGTCGAGGTCACCATAAGACAGAACATCAAACTTAGATGTATCTTCGGTTGCGGATGGATAATTCCAAATTTCCAAGAAGAAACAAGCAGCAGTGCGATTTCGCTGCCGAAAGGGGCTGGAAAACACGGAGAACCCTTAGGCAGCGGTAGCAGCAAACTAGACTAATTTAGGAAACTTGTACGATATCACCAATCACTTCAGCTTTTGTAGCCTTACCTACATTCCCATGATGCACCTTTTGGGCTCCTATCCCTATTACAAACAAATGTGTCTCCGTGAGGACGGCCAACGAAAAAAAAACGAACACGCCTCCTCGAGAAGCTGCTTGGCGACGACGCCTACCGCCGCGTTGCCATAGCCACCACTATGTGGGAGAACCCCCCTCCGGACGAACTGAAGAAGAGAGTCGGCGCGCACATAGGCCGCTTTGGCGAGGGCGGGTTGTGGGAAAACTTCAAGCAAAAGGGCGCCACCATCATGAACCACGGCAACACACAGGAGTCGGCCCATAAAATCATCCAGCTCATCGTATCCAGGTCTAAGGACTTGAAAACACGACCACTGCTGCACGGCGGCTTGACGGGTAACAACTGCGGGTCCTTCATCACGACGCCTTTTGGGGAGGAGCTCAGGGCGCAATTGGAAGAGACCTCTGATCCCACATATAAACAACTCAAGGAGCACAGGAATGAAGAGCCATCGAAGGAGGAGAGGTGGTCAACGGATCCAGATGTGCGGTGGAGGTGCGCCGAGTGGGACAAGGAGATGAAGGAGTTGGGGGACAGGCTTAAGGCACAGCAGAACAAATTGAAGAGGATGGATCGTATCATTGTAAGTAGACTCATAGAAACTCAGACGCACATGTTGGCTAACCACTTTGCTCGCAAGCTTCGCTTGATAGGTGTTTTTGCTAAGCTGTTTTGGTAGCTCTACCACGTCCCGCTGTGCATTCTGATGTACGAAGAAGTCATCACTGCAACCGAGCTCTGGTGGCTCGAATTTGATGCCCACATCCGACGTTGGTGTAGGACAGTAGCGACGCCTATACATAATCATTTCCAACTTGGTGCCTGAGCTGACCAACTCAAGTGCATGTGTAACTATTCGGTCAAGAAAAACTTTGTTTTGTGCGACGAATCTGGACACACCAAGTTCCCCTTTTCGTATCTCGCTCACGTGACATTGCTCACCCTAGCTCAGAGCCTATTTCCGGAAGACTGCGCCGCAGCACGTACAATCACTTTGGTTCTAGCCGAGCGAGCCTAGAATTGGTCCTATAATAAGAGGATCCTGCCGAGGATTTGGAGTAGGAGGGGCGCCCGAATAGACTGAGTTAGAGGCGTTTGGAAATCGGCCTCAATCGCCAACAGCAAACATGCAGCCAATCCTCGGCAGCCATGGCGTTGTACAGCAGCCCCATCCTATTGTATCTTAGTTGCGGCTGGTGTGCGGAAGGAGAGAGTCCAACGTGCCCGCCTGCACTGGCGTGGAAGGAGAGGGCGACAAAATGTGGGGCCTTCTTCTTTCGCCTTCAGCCATTCACTCTTTCGTGTGCAGCATGGTCTGCTCTTCTTGACCCTCTTTGCCTCTTCCCCGCAACAGCACACGCCGCATCGCCGAGACCAGTCAAGCCACTGTTCACGCGGCGATATCATTGCCCTAGTGGACCTTTCAAAATGGGTCCTTCCTCCGCCAGCAATATCCTCTCTTCTCCTCCCCGCGGCACCGAGGAGCAGCATCACGAGCACCTCTTCCTCACCATAGAACAAGACGAGATGGTTGCCAACATCAAAGCCATTTTCCAACGCATGCTTATTTGACGCTTTGCTGTTGGCTTTGTTGCTAAAACACCATTGCAGATGCGCCCGCCGCGCCCGAGTCGGTCGGTGAGCATTTCAACATCGTAGCCCGAGCAGACCGCGCCAGCTTGAAGGTGAAGGGCGACTTCGACGAGGCAGCCACCGCGCGCCTCTCGACAGCCACGCCCCCAATTCTCTTTACACCATGATTCCCGATGCTAAAGTGAGTTTGTGTACGAGATAACCCCGTTTTGGAAAGAGTCAGACTCGGGTTTGGACGCGATCCGTGGAAGAACGGTAGATGAATGGGCGATATATTACCCTTGTCTATGTCTCGCTGAGAAGAGACCGACGTATGTATTTCGGACTGTCTCATCCACTGTCTAACTCGCCTATCTAACCCTCTAACCGCTCCCTTTGCTATAAAACCAGTTTTTCATGGATGGAGTGGAAGAAACCGATACCTGGGTGGGTACTACGTACTGTCCTAGGAATTAGTCTAGAATGCCACGTACTATCCTAGAACATATAACAGTATATGCCAGAAATTTGGACAGCGCGGATAGCATCGAAAGGAAACTTTGGTCGCGAGGGACTGAAAGCGGGTCTCTGAGGCTGTGCAACGGCCGCATGTGGGATCACCCTAGCTCAGGGAAGAATCAGGGAAAGCCCAGGACCAACCAGCCACAGCTCACCCCAACTCAGGACTACGAATGAAAAAGGACATCTTGTGTGCCCAGATTCGTCGCAGACTACCAGGCTGTTTTTCAACGTCACACCTGACGTTGGGAGAACAATCTTCGAGGGTCAACTCAAGTGCATGGGCGCATCAGTACTACTTTTCTCGAATCCTGTGATCGGCGACGCCTCATCATTCCAGTAGCAGCAGCATCTTCCCCGACGGACCGATTCGCAGCCAGCTTGTTTTGCAGCACTCTCAATTTTAAGTGTCGCGGCCCAGGCTTTCCAGCCAATCTTAGGATCGCCACCTCTCCCCTGCCAGACGTCAAGCACCCTGGTTCTGGGGCTCGCAGCGGTCGGTCCCTGCTCCGCTCATCGCATCACGATTCATCTGCGACATCCAGGGATTCGAGACACCACACTGCCTAGTTTTGAAATGGCGGTTCCCGCCGAATCCTGTCGTGCCAGCTTTCCCCCCGATACTACTCACACAAAGGGGAAAATAAGCTTTTCTTTTCTTTTTCGTTATCGGCCCAGCTGCTGCTCGCCAAGGGACTATCGAAAGAATATAGAACAGGGGTATTTTCAACCGAGGGCATCATCCACAGACTCGCCTTCACATGCCCACTTCGAATTCCTTGATGCGTCCCGAATCCTCAGCATTTCCTTCAGGCGCCTCGTGCAGCGCATCTCCAAGACCGCTCTCCTCGCCATGGATCATGGCAAACCACGGCTCGAAGACCAGCATGTTGCGTCTCCTGCTCCCCGACTTGTCTTCGGGCATCTCATACCAAAACAGGCCATCGTGGGACGTCTCAACTGTTTCGCCTGTCCGCTTGTCGTCCTCGATGAAGAGATCATATGCCTTGAGGATGGTGGCGGGAAGGACGAGTCTGCAGCACAAAATGGTCAGAAACCGGTTCTCGACTCGACCTGAGCATCAACATGGGGGGCACGGCGGTGAAGCACTCACTCCTCTGGCAGGAATGCCTTGCCAAAACCAGGCATGACAGGTGTGATAACAGGCCCCATCATGACGGTGTTGATTGTGATGTTCTCTTTGCTCTGCAGCAGCGGTGCATTCACTCTGACCCAGTGGACCATACCAGCCTCGGCCGACCCGTACTCGGGGAAGGTCGGGCAAGGGTGAAGACCAAGCATGCTAGTTGTCGCGATGATCTTCCCCCCTGGCGCGGGAGAGTTGTGACGCATGAAGTGCGTCGCCAACACAGTGCCGTACATGACACCCTTGAAATGGGCATCGGTGCAGCTGGTATTGGGCTCAGGGGGCACGTCATTGACATCCACGCCGCGCCGCCGGAAGTTGTACGACGACCCGCCGTCAACACTCCCGGCATTGGCAATCAGGAGGTCCAGCCGTCCAAACTTGGCCCAGACGTTTTTGAACATGGTTGCCTGCGAAGAATACGACGCTACATCACATTGTTCGAAGACTGCCGTCTCGCCTGACGGGTCCAGAGACAACGCCTTCCCGGCGCCTACATCAGGCCGTCGGCCCACGAGTGCCACACGCCAACCCTTTCCGTGGAGGTGCTGGGCGAGGAAGAGCCCGATGCCGCTCTGAACGGGCCCATGTAAGCCAGGGACCAAAACAACGAAACTCGGGTCGATCGGGACAAAAAGAAGAAACGGAAACCTACCGTACCGCCCGTGATGATGGCCACATTGGCATCATCAAGCTGAATGTTGGATCCCATCTTGGCGTGTTGGTATACTGGGGACCTAAGCACAACACCGTTAGGGTGTCTTCTTTTTCTCTTTCGCTTGCTGATGAAACGGGATCTCTAAAACTGTAAGAAACCCAACAATGGAAGCCGTTTGAGAGTTTGCCGATGCGTATTCTTTTGCAGAACCAACCCACTTTCGCAAGAATTTCAACCACTCTCCAACTAATAAAATCGCGCATCCAACTGAAATCTTTGCTTACCTATAAAATCCTTCTAACTCTGCTGAAGTCCTTGTAATAAGTCTCGATAGATAAGAATAAGGTACCCCTACTCGTCGCGGCCCCGCGGAACTGCGGCGGATCGGTCTTTAAGGTCGCATAGGTACCGGCATGCGATGCGCCCTGGGGCGTCGAAGCCTGAT
>Ga0247758_1002069_pt1 | contig 12157 bp, 11 predicted proteins | sample UWRJL156409C4_FD_180950 | JGI IMG/M metagenome (GOLD analysis project Ga0247758, IMG submission 180950) | Plant litter microbial communities from Arlington Agricultural Research Station in Wisconsin, United States - UWRJ-L156-409C-4 | ecosystem: Environmental > Terrestrial > Plant litter >...
GACAAGCACCCCCACCCCTCCAAGCCCTAGAGACATAATGAGCCCAAGTTCACCCCCACCCCCCCCCCAATACGGAATACTTACCCAAATTCAACCGTACCGATGTCCTTGTCACCTCTGAAATAACCTCCGAAGTCGACTCCTAACCCCCCAATCCAACCCCTCTTGGTTCCCCCCTTTCCCCTTATGACTGCCATTCCCATTCCCACTCCCGACAGGTGACCTCACCCACCTTGGATTCCCCCCCGTAAAACTCGCCTCCCAAGACGCAACCCACGTCTTGGACCACTCCTGAAGAATATTCGACATGCCATACTTATCGGTAAAAGCGCACACGTTTCGTATTTGCGCAAGGTTCAGATATCTCGGAACGGTGTTGGAGTGTTGGTGAATGATGCCAAGTGCTATGCTTGCGGCGTTGGGGTTGTCGTTGGGTAATTTGATGATCCAGGGCCCGGGATCTGTGCTGGATTTTGATCGAGATTGGAGTGATTCTGATAGTATTGATTTGAAGACCGGGTTTGCTCGAGAGAGGTTGGATGAGCGGACAATGAACTGTGACTTGGTCGGCCCGATAAGGAGAGTTAAATCGGGGTCGTTGTCCATGTAGACGGGTGATGAGTTGGGTTTCGGCTGTTGCTTGGACCCTTGGGGAGCCATGATGTATGTGAGATATGGCAACAGAGCTTATGATGTTCGAATTCAAGAAGTTCTTCAGGTTTTCGGGGATGTAAAGTTATTCAAGGAACAGATTGTCAGGTTGTTCGCCTTTTATACTCACCTTGCTCTGCTGCTGGTAAAGTTAACTTTCCATCAACCTAGATAGGTGCGTGCTTCAATCCGAGGTGACTCTGAACCTTTTCCCCTTCACCTCGGACAGACTCCCAGGCGGCTTGGGGCACCGAAAGTTACCTACAAAAGTCAAAATAGCTCAAGATCTCCCATGCTTATTGAATTGATTCTTAGCCACCGGTCCCATGCCTCACGTATGTAGTGGGTACCAACCTAGGTGTGGTTAAAAGGGTGGAAGTATAAAGATGCTTTGACACCATACCCAGCTTTGTGGACCTTTGGTAACGACTCGGAGGGTTCCAAGGTTTATATTTACTGCCTGGTGGTAGTATTGTGAATAGGTAAGGTACTGTGGATTGAATCACTCTACTGCTTTCTTTGCCCACGCCAAATACCAGGGCTCTCAGGGATTCATTCAGGAGGTGACTCGAGGTATGGAAATCTGTGGTGTTAAGGCATATGTGATGGCCTCGTGCTTTGCCTCCCCGATGACTCTGAAAAGTTGGAAGGGTATATCGAACTTCTCGAGCAGCACCTTCCGCGCCTTGCCCATCTTCGCGAGCTATGCGTTCCTGCCAGGGGCTGTGAGGTAAAAATGAAGCGTCCTGTTTCAGAGAGAATGGCGTTGGTAATTCCTGGTTTGCGGTAGATCCATGTGAGACTCGGCAGCACATCCTTCTTTACGGACTACTTACTAGATGATACATCGGGTTGGGGACGCCACGTTGAAGTTGGAGGCAGGAGGGCTCAGAAAACGAGGTGGTGGAGCTTTGGCATGTTTCCTCGATGATGGCTTGAGCGGCACCACGGTAGATGTCAACCACAGACAGCCCGTAGTCGACAGCCAGTCCGGGGTGTGTGCTGGATGCCAGAGAAGAGATGCCCAGCAGCGCAGAGAATTGATCCTTGGGATCTGGTCATTCTGCCCTCCGGTAAAGAAAGAGAAGCGCAAGAAATCTCTGCGTCCAGCATCGCCGTCTCCGGGAAAATAGAGAAACGATGATGGTCCACTAATCATGCAGCGCCCTGCAGCGTTAACAAGGCTCAGTACGTCAGGATTCCCCTCCTCCAACATGCGAATAGACTTGAACGTAATTTTCCCCACCTCGCCGAGGATCCCCATTGAGGCTGTATGCGATCCACACTGAACCAAGACATCTCTGGCGCACATGATTTCCTGTATAATCCAAAGCCGCCTCCAGTATGGGCGGCTCAGAAGCTCATCTACGCCATGGTGTATACCCACGGTCGTCTCGTATCCGGGGTTCCTCAGCATATTTGCCACGTACTCGGCCGGGGATGAGCGAGATGCAAGGGTGGCCAGAAAATCCATCGCGGCGCGACTACGCTTGTTAGCCTCCCCGTTAAGCCACACGATGGTGCGTTCTGCGGCGGAATAGATGAGTCTCATAAGCCTCACTTGCTCACTGGGCTCCTTGGAAGACATGTCTAGTATGTGCTTTGTGGAGTCATCGAAGGGACTGACGGCCTGAGGCAATGAGGCGAAATGCAATTTTGCGGCGCAGTCTGTTCTACAGGTGTCCGCAAATGCAGCGTCGCTCCAGTGAACCCACCGGCCTGGCAAACCCTGGCTGGTTGACTGAGAAGCTGCATCTGCAAACTCCACCTACCCCGCTCGTTTGCAAATTCCACCGAAGTAAACATGAGGACGTCCTGTTGGTGGCGTTGCGGTGAAGTAGCTCGGATGTGCAGTTGGATGTTCTGTTGATGGAAACCACACACAGTTGAGTTTCGTCTTGACCAATATTGAACTGAATTGCCTTGAGATAAGGTAAGAGCTCACTGCACAAGTTGCGGCCCACTTACCGATTGGGACGTCTGTTGGCTGGAGCAAATGCCGGTGGATGAGGCAGGTGCGAGTTATGGATCCTCGGTGAACGCACAGGACCTTTCAACACAAACTGTGCTTCATTCGCCGCTGCGGGGGGGCCATGTTAGCGGTGATCCTCGGGACCCACCGACAAGTTGGGCCAACGAGGTCAGAGGAAAGTAGGTAGGTACGAATTCTCCAGGGGTATCTGGAAGACAGCTGAAGCACTTCTCAGGCAACCATGGACACCATGCAGGCCAAGCATACACTAACCCCGATTGAGATTCTGCTGTCGAATTGGGCCTTGACACGGATGGTTCTGGTTAGTGTACGCGCCACCGTCGGAGCCTGATGCCATTCCGTTCGCAGTCAGAGTTTTTGACCTCGATTTCAATCCTTTCGGGCTTCCCTGAGGACGGCCCATGAAACGACAGATATGGTACCTACCCAGGAAATCAGGAAATCCCAGCAACCTCTATTAGAGGATTCGAATCAACGCCGATTTCAGGAACCCGAGCGTTTCGCGAACTTGAAGAGCATCACAAACGAAGCCAACGGACTTCTTCATTGCACCAAGGAATGAACTGAGCCCCGCCCCTGGGACGCCCGCAACAACTTGTCCCGCAAAAGGAAGCGCAGGAAGAATCTAGCATATAAATCGGGAAGAAGTCGAAAGAAGATCGATGGCCTCTGGATTCAGGCGCTTTGCGTTCTCCACGACGGCAGTTGAGAAATGGGAAGAAGAAGACGAGAGGCACGGAAACTGGCCTGTCGTTTACGTGTTGGACGATGGCAATACGCGAGCCCGCGCTCGGAACAGACCACGGGACATATATGTCGGCGAGTCGCTCAACCTGGCCAACCGACTCCGTCAACATCTCAACACGCCTGCGAAACAACACCTCAAGCACTTCCGTGCTATCATTGACGAGAGATTCAACAAGTCTGTTTGCCTTGACTTGGAATCGTACCTCATCAAGATGTTGGCCGCAGATGGTTCAAATCGCGTGCTCAACAGGAACAACGGAATCACGGATACAAAGTACTACCAATGCGAAATGTACCGTGACGGCTTCCCCTATATCTTTGAACAACTCAAGGCGGACGGCCTCTTCACCCGGACCATTCCAGAAATAGAAAATAGCGATCTCTTCAAGCTATCGCCATTCAAGGCACTCACCGAAGACCAGGCAAGCTCAGTGGACGAGATTGTCAGGGGGCTCCTCGCCGATCTACAGACAGACCAGAAGAGCATGATTGTCATCCAGGGTGACCCCGGGACTGGCAAGACAGTTGCCGCCATCTATTTGATGAAGCTTCTTCGGGATGTAGGGTCGTTTACGTCTCTGGAGGACCTGAACAATGATTCCCCGTTCTCCGAGTTCTTCACCGTTCATAACCGAACATTGCTTCAACATTGCCGCATCGGCCTGGTTGTGCCGCAGCAATCGCTCCGTGCGTCTGTCAAAGAGGTCTTCAAGAACACACCGGGCCTCGATCGCTCCATGGTCTTGACTCCGTTTGAAGTCGGAGAATCCGAAGAACAGTTCGACTTGCTCCTGGTCGACGAGACACACCGGCTCAACCAACGCGCGAACCAGGCCTCGGCCATTCAAAACAAAAAGTTCGGAGCCATCAACAGGGCACTCTTTGGCGACGATGACTTCACCAAGACGCAGCTAGATTGGATAAGGGAGAAGAGTAACCACACCATCTTCCTGGCGGACCCGGAGCAAAGTGTTCGGCCCGCGGATCTACCCCCCAGAGTCCTGTCCGCCATCATCGCCGAGGCTCGAGCCTCCCAGCGACACTTCCAGCTCAAAAGCCAGATGCGTGTCAAGGCCGGCTCCGACTTTGTCGCCTACATCCGCTGGATCCTCAACCCAAGCCCGACTCGAGCTCCGCCGCAAATACGCGACTTTGGCGGCTACGACTTTCGCATCTTTGACGACGTCGCTATCATGAGGGACGAAATCGTCCGACGGGATGCCGAGGTTGGCCTCTCGCGCATGGCCGCCGGGTATGCTTTCAAATGGAAGTCACGGTCAAAAGACAACAAGAACGCCTACGACATTGAGATTGGCCAAACACAGATGCGTTGGAACAGCACCACGTCGGATTGGATTTCTTCCCAGAACGCTCTGGAGGAGGTGGGATCAATTCACACGGTCCAAGGCTACGACCTCAATTATCTTGGAGTCATCATTGGTCCTGATTTGCGGTTCAATCGGACAGATGGGCGGCTATTCATTGACCGCGACTCTTACTTTGATACCAAAGGCAAGGAGAATAACACCAGGCTTGGAAAGACGTACTCGGATGATGATCTGCTGCGCTTCATAACCCAGATATATGCTGTTCTTTTGACCCGTGGGATACGGGGAACGTATGTCTATGCGTGTGACGACGCCTTGAGGGAGTATCTCGAGATTTTTATTCCGAGGTCCTACAACCATGTTTCCATGGATGTATAATTGTTTACTGGTCTGGACAAGCCGAAAGGTCTTACTCTTTCAATAGAGCAGCCAAACAGTTTTCGATCGACAGGGAAGCAAAAATTGGATACCATTTCCTCTTCCCAGACCAGATCCTTTCAGTGCCAAGCCAAAAATCTCATAACCATTTATAAGCTTGAAAGTTGAACATCTTCCTAAATCCGTTCCGGCAATGTTAAACAGCAGCCAAGGGTAGATTCGCAAACTCGACCTACCTCTAGTCTTTAGTAAACCAAGGATGCTGCAACGCCCCCCGCACCGTTATCCTCCGGAAAGGATCTATACACGCTATCCTGCCGATGAGATCCCTAAACTGAGGTCTGCCTGCTGCCACCTCCTAAAAGGCAGCCTTGGCTCCTTGTTGCCAAAGGTATAGAGCAGTTCCCTGAGACGCTTAATAAACGGGTCATTGTCTCCTCTGTGATACGTAATAAACCCCCTCGAAATTTTCTATCTTGCTGGTAAAGAAGGATGGTGGCGCCGGAGTATCAGCTCTGCCTGCTCCTCGGGGGAAGCATAGTTCCCCTCGTCTGAAAAAAACACCATACTCCCCGTCCACGCAAATATCACCTGAGGGGGCCAGCCAGTCAGCACTGTTTTGTTGTGTGCTGCGTTCGATTCCACCAAAAAACTCAACTCACCACGATAGTAAAGGAGTAGATATCGGACAGGGTGTTTTGTATTCCCCAAGCCCAAGCCTCCAAGCTTCTCCAAAAGTGGTTCGCTAATAATCGGTCTGTAAGGCCTTTAACCTTAGGCGGAAGCATCACCGCAGCTTCCAGGCTGGTGATCTAGACGTTACGCCATCCAAAGTCACAGGTATCCCGTTAAAGGAATCCATCATAATATTTGTAGGTTGAATTAGCATATATATCCCATCAATCCAGCAAAAGAGGACCTAACCTGTGTGGATAATGTGTTTACTGTAGAGATCAGCAAGAACAGCGAGAGCATCCCGTATAATAACCTTTTTAACAACTAAAAAAAGAGCTGCGATGTTAACATAAAACGGTCCCTGTTTTAAATATGGGAAAATAATGATATTCCACTCAGGAATACTATATACAGCTCTTCAGACATAGGGTAAATGCTCAACGTGCTTCTGCCGTGAAACAATGTAATTAAAATCGCCTGGGATTATGTCTTAGAAAAAACTGCTTCCCCTTATATCTGAAATTAGGAGGTAGTTAAAAGTTTTCCGTTCTCTGACTGTGCACCAGACAGATGGTTATTAGACTCCTTGACTCAATCTTTGAACGGCCCCCAATATGCGCGTCATTTATCAAGCCACAACATCATCAACCCCTGGGCTTAAATCAGCCATTGCGCCACCAATTCTTCCCGGAACTCTGTGGTTTCTTCAGTTTTGGAATGATGAGTACTGACAGAGAGTATTGAATTACCCGAGCACTTTCTGCCCTGCAGAAAGGCGCTCCGTTTTCCACAGTTTCCACAAACTGGGCTATCCCTTATGCCACTCTCGCCCACCAACTTACAGGCGGCCAATTGATTTCCCAAGCCAAAGAGGCCTATCAACGCCTTTCTTCCTGGTAAGAAGCCTTCCTTTACAAGTGGATCAAGCATAATGAATCCTATAGGTGTGCCCCCGTAAAGGCCCAGACTTGGTAGTTTGCGCAGAAGATCCTCTCAGCTGGTGGTGACAACCAGTGTATTAGCAAACAGTAGACTAATGGCTTTATACAAAGGAATCCAACCATTAAGACAAAGATTGGAAAGCCCCTAAATGCTGTGAGAGCAAAATACTCTGACGAACCTGTAGGCCACTAGTTGGACCGGCGCGGCCCGAAGGATTCCCCGCACAAAGCACTGTGTTAGGGATAGTGCCGCACTGTCCCGGACACTGTGCTGACTAGTTAAAGGGTGCTCTGTCTTAGTAACGCTGCTCTGTCATTGAGCAGGCAAGACACCACAGAACAGTGATCTGTGATCTGTGAGCACGACAAAATAGAGCAACAGAGTAAGTTACGAAGTACCTCCTAGATAGTTAGTATAGATAGTCATCATTATGACCACGATGGCCGTGATGGACTCTGGTTCCTCACGCTAGTATTGCATTGTTTATTATATCCTACTGTTCAGACTTACCTCTGTGTATTATAGTGACAACGTCTCAGAAAGAAGGGGGTTTAGATGCCTGGCACTGCCAGTACGCCAGTGAGCCTCAGCCACTGGAGTGACGAAGCTTGAATCCTGCAGAATAGTTTATAAAGAGGCCTCTGGCTTCCAGCCAGAGCCAGAGCGAAAGAGAGGTAACACAAGCAATACAATCACGCAGTTACAACCCCTTCAATTTCACAGAATCCAGAGTGCAGTGCTTCTGACAGTTGCGAACAGGGATCGCGCACCCTGTACCGCGCAGTGTGACTACGTACCCCGTAGCCACTAGTCGAAGGCTCTGGAATCCTTCCAGAGCCTCCTACAGCCTATAATAGGTCCTCTGTTCTCTTATATCTAATTCTAGTTAAGCAAGCAATTCCATTCTTTTCCAGTTATTTCACAAGGCACTGCCTTTCGGATCCTCTTGTTTACAGCGTTAATATTCACTGTAACAGCCCTATTTACAGTGGCGCTGCCTTTTAATACAGGCTTTTGTTTGCTTCTTACAGTGCTGTAGTCGGCTTGGACCAGTACTGCACTTCTTCCTCTAAGCCACAGTCCTGTATTACAGGCCCTGTGGGTTCTTTGAACCGTGCTTCTTTCAACAATCATCAATCCGACGATTTTCACCACGAAGACCTCCCATTGAAAGCCCAGTGACATTCTGGCCCTTCGATCGAAGGAAGATGACCTAATCCACGGTCGTGTTTCCTTTGTTGTTCCATGCTAGGTTCCGTTTCATGCTAAGTTCCGTCACATACTAGGTTTTGTTCCATACTAGGTACGTGTCTACTTTCTACGTCAGTTGCATTTATGTTCCTCCGATCGGAGGACCAGTAGTCTGGGAGTCGGCCTTCCAGGCCGACTACAACGTTCTAAGGTGTGGTTCTCTTTGTGGTTTCTTCCCTGTTGCGTCACCGCGCCAGTTCAATGGTCTGTAATTACATGTGATAATGTGTAACTTTTATAAGTTAAACGGTTTTATAACTACGTATAGTTTAGATGTTAAATGGCTTATAATTACATCCTGTTACACGTCGCCTGAATCGCCCTAGCCTTCTGTAAGGAAGTAATTACAGTACTTGGTGCTATTAGAGTGTTATGGCTTTAATGTATTAATGCCCTATACGATAGTGGAGGTTTCGGGGCGTGTGGTGAATCAGCGGCCTAATCAGCTGGTGACGTAGATATATGGAAATAAATACGGCGGCCAAACTAGCTGTGCTGTACTGTATAGGGGGCTGATTAGCTAGCGGCTGATTCTGGATTTGTGATACAAAACCGCTGCACTAAAACACCGCAAAAGTGAATCCACTGATACTAGCATTTAGTAACAGCGACTATATCTATATTGTTCCACCGGAGTGGTGCAGTTAATACCACGTAGACAGCGTGCAGTACTGGCGGTCATACTGAGTCGCCACGCCACCTGGTTTCACAGACGAATACGACGCCACGCTCCACCTTTTGTCCCATTGGTTAGGTATCCACCACACCACGGCCTCCCAGTTAGAGTTTTTCTCAGGCCCTTCGATCCCCAGCATCTTTAAGTACGTTGTACCCCATCATGAAATGCTGGGGCGCCAGCTCTCGCCAAAGCATGGTGTCCTGGCGCTCCGTGCCGTGTGTCCGGTCGACGGGTGCGCCTAGTTGAGAAGCACGGCCTGCGCAACGCCTACGCAGAATCAACCATTAGAAAAGCTTACCTAATTATGTAACGACCTGACTTTGCAAGATGATCTGCGCGGGCACCTCCTTCGCTTGGGGGGGTTGTGAGCCGCTTCCTCGGCGTCGATGATATCCCCTATCCGCGCAAACTTACCGTTTGGAGGCTCACGCACGACGCAAACCTCAAAGAGTGTCTCGAACGCGTCCATACCACGGCCATCTGTCAGCTTATATGGGGCTGTTGAGGCCAATTTGTGGAGGATTCCGGCTTGGCACCAAGCCTTCCGCAGATCCAGAGATTTCACAGTTTTGCAGAAGAACAATGCAATCAACAATTAATTGCAACAATTAGCTCCAAGTGCCAGATTCTGACACCATCTCCTTCCGTTTTCACATCCTCGGCACTAAGATGAGCCCGTCTCCTTCGCTCCGTGTCGGGTGGGACTACGTCGAGGAGACTACCGCAAGCATTAAGCACACACCATACCTCCCCGGACACGACTGTCGTGACGTTAACGGCATGAAACCACCGGCCATGTACCAGTACTGCTGCCACACCATTCTCGAGTACCTCGCCTTAGCTACATTATTGCTACATTTCGACTGGCACGAGATGACCGAAGGGATACTGCAAGATCTAGTTGTAAACCTCGATGCCATCAACATACCTGCCGAGACTATCCTTTCCCTCTGACCCCCCTTTCCGGAATTTGCAGAGACTGAGGCCGACGACATGATGAAGATAGTAGCCGCTAGTCGTCCGCGAGATGCCCATCGCATGATCAACATCCCATGCGACCTGCTCCATACTGACCAAACGGCTCTCTCGCCCTTTACCGAGCGCCTTGGCAATGCCTATCGTACATTATATAGGCAGACCCTCCCAGCACTCCGGCAGCTGGACCGTCACATCGCCGAGATGTTGGCACACCCATCCCTCTTGTTACTTTTAGTCCCACCGGGGAAGTCATCGTGGTCGGGAACCCACCCGTCGGCCAAGTGTGGGTCACCCCGACGGCTCAAGTTGGCGGACAGCTGCGCCGTCGTGTGTACTACCTGCCCCCTCTGTCCCACGCATATTCGAGCTCCTCTGGAACATGGAGCACGAGTTTTTCATGATTAGGAGACACATGGCACCCATGCTCACCGCGGTAAGGACCAAAAAAACCCCCCAAAAAACACAATAGGATACACCCCGATAACAGAAAGAGAATACAGGTCACCGAGCTCGCCGATCAGGAACGTGGACTCCTGTACTCGAGCTTTGACTTTGGTGAAGGGCCCGAACACATAATTGGGCCACCACCACCATCGCGTGCCGAAGTCGACAAGTGGTGTGAGGAACTGGGAGACGCGGCCACAATTGCCATCAATGGCAAAAGGATAACCATGAACCAAGCGCGTGCCAGGGTGAGGGAGAAATACCAGAATCATCCTTTGCTACGGGATCTTCACGCCCTTCACAACATGTTTGGCGAGGTGGAGTGGGAGGAGGAGCGGGAGGGGGTTGAGGGGGAGGGGGAGGAAGGGATGTTGATGTTGGATTGAAAGCTTGTTGGGGGTACACAGATAACCACCTCATGTTTTTTTTGTTGGACCAGCCTTGCTGGCTACCATTTTTTCTGGTCTTGAGGAGTAAGGTTGGAGGATAAAAGAATGGCTAGCTCGGAAGCCCATGATGCCGTCTGCACCACCCATTTGGATTGCGTGTGCACCACCCCACCAAAATTGCTACGTGCGCAACGCATTTTCTAGCCAAAACAGCAAGTTACCAATCGCATCGCCTTGAGAGCGCTCAATCGAGCGCATTTCGCCATTGTCGCCATCATTCTTGTGACCAAGGTCAGCCTACCTCAGCTATTGAAAAGCGCGTGTCAGCATTGAGTCCCATAAGGGCAAGATTCAAGCCTCAGAGGCCCGTTCGCCGGCATCTTCTACAGAAAGAGAGACTGCCCCTGGCGAGGTACAGTCGCTTACGAAATCAGACAAAATAAGGGGTGATAATCTAAAAGGTGTAAATATAGTGGAGAGAAGTGGTAATCTAGGGGAAGTCCTAGGTATAATCTATATACTTATATATAGTAAGTAGTTATGAGAAGTTTATTAAAATAGCTATTCTGATGCTTAAATAACAGCCTTTTAACCTAAGAATATGTTACCCCTCTCGGTCGTAAACCAGCCATCACAAGTACAATCTAAATACCAAGGCTGTGACGACCTGCAGGCCGGGCGGGCCGGACCAACGTGTCCCCGCAGTAGTCGTCACCGTGCGGACAGGCCGTGCGCACCGGGTCACGCACTGTGGCCTCTGTTACCCCTCGGGCCTCTGTAGGGCACTCATCCAGGAAGTACAGAGGCCAGTACAAGTTACCTCCAGATAGCCGAGTATAGATATCGCCATCGTGCCCGCGATGAGTGAGGGACCCTTCTAGTTCCTTACGCTAGCAATACATTGTTCACTTGCACTCTACTGTTTGGAACCTCTGGAGTGACGACCTACTTGACATTGTACCTATCCCCTTGAGAGTCGTCCTAGCTTTCACTCAGTCATCTTGCCACACACGTCTTTGGGATTCTGTCCATTGCGATCTGTCTTTGTCAGGATCACCTCGGTGTCCCTGAAGCAGGCCGTAACAAAAGCAAGCGTACGGACCCCAGGTGTATCGCCTCTACTCATCACAGGCGTTCTTAACAATAGTGGCGGCTCCTCAGAATCGTCAGAATCGTCAGAATCGTCAGAATCGTCAGAATCGTCAGAATCGCCAGAATCGTCAAAATCGTTCTCACTCGGGTGTTCGGAAAGGTCCGATTCGTCTTCGAAGGAGCGGAGGGGGTCTCAGCAAGTCTTCGAGAAAATCGTCGCCAGATGACTAGCTAGATTACAGAGTACTTAAACCATCGATTAGGGATGGCATTTTCGTCGTTTTAGCTGGTCAAAATCAGGATTTGGCATTTTACGAAGACTGGAGACTCTGGCGCACGACCCCAGACACACACACAATCGAGCGATGAACAACGAAGGCGGCAAGTTCCTTGGGCTTGGCAAACTACTCCATTTACGGCTAGTTAGATCAACCAGGGCGCCATGCAGCACATCTTGGCGTAAGCGCTACTAAACAGGGGCCTTGAGGTACAATGGGAGCCAAAAAGTGTCGGACCCCCTTGCGCCCCAACTATTCCATTTTTGGACACCCCGCTAAGCCAACACCCCTCTTCCATTCTTCAATTTCCAGACCGCTTTTTTATCCTTTCA
>Ga0247758_1002070_pt1 | contig 12155 bp, 17 predicted proteins | sample UWRJL156409C4_FD_180950 | JGI IMG/M metagenome (GOLD analysis project Ga0247758, IMG submission 180950) | Plant litter microbial communities from Arlington Agricultural Research Station in Wisconsin, United States - UWRJ-L156-409C-4 | ecosystem: Environmental > Terrestrial > Plant litter >...
GGTCAACCTTTTAACCCCACCCCCCCCCCCCCCATTTTTTTCTTACGTTAGCATTTAGGTGGTTATCACATCCTCCCAAAAGTCGTACCATTCAATCCACAACCAGCAGTCTAGCAGGCACTCACAGCATGCACGTACTTGATCTTCTCGCCCTCACCCTTAAAGAAATGACTATCCGGCGCCGCCTCATTATTCCACGTCCGACCCAAACCAGGAAAGCCCACAAAGATATCCACGGCGCCGTACTCTTCGTCCACGACATAGCGCGCCGATACGGCACGTATATTGTGCTAGGCCTCACCATGACGCAGTCCGCGCCGCGGAGTTCGCCCTTTACTGGTAGACCGCCTTCGACGCACTCGCAGGGGGCACCCCAGGGGACGACGACGGAAACATTGCCGAATCGGTTGAAATAGGCATCGGCGTAGGCCTAGGTGGTCTCTCGGTTCTCTTGTTTTTCCTTAGGGATGGGATCCCATGTCAGAAACACTGCACTCTTGGAAATCTTTGGGGTTACATGGTTTTGTCAGAGAGCTATATACTTGTACGTTTTGCCAATTTGAGCTCCGTTCAGCCCCATACAGCTTTGTTTAGCTCCGATCAGACGTATTTCACCATACTCTGACCGATGATGTTGTGGCCCCTGGCCAGACCCCCTTTCTCTCTGACAACTCTCCCGTGATGTCCATGTTCTGGGCTCGGCATATACTGGTATATGTTGTGGGATAGTATATAACATCCTAGTCTGACCTTTAGGATAGTACCTGGTATCCTGGCACTAAAATTAGGATGGTATTTTATATACCAGTATATTATACGGTATAGTACATGATGTGGCGGGATGAGCCCTAGGGAAGCCTCGGCGACTCTTGGCCGTGGCGCTAGCACCGCGGAGGTGGGGCGGAGCCCCACCGGCAACCCCTGAACGAAGCTATTCCCAGAAACGCTGATGTGCACACACGGACCACACGCTAACCCACCGCAAGATTCGGTACGACTCTGGAATCTTTCATCTCCCTCTGATCAGACCAGCACAATTGTGTACATATAGAGAGCGCTCCCTCGGAAGGCCACATTCCGTCAGTAGCGTGGGGAGGTAAATAGCTTAGCTACCCCATAACTTCGGTTATAGAGCTGTAGATCTTGCCTATCCGCAGAATCTAGAGTGCCTTCTCGTTATTGTTAGCTTAGTTAATATATAACGTATCGGCTTATATAAGCCACAGGCAGCGATTTCGGAAGATAACTTTATCTATAGGGATCGGCCAATAGCCTTGCGCGGTATTGCTCACTTCCTAGTAATAAATGGTGCATAAGGCGTATTAAAGGTTTAAGGGGATAGGGGCGTTGTAGCTATTGAGTTCAATTTTTTGCCGGTCCGTCCCTTAAATATACGATAGAGTGATGTACTGTAGCGGTAGGGATGTGTCGAGAACCATGTGGATGAGTTTGCAGCGGAGTTTGCGGCGCAGGGGGGTGTCCGTCTCCGTTCTATCCTCTCGTGGCAGAATGCGAATGAGGCGGATGGCGGACCCTGTGAGGGGGCGGTAGCGGTACCTAGTGGGCATTGTTGGATGCTGGGACCTGTACTGAAAACTGACTGAATTGGTTGTATTGTCCGAATCTTGTCTGTCTGTCAGCCACGCTGCTTGAATCATCTGTCGGATTTGGCTGCCTACCCCACATGTGTCGGTGCCCCAGGCATCTTTGCGTCGCTTCTGTTCTGGTTGAGCTTGTTGGAGAAGGAGCTTTGCCGTTTCGGGGTGTCAGTGCTTGGAAGGCGTATTGTATCTCCCTTTTCTAATCCTCCGGAAAAGGTGATCAGCAAACAGGGAATCGGTCTCATTCACAAACGTCAATCCAACTGGCAAGGGCCGGTCACAGCTCCTGACTCCTGCACAGGACCTCCTGTACCTAGAATACTCCTGAAAATCAGAGCATGACGTGATTTGAGCCAAGCTAGATGCCGAGCTGCAAACTCCGTCAGAACTCCGGTTCACAGCTGCGGGGCCCCGCCAACTCCTGCACTTTGTGCCGCTACGGCACCCAACTCTGATGCTCGGTTAGACGTAACCACCCGTCAAGGACCGTGCAGCCGCATGTGCAGCCGTGGGTAGGTCGCACCTATGGCTTGGGGCGAATAAGTTCTCCTCTCGCGGGCCAGGCTCGGGTTTACCACGCCGTGGACTCGCAGGCAGAAGAGGCTGCAATAGATCGTGTCCCGCGACTGCAGCGTATCAGCGGGGATGACATATTGTTGGCTCAGCGCGGGGTAGTGAGCTTCCAGCCTCCAACGCGGGAGGCAATGCAACGCGATGCCAGGCCCTGCCGACTTGTATGATGGGATTTGTCAGGTATGGAACTTTCAGGTGGTTTACTCTAGGGGGTATAAAGAGGTGCCTGCATATTCAACCGAGTTTCTGTGTTTCGTTACAGGTCCGTCTTTGACTGTAAGCCATTGAAGTCGAAGCGTTAAAAAGCTTGAACCAAAATGAAGCTCACGATTTTCTCCGCCGTCACCCCTCTGCTAACGCTCTCGGGGCTAGCCGCTGCTTCCGGCGCTCCAGGCCCCAAGACGCCTGGCCTTACTTACCTCTACACCGTCAACATCACCGGGGGTGAGCCGGCCACCGTCGGGCCAGGTCCGCGGGGGACGCGCATTGTCGTTGCGATTCTCAACGGCACCTTTTCCGGGCCAAAGTTCGGCAAGGGTGAGATTTAAAAACCAATTCCTTTTTACTGTTGAAAAAAAAAAAACACCCCAAAAAGCAATAGAGGTACTGACACACCACGCACTTCAGGAAAGGTCCTCCCCCTCGGCGGCGACTGGGAACTGATCGACGCCAGTAACTCCAACGGGACGCTCACCATCGACGTGCGCCAGACGTTCCAGCTCGATGACGGCGCCGTCATCCAGGTGTTCGAGACGGGCGCGACCCAGACCGACGGCACGGCCCACGTGCGGCTGACTTACGAGACGGGCAGCCCAAAGTACTACTGGATCAACTCTATCGTCGCCATCGGCATCATCCGTCCTCTTCCTAGCCCGCCGGGGTCGTTGACCATTGATGCGTGGCAGATGAATACTCCTTCCTAGGTACCTAGCTTGTATTATTGCGTTGTTTGCTGGAAATGGACATGGGAAATAGAGAGGTAGGCGAAAAGCCTCAATTATTGTATTTTCATTATTTTCTCGTAGCTTTTGAGCTTCAACAGCTTCAGATAGGTCTCAAAAACCAATACCTTGATGCAAAGGTATCTGCAAAGTAATCCTATTGAAAAGATGGTGAAAAAGATGCTTGGTTGTTCGAAACTTAGCTGCGTCAGCTACTGTCCGAAATACTGCTCTCTACCTTATCTAGGTAGCTGAAGTGACTTGACATGGCTGAATGAGAAATACGCCCCCAACCCTGTTCGACAGCACAATCCACCACTCATTTGAGGTAGGTACCGACTTGCATGTTTCCGTTTCCGTGGGCGAATTCATGCCCGTTTCTCGCCCGAAGAACGCTGATTATGCAGCCTGACTCCACGGCCCGGACCGCATGAGCCACATGCCTGCAATAGCTCTGGGTAGGGAAGTTGCCGGCGGTGTTGATTCCTTCTACGGTGGCACGGTTGTAGGGATCGCCGCCGATAGTGATGGAACAAAAAACAGACGAGTAGTACTGTGACGGAGTTGAAGGGAACAGCTGGCAGGCCGTATTTCCGAGCGCCTCGAGGTAGTTTGCGCAGGCCAGCGCCGACAAACGATAAAAGGATCCGGCGGGAGGGGCCCAGCAGGCCACCCGTCGAGTGAGCGGAGACGCCGGCGACTCGGCACCAGCTTGCTCGATTTCGATTTCGAGGAGAGCCTGTTCCACAAGTTCGACAGCGGTGAGATTGAGGCCCGGAAGGGAGGGGAGCCCCGGGCCGGGGGGACTCGTTTTGGTCGCCGGCTCCTCTGCCATGGGATGGTGGCTCTCACGTGTTTCGCTGTTGACGGGATGCACCAACATGGCGTCAACCATGGCCCCGAACTGCAGGAGGAGCAAGAAGCTGCAATCTTCCGGCCAAAGTTGCAGGGCTTGATTTTCATGTCTCGACTGTTTTACCCCGCCCAAAATCCCAACTATAATGTTATAGACAGGCGCGAACGGATAAGACTAAATCGGCTTACTAGGCAATCACCAACGTCTCCTTGCTCGCAAACCACGACGAAGGATTCTCAACCATACTTCTGTCAACCCCCAAATCGGCCCCCAAGTCGTCTCGAAATACTAGGTAAACAGCGGTATCGTCCGCGGGATGTATCAAGCCAATCGGCTCCCACGCTCCATCGACAGTTGCCGAGGACCTCAAGACGAGACACATGACACGGTATGGAGAGGTGAGAGGTATGGCAACGCGACTTCCCGTAAGGTTCTTGAGTTTCGCGCACTCGAGCAAGAAGAGCCGTACCTCGTCGTCGCATTGCAATTCCAGAGCAGCCCCTGATGAATCACCAGGGGGGATCGAAATGTCAAGCCAGAACATTTGTCGGCCACCACCATCATCCCCCCTCCGCTGCTGTACAATGCATGCAGTTCCTTTCATGTTATCATACGTTCTCGAGATGTAGCCAACCGAGGCCCAGCCGCACAGCTGAATCTGACCTCCTGAAACCCACCGTAAGGGTCCGTTCCCTTGGGCTGAGAGAAGAAACTGACTACCTGGCAAAAGGTGAAGCCGTCAGGCGGGGCGTAGCCGAGGCTGCGCTTGATGGCTAGCGATTCAAGGAAGGAAATCGGCCCGTTTATGGACGCCCAAGATAAACTCGGAGCACGATAGCGGGCCGGCCTTGTGGCCGTCGGCGATGTGCAGATCCAACACAAGGCAAGCGGCAGCTCTGATGACCACAATCCAGCGAGGTGGGTAACGCTAGGGAGTCCGTCCCGCTTGAGCCGTGAATACATGACTGAAGCAATACCGGAAAGGGCCGGGAGACAATCCATCTCGTCTGTGAGGTCGAGGCGGCTGTACTCTTCCACTAGAATCCTCCACGTCGCGAGAATGCTAGCGGCGTTCGGAGGCTTCGAATCAGTGGTGGATCTGGCCATCTTGTGCACAAAATCGATGAAGCGGTTGCGTGTCTTGGCGATGTCGTATTCAGGGATGGACTGACGATCCCCACTTTGTGAAGGACTGGAGGCCTGACTTTCTGAATCATCTTGCTGGGATTCAGCAAAAGCTAAAGGAAAGTCGCCGCGTTCATGGCGATCCGTTTGAAAGACGAGGCTCTCGGTCCAAATCTCGCACCGACATTCCCAAGCCAGCTGGGTGTGTTTCCAAAGTGGAGCACCCGGGGGCTCAGGAGCCGCTCTTGAAAGACCCAGGCCCGTGTCAAAAGGGGATATCCAATCTTGGAAATATTGCCCTGGCGCACTGGGATGTCGCGGATGTTCATAACTTTTTGCCCAAGCTCCCGGTACCGCACGTGTTCAAGTTCGACCTCAGCCATGGAAATGAGTTCAGCCGCAAGTTCATGGTGCAGACCCATCTGCCGGGTGAGTCAGCCCTCGACGTCTATGGTGACCTTGGTCACCTTACCCGCTGCCAACTTGCCTCTGAGCTTGGTAGCTTTTACCGCCAGATGCTGAAAACGCAGAGCCGTATCCCCGGCGTTGTTGTCCTGGCAGCCGGCAGCGGCCCGCTGCGCATTGCCCCGTACCCCGACGCTGACCCCAGCGTCGGCGCCGTCAGCTATTATGATGCCAAGGCCACCGTTGAAGCTGTCTCGCTTCTGCAGATGGCCGAGGCCTTGCTCGATAAGAACCTCACCAAGTTGATCCGGCAAATCCAGCCGCGCGGTGCTAACCTGAAACTGCTCAATGAGCGGTACGCCAAGGTCAAGCAGGTGGCGCGTGAGATGGCCCAGGATGGGTATTTCGACGACGTCCCATACTCCTTCTTCCACATTGAACTTCAGCCACGCAACTTCCTCGTGGGCTCGGACCCTACTCCGGGCGCCCTCGTTCTGACGGGCATCATCGACTGGGACTTTGCTCGCTTCCATCCCGCCTTCATGATGGCCAAACCACCCCACTGGCTCTGGGAGTTTGACGCTTACGACAACTCCGACTCGGAGGAGTCTGATGAAGATGACGATGAGCTTCGGGCTGGTGATATACCCCCGCTGAAGAATGACCAGGAGGTCAAGGAGATCTTTGAGGAGGCTGCGGGCCCTCTTTACATGCAGTTTGCGTATAGCCCTGTGTACCGCCTTGCTCGTCGGCTCTTCCAGTTTACATTCGACCCGCGCTCTGTTAAAGCCAGCGCCCTCTTTGCTGAGTGGACTGCGCTGAGGGAGAGCATGATACGAGTGAGTCGGAGGACTCGGTGATGGAGGATGCCTGAGTGAGATAGTAGGTCAATGGTCAATGCTTGATGCAGATGCTTGACGTAGATACCTTGGAATCCGATCCATGGATGCATGTGATGGTGACTTACCGACAATAATAACAATAAACCGCAACCTTTTTGATTTTCCCAGTGATGCTCTTTGTGAATTTCTTGTTTCTTTGTGTCTGGCTGGCTAGAACTTGGGCATTTGGCATGGCTCCCGGCTTTGTTAAGTGATTTCTACCTAGGTACCGCCTGGGAAATTCTGTTGCTTCAAAAGGAAGAATCAGGAAGGCTCTGTGTAGCCAAAGGAAAGGAGTGTCCGCTCTATATTCCGTTCCCATCCACATTCCCACACCCCATTGTCTTCCGCCTTCGAATTAACAAATCGCAATATGATACCCGCGTCTGGGGCGAGCCCGTACCCCTGGCAACCCCTACCCTATTACCTATTTTGACATTACGGGGCTCCCGACAGTTTCCTAAACTGCACATTGACTGAGAGCCCCCAGGACTGCCCGGCCAAACCACCCATGCCAGCAGGCCCATCCACGTCAGTTGCGTTATCTACCAGTATCCGCAGCAAACCAGACCCCAAAGGAAAACGCCGAGACGAAATGGATGACGGACCAATTTCGTTGACTTGATTCTTATCCGAACGCCGCTGCCGTCGTCGACAGATGCTCCACAATAGAAGGATGTTGCTTGGTAGCGTTGCAGCAAGCGCAACAATGGCGACAATGGCTTCGACTGAGAGCTGCATGGTGGGAGGATATGACGGTTGCCGTTGAGGAAGCTTGGAGAAGTCCTCAGCACTTTGTACCCCCGGCTTTATGGCCCCTCTTTTGGCGACCGGCGTGGCAGGTGAGGTACTGGCGATGGAACTCGCCACCGACACGGGTACTTCTGGGAGTGAGCTGGGGTAATGGATTACCAGGCTGGAGACGAAAGCCACAATTGAAAGGGCAAAGAATGCAGGAAGATCCCAGAAGTGCCGGGGAGGAAGAAGAAAATTTGGCTAATGAGGCCTTATTTAGCGTGTGTGATGGCTCTGGGAAGAAAGGTCCCCAGAGCCAAAAACTACCAAGCCATCTACCTGGTGTGCTGGCGTTCATTGGGGAGGCCCGATCGGGCTGTGGGGCTCCCGCCCAAAGTCGGTGCTGAAAAGATCTTATAAGACACAGTGAAAAGCCAAGAAAAGGAATGAGGATTAAGGGCGGCGGGATGTGCGCACGGGGTGGCTAGCGGCAGAGTTACTCGATGAGAATTGGACACCGGGATTTTAGCAGATACCCCGTGGTGTGGCCTAAAGGATCGTCGGGAATCGGACCAGGGTGGGCTGGCCGAATGGGATGGTCGGGGCTCCAGGTCACGCTGCAAGGCGTATTAGCGGTGCTCCCATTGGACGGACGGCGGGGATGAGGTTGCTTGACGCGGTGAATGGAGAAGTCTCCTTTGTAGCACTGGTGGTGGACCGCTGGCGCACCTGGGCAATCCCTGTGATCAAGCTGATCTGCCTAGCGATAATCCCGGAAGAACCTGCGATAAGAAGACCCAAACGGACCAGATTGCAGCGACGTTGTTGCCTCCCCCCCAAACAAAAGAAAGCTCACAAAAGCTGCCCTGACTTTGTACAGCAAATACAGCCACCAAACAGTGACTAAAAATTGCAAAAATGATTGAGGGAGCTTGGATACTTCTTGAGACCTTCAATCTCTTTGCTATTAGTTTTGGAGTGTGGATGGGCTTGTTGCTGGCAGTCGGAGTTGCTACACTTTCGTAGTGATATCTTTTTGAAGGGCACTTGTGGTAACAGTTGCTGTTAGTGCATTTTGCCTGCGCACCAGCGAAAATAAATTGTTAGTTTACCAATTAAAAGTTTTGAATGTTATGGAATGCTTAGTTTCTGACAGAACGACAGAACGGCAATTCTAATCAGCGGATTTTGACATTGGAACGACAGACAGCACTCAAGAACGGTAGATTGGACACTGGAACGTTGGAGCTGTGGAGCGACTGTGGTACAGTTGAGCATCTCTATTATTTAGACTGCTGGAACTTTGAAAAGGCGAGGCTGTTAGCCATGAAGAATGTCCCTTTGCACTACGATTTTGTTTGATTTCTGCCCATCTATTACCCTCGACATCCAGCCTCACTATCGATTACGTAGTCAGCACCTGCGATAAACCTATCCCACTCTTACCCTCTCTATGAAATAAGAGATAACGCTAGGCAGTATCCTTTTAACATCTGTGTTCCCTTTCCCACTCCAACCCGCCGACCTGCTTCCTCGCAAACTACTCTTGACTAAGAGTCTGTGGTTGGTCGCTAGTATTGTAGTCGACGTCTTAACGGCCAAGGTCCCGATGGGACAGCGTGGGCGGGGGGTTGATAACTGCACTAGAGCGTCACAGGATTAGAACTTGCCATGTGGAGGGTATTGTGGATGGAAGTCGGCCAAAGCCTTGCTTACGGGTTGTTGATGAACTGTGTGCCGATTCCACCGAGAAGGGTCTCCTTGTTGGTTGTCTTGGGCTTCTTCTTGTTCGTGGTCTTTAAGGTACGGGATGGCCTTGACGAGGAGCCTTTTTTGGCGGCAGTGCTCCAGGTGTCGGGTGTCTCTCTATGGCGTGACCGTTTGGTGAGCTAGGGGAACTGCCGATGTAAGAGGGATGGTTGGCTCAAGGGCCGAGAGGGTTAGGGTTGGTGGTGTTCATGTTCAACTGGGTGTGGGAAAGGGAGAGGAAAAAAGGAAAGGGAAACGACAGGGCTGATGAGATGGGCGCAGGAAGTCACTGGTGGCTTCACCCTGGGACCTTGTGGAATAGGAGGGGCTGCTGGTGATGTGGTATTTGAGATAGAGAGGAGGACCAACCTGATAGGCATGTTGTAAGACGGCGGAGGGTTTATGACGAAGCTTTGGTGATTGGAACTGGATGGAGATGGATGGCCAGATATGTCTTGGTGCTGATGGACGCAGGATAATTGAAGGGACAGAACTTGGGGACAATGTCCAATTTATGTCCATAAGATCAAGTGGTGAGACACAGGCTGAGGGCCCGCATCCTGTCGAGTGAAGGTCAATGGCGTGAACCCTGGACGAACCGGAGAGGACGGGCGGGGGGATACCAATAGTGAGAAAGGAGGGCGCGACGGTCAGGCCCCAGAATATGGCGGCGCTCGTACATATCATCCTCGTGTCGAGGTCGGTCAGGACCAGTGCGATGGAGACAGAGGATGTGGTTGGCCTGCAACGTTTTGTCGTCTCCACTTGGTGGGCATTTTCCTCACTTTCACATCCTCCATCTTGTCCAGGGTGTTCAATTCAGCCGAAATATTACCAGATTTGGCTTGGTTCAATGCCAACACTGAAAATCCCGCGCGAGGGCAAGTTGTGGAGGATCTCGTGGGTCGCGGCTCTGGGGTTTGATATATGGTGCACATCGCGGAAGGTGGGCCTTTGATGGTCCCAAGCACCCCCTCGGGTCGGGTGAGGGCGCCAAGCGGGGCACTCGGCTTCAGGGGGCGGCGCCACCACACAACCTGCATGACTCCCTGGTTTGTCGAAAGCGGCGCTTTTTTTCCTCTGCGGCCGTGGTCCGCGATTGGAAAAGCTCCCGAACGTCAGCCAAAAATGCCATGACAGAATAATTAAGACACTAAAAGCTTGGATACGTGTCTCGTCACCCAGACACCGGCAAAGAAATCAATCAAAGTTTGGGGAGGTGCTAAGTATTGATAGGATTTGGATTGCAAAGTTTGAGCCGTAACAAGCGAGCCGGTGTGCTGCACTGCTATTACGAGTGTCGTCGTCTCTGCTTAATGTGGTAAGGTATTTGCTTTGGGGCTTCGGGATTTTGGTACGCCGTGCAGCGTTGATGACTGGACGCCAGCGGGCGCGCGCACCTGCCCGCAATTCGCACTAGAATCGCGCTAACTAGCTCTTTACTTTGTGTTTTCACTTGCTACTTTGTCTCGAGTGTGTCTTCGTTGATGCACGGTGCACCATGTGGATGGTGGGGCCCTTCCTTGTAAGCGGCCCTGCAAGCCCAGCACCCGTAGGTCCCTGCGTCTCCTCCCCCCCGGCCTGAATGTCCCACTCGAGCAGCCAATCCACAGGTTTCCACCCTCACCCACCTTCGCTATCTGTCCACACCTCACTCCTACGCCCCTGCTCCTGCCAGTTAGCGGCACAGCAATTTTCTAGATCACCACGTCCTGTGCTGGAGACAGGCCACCCGCGATTGACGCAACATTCATACGCCCATTGGCTTGCGACCTTTTGATCCCTGGAAAACTGGGCCCTGGCTCCTGCACTCGCCCGGGAGGAAGGGGGTTAGCTGACCTCTCTCAATTTGGGCGATGCCAGCAGCATGAGCTCCTTGGCGACTTGGACCTCCAACATAATTTCTGGCCCCGCTTGAAAGTTGTGTTGAGTTCTGAGTGGCTGGTGACTTTCTGCGGCTCTCGCATTCAGCCATGGAAGATTGTCCTGCAAACCATTGTCGTTAAAATGGGGCGGAACCCAACCCTGGTGTAATTGTTAGCGTGGTTCTTCTGAGAGTGGCCGTCACAGTGAAATAGAAATGCTACTGTTTCTCTCTGGGGAAGCTATTGAAACACCAAAAAGGCTGCCAGCCTGAAGATATGGCGCCAAAGAATCAGGCCGAAGCAACTTTTCGCTTAATTTAATGGGCCGTTCCGCGCTCGTGATTAAACCAGGGTTAGATTGTATTCTCGAACATCCCCTGCGTTTTGAACTTGACCACATTACCTTATCTAACCTTTCCGCAGCAGAGTTAGATACGATGGCCTGCAGCATAAAAGAACTGAGAGTGTGGAAAAAGACCAGACCGATGGACGGAACTAGCCGGGGGCTCCTCCCACCTCTTTATATTTGCCGGGCGAAACAACCACTCATGAGGGCCACGAAGCCGCGACGGTCACTTCATCATGACCGTCTTATGGCGTTGCAGGTTGCATCCATGCAACGTCATTACCTAAAATGCGTTGTATGGTCCTCGCTTCCTTTTAGCCGCGAAATTGTGCTTTGGTAAAGCCAGTTTGCCTGGCAGTCCCAGCTATAATATGCCGTATTTCCCCACCTCAGCTAGATCGAGCACCTCCTAACTCAGGATCCCGAGCATCACTGTGCCCTCTTCTGCCATTCGACTCTCCGAAACATGAGATTGCTCATTATCTACGCCATCCTGGCCGTTGCCACCAAATCTTCCGCCATCCCACAGCCTGCGGACCTCGAAGCGTGCACGAGAGCATGTTTTCCCGAGCCACCTGTCTGCGAGGGAGATTGGGTGAGTGTAGTACCCCTTAAGTGTTGCATAAGGTAAAGGGACGGAGAGAGTGCCCGGAAGAGCTAATCGATTTTGTGATTTAGTATCCCAAACAGCTCGTAAGTATCAATCTGATTGCCAGTTAAATGTTCTGGCTGCATTCTCCTCAATATTCTATTTAGTAACCCCTTCCCTTGCTAATTTGATTCTTCACTCGACTAGGGATCCTGCTGGGCTTGCTGCCGCAAGGCTAGTGACTAGTTCTTGATTTCAGAACCGCCCATTGGCTGCCTCCAAGGGAAAAAGGTGGGAGATGACTTTGTCTTGCAGTAATGAGCTCGGAATTCACTTGGTATGTGTTACTGTAATAGTATGAAGCAAGCAAAATACATCCGAAATATGGGCCTTCTCGAGCCTTGCCAGACCAGGTTTTCGCATCAGATGTCTCAGTTCAAAATATCTACTCATTGAGCAAACTGTCGCAGCACGGTCCAGAAAGGAGAG
>Ga0247758_1002073_pt1 | contig 12142 bp, 12 predicted proteins | sample UWRJL156409C4_FD_180950 | JGI IMG/M metagenome (GOLD analysis project Ga0247758, IMG submission 180950) | Plant litter microbial communities from Arlington Agricultural Research Station in Wisconsin, United States - UWRJ-L156-409C-4 | ecosystem: Environmental > Terrestrial > Plant litter >...
GGTGGAGCTCGGCCTGGAAAACGAGCGATCAAGCAAGGCCGGAGAGGGCGTGGTGGCAGAATGGACGACTCGAACGGGTTCCGGACGGGGAATCCGGGGTTTACAGATGTAGGAGGCCGGATGCCACAGTTCCCATCTCTGCTCCCTGGCAACTTTGACCCCAAGGCGGCAATGGAGGCCATGATGATGAACCCGATGGCGTTCTTTTCACCGCAGCCACCGCCCGGAAGACGAAGGCAGAGATGCCGAGACTACGATACCAAGGGTTATTGTGCTAGGGGTAATACGTGCATGTTCCAGCATGGCGACGATCCGGTGTACCTTCCTAACCCGGCCGGGTTTGGCGCCCAGGGACTACCGCAGCCTCAGGCTGTTGAAGGTTTATCGGTCTATTAAGGCATAACGTTTGGATGCTATACTAACCTTTGGGCAGAGTACGACCCCACGAACGCACTCATGGTTGGCGATGGGTTTGGCGCGCCAAACATGGTGGTACAACAGCCTTTCTCGCCGGACAGGGGCCACCAACCTAGGGGGAAAGGTGGCCAGAAGCGCCGGCCTCGGGCACCATTTTCTGCTGATGGACCCGTCCATGATAGGACCAAGTCGACGGTCGTCGTCGAGAGCATTCCGGAGGAGAATTTTACCGAAGAGCAGGTCAGAGAGTTCTTCTGCCAGTTTGGAAACATCGTCGAGGTTTCTATGCAACCATACAAGCGGCTGGCGATCGTCAAGTACGATAACTGGGCCTCGGCGAACGCAGCCTATAAATCGCCGAAGGCCATTTTTGACAATCGCTTCGTCAAAGTTTTCTGGTTCAAGGATGAAGAATCGCTGCTACCTCCCTCTGTGCCTTCGAATGGTAAAGGCGGCTCGGTAACAGGTTCTGGTGAAGCGGAGAGCCCTGCGACTCTTACACCTGCCGAAATGGAGGAGTTCTTGCACAAGCAGGAAGAGGCGCAAAAGGCCTACCAAGACAAAATGAAGAAACTCCAGGAGGTAGAGCATCAGAAACAGGAGGTCGAGAAGCGCCAGCAGGAACTCTTGGCTAAGCAACGAGAAGTGAAGGCGCTCCTTCAAGCCAGGCTGGCTAAAAAGACAAGCGGCGTTCAGAACGGAGAGAATGGGCATGGAACGAACACCTCAAAGCCAACAGCCCAGTCGGAAGCACTACGTGCCAAGTTAGCCGAGTTGGAAGAAGAGGCAAAGCAGCTGGGTATTGACCCAGATGATGCCTTGGAATCTTCGATATGGAACGCCTCCGCTGCTGGATTTGGAAGGGGCAGAGGTAGAGGTGGTTACTATCGCGCACGGGGCTTTGAGCCCCGAGGGGCCTTCCGCGGGTCATTCCGGGGTCGTGGTGGACAGCATGCGGCCTATGCGGCATACTCGCTGGACAACAGGCCCAAGAGGGTTAGAATTGTCGGTGTCGACTTCACGGTGTCCGAAAAGGACGAGACCTTGAGGCAGTACCTTTTCGTAAGTTGCCACCCCGCAAAACGACCCAGGAGCTACTTGCTAACATGGAACTTAGGGAATCGGCGAGTTCACCGATATTCAACACACTTCAACATCTACGGAAATCACGTTTAAGGACCGTAAGACGGCCGAGAAATTCTTCTTTGGCCTAAACCAGAACAAAACGATACCAGGCATCAGCGGCCAGGTCGAACCTTCATGGGTCGGCGGCGGCTCGACACCTTCGACGTCCACACCTGGAACGCCCGGGGCAATGGGTCACGACACAACGTCGAGAGAATCCTACTTTGGTGGACAAGGAAATGACAGCAAGCAATCAACGAACCCTCAACGCCAGAACCAGCAGCAACACCAGCAGCATACCAACAGCGCAGACGACAGCGCAGCACCGGCGGTTAGAGGCGAAAGCGTTAGCAGCGATAAGGACGTTCGCATAATGCTCGAGCGCCCAGCCGACCAAAACTACATGGACTATGATGTAGCAGACGATAACCAGTGGGACATTGAGTAGAGGTTGGCGACAGATTGGCAAGGGCTTGTGGATAAGGTCAGGGGCTTGGGATCAGGATGCGGAATCCGATATTGTGTAGACTCATGTAAATGTTAACGGGAACTGAGTGGACAAAGCATCATAGGGCCTTGATGACGGATTGGGCGTACATGAATGGGGGGAGTGAGGCAACTTTGGTGGACGAAATCTCGCCACGGTTAGATTCCCTCAAAGACTGACGACTCATTTGATGGAGGTGAAGCCTGGGGTCTCCCTCCTCTTTAGGACTTAGGTGCTCAACAGGGTCGCGAGAAATTCACATGGCGATATATGAACATTGTCCTCGATCGTGAAATCGTGCGCAGAGGTAAGATATGAGACAGTTCTCTTGTTGGAGATACCCACCAAACAATCAACATCTCCCCGCTTTGCTGTGTGGCAGTTGCGGCATTGACGTAGCGGCTTGGCACATTTATTCCACATACAATGGTCGGATGGTGTAGTTGGTTATCACGTCAGTCTAACACACTGAAGGTCCCCAGTTCAATCCTGGGTTCGATCATATTTTTGCACATTTTTTACCTGACACTCGATGGGTCTTGGTTTTCATTTCTCTTGTCAAAGGAGGAAGAGTTTAGCGTCTCCCAAGATTGTCTGGATTTTTCTTTTTGGGAGGCATGATATGAGAGTGAGGTTTCAAGCGCGGTAGCTAGCTTCAAATTGGGATTTCGAGACGGCCAGTCAACAAGCAACATGAAATACTCTGTAGGTACCCGTACCTACATGTTTATAAGTTGGTTCAAAGGGTAACCTCTGAGCTGGCCCCTGGGAGATCGCCTTCTGCGATGAAGCAGGTGTGTTGCAACCATGCGGGGTTCCTCCACAGCTTCGTTCCAGGGGGTCGCCGTAATCTACACAGCGATCTCCCGAAACGAGACTCGCAGCGAAGGGGGGTGGAAGAATGAGTCTGAAGGAGGAAGATTCCACACTCGAAATTCGCTTAGTTTGACGTAGTGCATGCGGGGATCTGGGGATCTTCAACGGCTACATGGCCGCCCCTTTTCTTCACTTGGGCATTATCGCGCTACCGCCTCATGGAGAATCGGGCAGTTACTGATGTGGCGGTCAAGATTATTATCTAGGTACCAGCGGAAACACAACACTTACACGGGAAAATAGGGTGTGGGTCAAGAAATCCACCTAGGTGTGTGTGTGTGTGTGTGTGTGTGTGCCTCCTCTTCTAGATCTTCTCCCGTGTGCTATAGGTCCCAGGGCAGTACAACACTAGGTGCATCAGATCCTTTCGGGGGTTTCCAGGTAGTACTCTGGGTTACTCTCGCGGCGAACAGACTTCCGCGGCTCGCCAGGCAGTTTCCGTCCGCTCGTGCGTTAGCAATCTTGCATTCCTCGGGACGGTTAATTTGGCGCCAAAGATACGGGTGGGTGGATGTTGGACGAAGAATCTAGAGGTGGCCCCCAGGAGATCATCGACACGTGGTGTTCGCACAGGATGCTGATCCCAAAAAAGAGGAGCAAATGAAAGCATCAGACCTGCTGCAGCAGTGATGCGTGGATAATGGGGCGCCTGTGGTGTATGTTGCTCAGTCAAGGACAGGTTACAGATGTGTTGCCAGAGGGTCGTGCACATGCCGTCAGCTACGAGCAGAGATGTGAGCTGGGCTGACTGGCTTGACGGAACGGTATCCAGAGGTCTGGTTGATGGGAATGATTTGACACCCTTATCACATTCCTGCTCTCCCGTCTTTCTTCTCGGGGCACACGCAGACGTATGCAGGTACAGCACATCGCCCGGTAATGCGATGTTAGTACGTAGCATTGTGAGAGCGACGTGAGTTTTCAAGGTCTGGGAGCCGTCGATGCTGGTCTGTGCTGCATCACCGAGGCGAGGGGGTTCGCCAAATTCGTTTGGGGGTTAGGATGAGCCCTGTTGCGGGTCTTTCTGAAACATTGAGCTCGAGAGCCGAGAAATAGAATGTGCAACTTTGCCCATTGGCTCTATTCTTGTTGAGCGTACAGCAGTAACAAGCGGTGGATGAAATTGATTTTGCACGACACGTTGGAGGACGACCTGGTATAGCCTTGTGTTGATCGTTCGGTCTGTGTTCGGCGGATCCCTTCGTTGATGGGATGGATCGCCGCCATGGATTGTTCGTCATGCGGATAATTCTTTCTGGGGGTCTCAGAGTGCTGAACACTCAAGGTGAAACCATAGCTTTCATTGGCTTGTCGCTTGCTTGGCCGAGTTTGCCCTTTGTTCCCGCTCTACAACCGGGGAACCCAACTAAAGACATAATCTGGTCTGTACCTTAATTAGCCAACCCGCTGATGGCGCGGGATTAGCGAGGCTCGCCAGTCGCTGTTTGCAGGCGCGGGAATAGGCGGATATCGAGACAGCGGGAAGTTGGCCGGAGCCTTCCTGCGTCGAGGCGAAATAGCAGAATTATAGACGCGACGAGGGATCCCACACAGCGCCATCCCGACGGTACAGCGGAGGGGCCAGGTTGTGCGAGGAGAGAAGAAGCATGGAGGGGCGGTGATATGCCGGCGCCGCGAAGTCGCGTTCGGCCTCAGCCAGGTGACCTGCTCACCACCAACATCTCGTCATCTCGTCATCCGCATCCATGCTGCGGGAGGAGGCGACTGCGGATTTCTCATCAGCCTATTGCGAGACTGCTGCCCTGGGTTTCTATTTCCGCCCAGGGACCGATCCGATGGCTGCTGCTTGTCGGCCAAGTGGCCAGAAATGAGTTCCTGTTGGCGCCCCTCTCAGCTCTGCCCTGGGGTGGATTCCCGAATGGTTTTGTTGGCTTCCTGCAAGTGTCGTTGCACAGATGTCATTCGCTCCCCTTCCACATCCTACCCACACTGCATCCGGCCATGTAACTGAGAGGCACACAGCCATGTTTAGCTGCGGTCCATCTGCCAATTGCCAGTTGACATGCCGCCGTCGGGCTGGTTAGCCCAGTCGAGAGCCACACATTGCCCACACCAGATCGGACCTGCGCAGCGAGGTAGGGCACACAATCATAAAGTCGAAGGCCAGCAGCAGCAGATTGCTGATGCTGATATCTTTCGAAACTGCTAGGTACCGAAATTTAGATGCCAAGCCAGGAATACCCAAGACGGTTCCAACACCCTCTAACAAACCACCCAAGGTACGAGAGGGTAAGGTACCTCTCCTTTTGGTTGAGCCTAACCTTGCCTACTACCCAATTTGCGGCAAACAACCGACAGATGAGACTAGATGTGCATCTGAAATCAGATCCTTGCCTTGGGAGGCAAACTGGGAGCTGAGCTCGCTTTTGAACCCAGTCACCATCGCAGAGATATCTGGGTGGATGGGAGCCTGGTTGGTAAGGCGACCTCCACTGGATTTCATCTGACTAGGTCCTTCCCTGCTAGGATGGGGGTCCCACGTAACATGCTACACAGTAGATAGACATCAAGTTGACCGACGATGAGTGCGCGCCCAAAATGAATGCTCACACGCTGCAAAAACCGTTTGTTCATTTTTTTTTTTTTTACGGACTGTGTCTATCACAGGAGCCTTGATGGTTGACAGAACTACACCGTTTTCCGAGACCTTTGCTGGCTGGTGGTTGTCCACCGGATGCACTAACACCTCAGGTTAGCAGCACAGGGGTGTGAGAGGGTCCAACAGGGGCATGCGCAACGCCCCCGAGCAACCCCTGGACTTAGGGTGGGCAGGCGGGCTGCGGCAGGGCAAGGACCGGTCCCCGTTCCTTCGATTGATGAGAAACAGCCAGCCAAATGCAACCTGCAATCCAAGACCAGCAGGCCCGCGCGTTGACTTTGTCTTTTGTCTCTTTTTCCCACCTCATCTGACGTTGACGATCTAGCCTGGCTCACGTCCAGCGTCCACGATCGGGCAGACGTGCCGTATTTTTGCCTCTGCCCCCTTTTTTTGGCTTTTCAGCACTGCTCGTCTTGTTGGCCTTGCTTCGTCGTTCACGCATCGGGGGCAACCGTCTGCTCCCGTCATCGTATTCTTACCCGCGATCGCCTTGCTGAACCCGACTTGTTTGCGCAGCCGACTCTCTGTGAGACACGCAATATTCGCATCTCCCATCCGTCTCCGTGTTGCTTCCCATCCCAGGGAGCCCTCGTTGCACGAACTACGCCTTGTCCCCGAACCCCGAGCCCCTATCGGCGGCCACACCCGCAATCACGGCTCCGTCAGCCGCTGCCAGTCGACTACACGCCGCCGAGCTCGGTCTCGATCTCCACCCGCGATACCTGCTCCGCGTTTGGTACAAGCCGAAAAACAAGCAGCGTGCAATTGGGCCTTCTCCCAATGTGAAGGCACCCCTCGCCTTGCCCTTACCCCTCACATCACCTCACTCGTTGATGCCGGCTGTCGTCCACCTCCCGAAGTCGTAGCTGTCCTCCAGCGGCGTGTCAAGCCAGCACCCTGCACGCTCACCCGCTTCCACCGCAGCCATGGACGATTATCTGGATAGTCCCATGGACCCGGAGGATGTGTTCCCGTGCAAAGGATGTGGAGAGGTAGGTCTTGACTCTCACGGCTGTGGCCGAGCAGGTGCCCCGAAAAAAGCGCTGACCGCCCCCGTCTCTGCAGATACTGGAAGAAGGCAAGGCTTTTGAACTCGGTAGGTCTCGAAATTCTCCTTCCAACCCCTCGCACCTTCTGCCTCTTGAGACGGCAAACAAATTCCGTCTCAAGCCAACACACCTCTCGCTGCGTGCTACACGACAGCGGAAGCACTATGGCAGGACGCGGAGTAAGGTCCAGAACTAACGGCGAGGCAGCTGGAAACCGATGGCATCTCGATTGCTTCCGTTGCAACACGTGCAACACGCTCCTCGACTCAGACGCGAACCTCCTCCTGCTAGGTGACGGCTCGCTCATCTGCAACAACTGCACCTACAGCTGCAGCGCCTGCGGGAACAAGATCGAGGACCTGGCTATCCTCACCGGAGACCAGGCCTTCTGCGCGACATGCTTCCGATGCAGGAACTGCAAGAGAAAGATCGAGAATCTCCGGTATGCCCGGACTTCGCATGGGATATTTTGCATGAACTGCCACGAGTCTCTCATGGCGCGACGGCGTAAGAAATCGAAAGCTGCGGCGCAGGCGAAAGCGCGAGAAAAAGACAGCTCCCCAATGATAACAGACAAGTCGCTGCCTGCGCTGCCCCCCAACGCTGTCCCCCCTGGCGGCTTCTCGACAGAGCGAGCGACGCCGGATTCCGACACACCCACGGAGTTGTCTCCCCGACCCCGAGCCGCATATAACGAGCCATCTTCACGCAGTAGCTCGAGGCCAGACCGCTCCCCTGAGCGAGCAGCAGACTCGTCCAAGGAGTTGTCGCTTGCTCCGCCACCGCAGAGTTACAGGAACAATAGAAACTCCACGATTATGTCGGGCGAGCTCAGCAACGGCGACTCAGATGGCTTTTTTATCCCGGTCGCCCTTGACCCGAGCCCAGCGTTGTCAGTAACGCCCCAGTCAATCTCGGAGACATTCACGGAGGCGAGCCGAAAGAACAAGGAGTATTTCCCGCCGCCGCCGCCGAGATCGTCTGCCGCCCCGAGCGAGAAGAAGGTGGACTCACAGGCCTCGACGCCCCACATTGCTTTCCAGGCTCAAGATAAGGGGAGGCAAGTGTCTTCGGACTACGAGAGCCCGCAGCCACCGCCCGAACGTCCCTCACGGAAGCTCTCTAAGAGGACCGACCGGAATGGAAACCCAAGACCGTCGCCGGGTGCTGGAGACGAGAGGAAGATGTCCAACGGCAAAGTCCTTGTCAGTGACGAGTTCAAGCTGCAGGAGGCGCCGAAGAGTAAGAAGCTTGTGAGCCACAGGAGTAACTCGCTGGGCAGCAACAGTATTGAAAGCCCCGGGGCCAAGGGTCCCAACGGGTCACAGCAGCGCCACAATGCTTCTCCGAGTGCTGGCTTGACCGAGTCGCCGCCAATGCTTGGACCGCCTGACAGATCGGCGACGCCCCGATCATCGCAGGATCTCCGGCTGAGAGAAGAGAGCGAGGTCCGGCCGTCGTTGGACTCGCACGGCTCTGGAGGCCAATCTGATGGGCTCGGCGGCAAGCCGGTAATGCGAAAAGAGCTTCCGCCAAGCGCGTCTCGTAACCGTGAGTCGAACCCATACCCCATATCGATGCAAGATGAAGCGTATCTAAGACACCAGTTAGTAAATGGCAAATCCTTCGGGTCTGGCCAGTCTGGATCGGATGCGAGCGACTCTGTACCGTCCCGCCCCGGAATGCCCGAGACAAAGCTCACTGACACGTACATGCAACCGAGGGCACCGCCTGTACCGCCCAGCCAGATGGCCACACAGCAAGCGAGCTCGAGTAACGATGCGGGTGCGGAGCCGAAGCAGTCGCCGAAGCTGCCGCGCTGGAGTGCCGGCGGCGACTTCAGTATGGACGAGGACATGGCTAGGATCCTGGGCACCGACGAAGGCTCTTCCTCGATTCTGCGGCGCGTGTCCAATGCGGTGCGGCATGGGCGCAACAACAGCATGGAGACCGGTAACAGCCACGCAAGAATCAGCCATAGTAGGAGTGTGAGCGAGACTACGCGGGGCACAGCCTCGCCGCGCTGGCCGAGGACGCCGATTGCCGAGGACCCTTCTGGCGGACCGGCGCACGACATCAGCAGTCCTCTTTCCATCTCAGGCGGAGGCGGCGGCGGCGGCGCGCAGGACGACCCGGCCTACCTCAAACGCCAACTCAGAAATTCAGAGCTGCGTGTGGCCGAGCTGGAACGCCAGTTCAACACGGAGAAGGACTTGAAGAATCTTAACAAGAGGCTCATGGAGAAGCGCAAAACCGTCTCCGTGCTCGACACGCAGACCGAGATTATGATAAGACAGATTGAGGTCCTTGCCGGTTACGTAGAGCGTGCAAAGAAAACCAACGAGCCTTTAGATGTGCGCGACCTGGAAGACTCGGCCATCAAGGAGTTCGTGCAAAAGTTGGACCGCGTTAAGCAGGGCATGACTTCGGCCATCGAGCAACTCCACGCCGAGCGGGACGGGCTGGTAGAGGAGAAGAACCAGGCAGTTGCCGATCGCGATCGGGCGCTACTAGAATTCGAGCAGCTCTCTTCCAAGAATGCTCAGCTGGCGGATCTTAACAACGATTTGACGCACCAGATTCAGGAACGCTTCAAATCACAAATCAACACGGTCGATTTACGCTCACCCAACGGTCTTGGCATCTACAGCCATTCAAAGGGCGTTTCCAGCGCCTCGGTCAATCATATCGACGCCAGCAGCTATCAGGCCAGCACCATGGTCGGCACTGACGCTGAGGACCCTGGAGTGGTAGAAGGCCCCACTGTTGTCAACATTCGGAAGGGGCAAGTCAAGAAGTTCAACTGGAAGAAAGGCTCCAGCAAGGTTGCACACAACATCACAAAGGGCATCAACCGTGCCGCCGTGGCTTTCCAGCAACAGGAGCAAAACAACCGCCAGTTCCAGGGTCTCACCGGCGATAGCATTGGACTTCCCTACAACATGACCGTTTCCCAGGTCGAAGCGCCCGTCACACCTCAAAATCCGCTTGGTGGCCCGAATCGTATCCCCACCGATAACTCACGTCAAGGCTTTGGCTTCTTCGGCAAAAAAGTCAACACCATGCCCAAGTCTATGTCTGTTCCGAACATTTCCACCCCCACCGTGGCCGAGGCCCCGAGTACGCTCTTTGGCTCCGACCTCGTTGAGCGCGCCGATTACGAGCGCCGCCAGATCCCCAGCGTTGTCACACGTTGCATTGAGGAGGTCGAGCTGCGCGGCATGGACATTGAGGGTATCTACCGCAAGACGGGTGGCAACTCCCAGGTCAAGATGATCCAAGAGGGCTTTGACAAGAATGAGGACTATGACATTTCCGACCCCGCGCTCGACATTACAGCAGTCACCAGCGTGCTGAAACAGTATTTCCGCAAGCTTCCGACTCCTCTGCTCACTTACGAGGTGTATGAGCGTGTTCTGGAGTCGAATAGTGAGTTCCTTCCCTTTGCCCACACTAATGCGCGCTTGCTCACCAATCGCAATAGTGATCCCTAATGAGTCGGACCGCTGCGCCCACCTGAGACAGACGGTCAATATGCTCCCATCCAAGCATCGCGACTGCCTTGAGTTCCTGATGTTCCATCTTGCGCGTGTGGCCAGCCGCGAGCGCGAGAACCTGGTATGCTATTCTCTCACTAACGTACCCGGAACCTTGTCCTCTCTAACTCTTTTTCCTCTAGATGTCCCCAAAGAACTTGGCGGTCGTGTTTGCGCCCACTCTCATGAGAGATAACAGCATTGAGAAGGAGATGACAGACATGCACTCGAAGAACAACGCAGTCCAGTTTATCATCGAGAACAGCCACACCATCTTTGGCGAGGCTTGATCTCATCTCTTCTCTATCGAATCAACGCCTCCTGCGCAGCAAAGGAGGCCAAACAGAGCGGATTGTCTTTTCCTGTATCTGCTTTTCATTCATGACGACTTACGAAGCTCTCTTCTTAGAGCGCCGAAAGTCCCTCAAACTCTACTTGTCGGCAAACAAAGCCAACATATGACATTGTCTGTATATAACCCCTTCATCGCTCATACCATGTTTTCATTGCAAATGGCGAAGGCGAAGCGGCGATGCAAGGAAATGGGTTCTGCGGAAAAGGTTCTTTTTAATGGGCGTTTTTTTCTACCGTTTCTTGCGTGTTCGCTACCTAGGGACGGAGGCCTGAGGCTTAGTCTTTTTATTCGGTTTCCTGGCAGGCAAGCAGCACTGGGCATTGAGCGTTTGGGGTGTGTAGTTGCGAATGCGCGTACGCGTGTATGCGCAGTTGAAAGGTTTATATCCTTGTTTGTACCGAGATGAGAAATCAAAACCTCTTCTCCTATTGCGGAACTGAGCTCACAATCGGATTTCTCGAGGTGACATCGTGAAGAGAATGTCGCCTTGCCTAATAACGACACACATAACCCTCCCAGGCACACCCAAGGCTAGGGATTTTGATACCACAGGTCAGATTACGCCCTCAAAAGGCCTCCGTTTTTCAACGGCATACAATAATACAGTCAAGGCTTCTCTGAATACTACTAAAGCCTCTGATGGTACGGGCAAGGCCTAGGGTGTAGCTATTTAGGACGTCAGAGAAGGTAGGGAGGCCTTTCGGGAATGCGGTTGGGCAAATATCATTGGACCTGATAGCATGCCTCGTATTCCCGTATGAGCATCAGTAGTGTCGTCATCAAAATATCCAGCAAGACTCTCTGTCGCATAGGGTAGGAAGTCATAAAAAATTCTTTCGAAACTCATTTTGAGATTCCAACCTGATATCAAATCTCGATATCAAGCACGGCTACTGCTCAGGATCTGATGAATCTCTCTCTCACCATCCCCTTCAACCTAAGCCCGGGTATCATCACCGTCGTAACCTCTCCGCCCCCTTTTCCCCTTCTCCTTTCTCTACGTCTCCCTAACAATCCTCTTCACCTTGTCTAACAACAACCCGCTCTCCCGCCCTAACTTCCGCTTGCCATCCCGCCCGGGCGTCTTCGCCTTCGCCATTGCCTTGCGATACTTCTCGCGGTCGGCGATTCGGCTGTCCCGCTCTGCTGTACGGCGCGCCCACTCCGCTACGTGCGCCTCTTCGGCCGCCTTGGCTTGCTCGGCTGCTGCGAGCTGGTTGGCGAAGTAGTCTGGCTTGTTGTGGCGGGCGCGCTGCTTGCGGTCCCGGTTGTTTCGGGGCTGGGGTTGGGTGTCGTTTTGGTCGGATGCTGGTGGTTGAGTGGTGGCGGGCTCGTCGAGCATGGCTTGTCGCGAGGGATGGATTTGCGCCGGGGGTGTGGGCTCTCGGGGCGTGGCGTCGTGGGCATTGGTGGTGGTGGTTGTGGGCTCGAGCTCGTCGGCGGGGATGGGTATGGCGGCTGGTTCGGGGTGCTGCTGGGCGAATTCGGCCTTGACTTTGGCGTATTGCTTCTTTACTTTGGCCTTGACGATGAGGTTGGTCTTGATCTTGGCGACTTTGCGTTTCCATGCGCCGTCGGGGAGGTTGGCTGGGCCGACGCGGAAGCCGGTTTTGGGCTTTTTGGCTCTGCCATCACTGTCACCTGTGGGAGTAGAGCTCTCGTCGTGGGGTCGTTTTG
>Ga0247758_1002075_pt1 | contig 12131 bp, 12 predicted proteins | sample UWRJL156409C4_FD_180950 | JGI IMG/M metagenome (GOLD analysis project Ga0247758, IMG submission 180950) | Plant litter microbial communities from Arlington Agricultural Research Station in Wisconsin, United States - UWRJ-L156-409C-4 | ecosystem: Environmental > Terrestrial > Plant litter >...
ACCAAGCCCGATCACGCCACCTCGACAGCCGTCCGTGAAGCAGCCGGTCATCACGGCACCAAAGAGCGTCGCCCAGAAGAAACTCAAGAACGGGATCAAGATCAGCGTGGCCCAGGTGAAGGCCAGGAGCTCCGTAACCGTGAAGATCCTGCTCAAGCGCAAGACCGTCGCGAGCGTGAAGACGACGGCGACCGCACAGGGCACGGCGAGACTGACGGTCAAACTCCCCAAAGCCGCGCTCCGCAAGATCAAGCGTAAGAGCGAGCTCACGGTGCAGGTCGGCGTCACCCGCCCAGACGGTAAGACGGCAAGTCTCACGGGCAAGATGCGGGTGAGCTGAACCGAGCAGTTTCGGAGAAGCCGGGGCGCCGGAGCTGGGATAGCGTCGTGCCCATGATCACCTCCCTCCACATCTCCCAGCTCTACGTCCTGGACCAGGACGAGGCGCTCGACTTCTACGTCGGCAAGCTCGGCCTCGAGATCGACAGCGACATCGACATGGGCTTCATGCGCTGGCTGACCGTCCGCGTCCCCGGGGAGCCCGGCCGCCAGATCCTGCTCGAGCGCCCCGGCCCGCCGTCGCTGGACGACGCGACCGCCGAGCAGGTCCGCGAACTGGTGGCCAAGGGGGCGACCGGCGGCTCGCTCTTCTTCGTGACCGACGACTGCCAGCGCACCTACGACGAGCTGCTGGCCAAGGGCGTCGAGTTCACCCAGGAGCCGGTGGTGCGGGACTACGGCACCGACGTCGGGCTGCGCGACCCGTTCGGCAACTCCGTCCGGATCGCCCAGCTCGCGGCGGCCCCGGCCGCCTGACCCCACCGCCCGCCAAACGATGACGCAGGTATGCGCGCACAGCACGCATACCTGCGTCATCGTTTGGCGGGTCAGGCGTCCTGGAGGACCGACAGGATGTTGCCGGCCGGGTCGCGGAACCAGACGATGTCGGGACCCAGGCCCGCGGCGCGCCCGCGGGAGATGCCCTGCTCGTCCTGGTGCAGCCCGTCGTAGCGTTCGAAGACGACGCCGCGCGCGACGAGCTCCCGTGCCGCGACGTCGATGTCGTCGACCGGGAAGTTGAGGATCGTGTAGGTCGCCGGCGCGAAGTCGGGCTTGGGATAGACGAGCGTCGGCCGGTCTCCGCCCTCCAGGTGCAGCGTCAGCAGCCCGTGCTCGCGGGACGTGCGGATGCCCAGGACGTCGGCGTAGAACGCGTCGGCCCGGTCCAGGTCATCGACCGCGAAGCCGCTGAACGCCTTGCTGTGCTCGAACATCGATCGGTCCTCTCCTCGGGGTGCACAGGCTACGACCGCCCGCCACCCCGGAACTCATCGGACGGATGCGCCGCGGCGGCGAGGTGGCGGGTCGGCGCGCACCACGACGGTCCCGGCGATGCGGTCGTGCAGGCCGCGGCGGCGGTCGTCGGTGAGGATCGGCAGGAAGCCGGCGCCGAGAGGGACCGCCGACAGGACCATCGCGCCGAACCGCAGCAGCGACTTGACGGGGTGCAGCGTGCCGCCCTCCCCGTCGTCCCCGTCGCGCCGCACCACGATGCCCATCACGCGGTCGCCCGGCGTCTGCCCGGTCGCCGCCCAGAAGCCGGTGAAGTAGGAGACGCTCCACACGAGGAAGACCGCGGCCGCCAACCACGGCGCGGCCTGCTTGACGTCGTCCATCAGGCCCGAGTTCTGCACGTCGAAGATCGAGACGGCCAGCGCCGCGCCCCCGGCGGTGAGCGCCGCCACGAGGTTGATGATCGCCGCGTCGATCACGAAGGCGACGACGCGCGTGGCGAAGCCCACGTAGTGCGGCAGCACCACGCGGGGCCGCCCGGCCCCGCGCACGCGCAACGCCGCCTGCTCGCGGGCGTCGCGCTCACTCATCGCCGGGCTCCGGCAGGGTCTGCGCGTCCACGTCGACGACCGCCTCGACCGCCTCGACCGCCGGCGCCGTCTCCGCGCGCCGGCGGCGGATGACGCGGCGGGCCGCCCGCTCCAGCCAGGCGTCCACGTCGCCGGAGCGCACGCGCACCTCGTCGGCGACTTGGTCGGCGAAGCCGATGCTCTGGCGGTTGATGGCGTCCGCGACCGCCTCGCTACGGGCGATCTCCTCGACCACGACCCACAGCTGCTCGCTCTCCAGCAGGCGGGAGACCAGCACCTCGGGCAGGCGGCTGTCCAGCACCTGCTCCACGACCTTGTCCGGCAGCGGACTGTCGAGCACGCGGACCACGACCCGGTCGGGCAGCTCACTCGTCAGCACGCGCTCGACCACGCGGTCGGGCAGCTCGCTGGTGAGCACCCGCTCGACGACGCGGTCCATCAGGTCCCCGTCGAGCACCTGCTGCACCACGCGGTCCAGGCCCGGCCCGTCGACCGCCGCGGCGACGATGCCCGGTAGCTCGGGCCCGTTGACGATCCGGTCCGCGATCTGCTCGACCACCCCCGCGAGCAGCAGTTCGTCGAGCACGCGCTGGGGGACGCGGGAGAAGACGGGGCTGTCGAGCAGGCGGTCCAGCGCCTCCTCGGTGACCGGGGAGGCGAGCACGGCGTCGAACGCAGCGAGGAAGGCCCGCTCGGCCCGCGGCCCGAGCGCTTCGATCGCCGCGCGACCCCCGGCCACGCCGACGTCGAGCGCGCGCTGCAGCGGCCAGCGCACGAGGTCGCCGGCCAGGCCGGCGACGGCGTCCAGGACGGATGGACGGACGGGCGGCGGCGGCGCGGACCCAGCGCCCCGCTTCGACGGCGGCGCGACCAGTTCGGTGCTCGCGCGCGGGGGCTCGGGATCGACCGTCACCGCGCCAGCATTACACGAAGCCCGCGGATCGACCACGCCCCAAAAGGGTGAGGGTCACCTTCTACCGCGTACGGCGACAGAAGATGACCCTCGGCACTGCGGGCGGCGGGCTCGCAGGGCGAGCCCGCCACCGTCCTAGTTGTGGCCGTCGAAGCTCAGCACCTGCTGGATGCCGCTCGGACGGTTGGTGAACTCCATGGTGATCAGCGAGAGGGGCGTGAAGTGGATCTGCTCCTTCACCGACGAGGAGTGCCAGTTCGCCGGGTCGGCGCCCTGCGTCTTGGCCAGCTCGTCCCCGCCGGCCTTCAGCGCGGCCCACATGGCGGTGGCGCACGTCTTCACGTTGCCCTTGCCGCAGTACGACGTCGAGTACTTCCGCTTGACCTTCTGGCCCAGCAGCGTCTTGAAGTCCTTGAACATGTACTGGTGCCAGCCGCCGTACTCGCCGCCGGGCGGCGCCTCCCAGATCGCCTGCACCTCGTTGTTGAGGATCGTGCAGATCTTCGCGGTGAGGCGACCGCACAGCGCGGACTTGGCCATCTGGGTGAACGAGGCGTCGAGGATCGCCGCACCGGGCGCGTCGATCAGGCCGTCCTTGTTCAGGTCCAGCCGGGTCCCGCCGCCGTCGTGCCACTGCTGGAGCAGGTCGACCATCTGCTGCTCACGCGGGCTCGGGGCGGTCCCCTTGGCGAGGATCTGCTTGAGCACCGGCCACAGCACCACCGAGCGCACGTCGTTCGTCGCCGCGGCGTTCATCGCCCCGGTGACCGTGGCGAGCGTGTTCTTCTGGTTGCGGTTGAGCTCGGCCAGCAGCATCTGCTGCCGCTGGATCGGGCCCTCCGACCAACGCTCGTCCGAGGCCGGGTAGTTCTTCTGCGGCTTGTTGTTCCAGTTGACGAGGATCCCGTTCTTGGGGTCCTGACCCTGGGCATGGCCCTTCGTGGACAGGAAGCCCGTCCACTCGTACTTGCCGCGGCCGTCGACGGGCAGGTCGCCGGTCGAGTTCTTCTTGCGCAGCGGCAGCAGACCGGAGGTGTAGAACCCGATGTGCTTGTCGTCCGCGTAGAACGAGTTGAACGTCTGCGGCGTCAGCGACGCGGCCTTCTTGTAGTCGGCGAACGACTTGACGCTGCCGTCGGTCAGCGACTGGTTGTAGAGCAGATCGGTCGCGTCGCGGCCGTAGCTCGAACGGCGCTGCGACAGCGCCACCAGCTTGCCCGTCTTGCGGGACTTGGCGTAGCCCTGCACCGGGCCGTGGACGGTGGTGCGGAACGTCGCGTCGATCTTCTTGCCCTTGATGACGAGCGAACCGGCCTTGAACGTGCCCATCGTGCGGCACTTGCCCTTGTACAGGTACTTCGTCTTGGACCCGCCGCACAGCGTCTCGGCGTAGGTGTCGACGATGTCGCTGCCCGCGGAGGTCAGCGTCCACGCGAAGTCCGCGCCGCGGCCGATGAGCATGTAGCCCGGGAACGGCGCCGAGGTGGCCCCGATCACGTCGCGGGTCGGGCTCTTGAGCCCGATCTCCATCGTCAGGCCCGGGAAGAAGTAGCTGATCTGCGGGCCGCCGACGAACAGCGGATGGCCGGTCGCCGTGCGATCGCCCGACACGAGCAGGACGTTGGACGCCTGGTGCTCGCGCTGCGCGGCCGTGGCCGCCAGCTCGGTCTGGGCACGGCTGCTGGCCTTCGCCGTCGGCGAGGCCGACACGAAGCTGCCGTTCTTGATGATGACGTTGCCCGAGATGTTCTTGGACTGCTTCTGCCACGGCGCGCTCTTGTCGGCGTACGTGACCTCGGAGTCCGGGTCGTCGTAGGAACGCAGGTCGCTCCACACCTTGGGGCCGGCCTTCTTGCCGAGCTTCTGGCTCAGCGCGTCGTACATGTCGGAGTTGGCGACCTCCTTGCCGCCGCCCTCCCCGAGGAACTGGCCCTTGATCGCGTTGGCCGAGTAGATGTCCACGCGGGTGAACTTCGCCGTCGCCGGCTCGTTCGCGGCGTACCAGGCGTTGATGCCCTCGATGTACACGTCGATGTCGTGCAGGAGCCGCTTGCCGCGCGCGCCCTGCGCGAGGATCGCCGACGTCTGCGACTTCTCGACGAAGTCGTTGGTCTGCTTGGACGGCTCGAAGTTGCTGAGCGTGCTGAGCAGGTTGATCGCCGACACGCCGGGCACGCCGACGGCCGCGGTGAGACCGACGTAGCGCGCCTGCTTGAGCAGGAGACCGCGGTCCGCCGCGGTGACCCAGCCGGAGCCCCACGTGACGTCGTCGTCCGTGGTGCCGTACACGTACGGCACCGCGTACTTGGTGCGCTTGATCGTGACGCCGGGCTTCGGCGTCTCGGTGGTGACGAACGCGCCGGGATCGTTCTCGAGCACGCTGGGCAGCGCCTCGGCCTTGAAGAACTTGTCGGGCGCGAGGTCGGCGTCGGTGACGTTGCGGTACAGCGGCGTCAGCGCGTCGTACATCTTGGCCTGGAAGTCGAAGGCGCCGTTGGGATACGGCGAGACGTCCTGGCCGGACTCGAGCTGCCCGGACGGGATGATGTTGAGCGCGCCGGTGGCGTGATCCGCCGCGCCGGCCGTGGCCGGTGCGACCACGGCGAAGATGGCGGCGACGGAAACCGTCGCGGCCTTGAGGAACTTCACGATTGACCCTCCTAAAGGACAGAAGCAGCGGCTGGAAACGAGCCCCCTTTCCGGCCACGGTAGCACCGACCCACCCATGGTTGACGCAGTGTCCACTGCTGTGACGCGCCACGAACCACCAGCGGTTTCCCGCGGTTGGAATCGCGTATGAGCGCCCAGCCCTCCCCAAATCGCCCGGGAACCCCGTATCCTGCCCAAGCTGTGACCGGCTCGCCCCCTTGTTCGACGGGGCTTCCTACGACCACCGGCACCCTCGCTTCTATGCCCCTCCCGCTTGCACAGGCCGAGTTCGGCCGCTTCGCCATCGGCTTCGACGACCGGGACCGCGCGCGGCTCCACGAGCTGTGGGACGAGGTCTTCGAGTCCAACCAGTGGTCCGAGGGCAAGATGACCCGCCGCTTCGAGGAGGCGTGGGGTCAGCTCAACGGCCTCGACGCCGTCGCGTTCTCCTCGTGGACCGGTGGCGCCCTCGCCGCCCTCAAGTTCGCCGAGGTCGGCCCCGGGGACACCGTGCTGTGCCCGTCCAACACCTTCATGGCCACGCCGCTCGCCGCGACGATGCTGGGCGCCGAGATCGCCTTCGTCGACTGCAACCGCGAGGACCTCTGCATGTCCTTCGCGGACTTCGAGCGCGCCGCCGCCGAGCACAAGCCCAAGGCCGTGTGGCTCGTCCACATCGGCGGGCACATCGCGTTCGACGTCGAGAAGATCGCCGCGTACTGCTCCGAGCACGACATCTTCCTCATCGAGGACTGCGCGCACGCGCACGGCGCGACGTGGAACGGCAAGGCGCCGGGCTCCTTCGGCGACGCCGGCGTCTACTCGTTCTACGCGACCAAGACGGTGTCGACCGGCGAGGGTGGCATCCTCGTCTCGCGTCACCCCGAGCTGATCGAGTACGCCAAGGCATTCCGCAACTACGGCAAGCCCACGTATGACGTCCAAGGACTCAACTTCCGCCTCAGCGAGTTCACCGCGGCCATCGGCCTCGTGCAGGCCGAGCGCCTGCCGGAGATCGTCGAGTGGAAGAACCGGGTCGCCACGGAGGTGCTGGACGCCCAGCACCCCGGCAAGCTGCAGCTCCCCGACGGCATGACGTCGGGCCTCTACAAGTACATCGTCTTCGACGAGATCGAGAAGTCGACGGGCAAGGTCTACGACGAGCCGTGCCACCGCATCATGGGGCACCACATCGATCTTCCGAACACCGACTGGGTCGCGCAGAACCACTGGTGCGTACCCATCTACTACCGGCCGGGTAGTTGACAGTGAACTGCTTCAACTCCCTGACTTTTCGATCATCGACAGAAATGAGCGTCCTGTGAAGGTTCTCGTGACGGGTGGGTCCGGCTTCATCGGTTCCCACGTGGTGGACAAGCTCGCCGAGGCGGGCCTCACGCCGCGGATCTATGACGTCATCCCCTCCCCCTGGCACGAGGCCGGGACGGTGGACACCTACCACGGTGACCTGGACGACCTCACCGCGCTGACCGACGCCATGCAGGGCTGCGACGCCGTCCTGCACCTGGCCGCGGTCGCCGACGTCAACCAGGTCAACCTCGACCCGCTGTTCGCCGACAAGGTGAACGTCCGCGGCACGATCAACGTGCTCGAGGCCGCGCGCCAGACCGGCGTGAAGCGCGTCGTCTACGCCTCGACGATCTGGGCCTACAACGGCTGCAAGGAGTCGCACGTCGACGAGGACACCCAGCTCGGGCTGGCCAACCACGTCTACACCGCCTCCAAGATCGCGGGCGAGATGTACTGCACCTCGTACGCCGAGCTGTACGGCGTCGAGTACACGATCCTGCGCTTCGGCATCCCCTACGGCACGCGTGCCCGCCCGGCCGCGGTCGTCCCGCAGTTCGTGCGCAAGGCGCTGGCCGGCGAGCCGCTGACCATCGCCGGCGGCGGTGCCCAGACGCGCCGCTTCGTCTACGTCGAGGACCTCGCCGACGGCTGCGTCGCCGGCCTCCTCCCGCAGGCCGCCAACCGGGTGTTCAACCTGGTCGGCACGGAGGACACGTCGATCCTGGAGATCGCCGAGGTCGTCAAGGAGCTGCTCGGCGACGTGGACATCGTCCACACCGAGGGCCGCGCCGGCGACTTCCGCGGCGTCGAGGTCTCGCACAAGCGGGCCAAGGAGGAGCTGAACTGGGAGGCGCGTGTCCCGTTCAAGGAGGGCGTCAAGCGCTACCTGGACTGGCACCTCGCCACGCACGAGGCGCCCACGGAAGTGGACGCGGTCTAGCCACCGTCACACCTGAGTCGTACCGACGCCCGGGCCTTCGTCCCGGGCGTCGCTGCGTCCGGGGCCGTTTCCGGGCGGCCTTGACACGGTGGTGTCCCGTCGGCACCGTGGCGCCATGACGCGACGGGGGATCGCCTTCGGGCTGACGGTGGGAATCGCAACGGTGGCGGCCGTGCTGCCGGGTGCGGCCGGGGCCGCTCCCGTCCCCACGGCGACGTGTGCGCACCAGTCCGGGGCGGAGTTCTCCGCCGGCCCGGACGACCTCGTCGTGGGGCCGATGCGGTTCGTCGGGCTGCGCGACATCGAGGACGTCGACGCGGCGAACCTCGTGCAGCACGGCGGCTGGAAGAGCCCCGCGGTACTGCGCGCCGGCCACGTCGCCACGGTCAGCGTCGATCGCTCGGCCCGGTCCACCGTGCGCCTGGACTACCGCCATGCGGTGGACGACACCTTCGCCGCGCTCCCCCACACGGTGCGCTTCGTCGCGTGCAGCCGCGGACGGTCCGCCAGCACGCTCGACGGGAAGCCGGTCACGTTCTGGTCCGGCTTCTTCCGGACCCGTTCGAAGACCCCGGTCCCCGGGTGTCTTCCCCTCACGTTCCGCATCGACGACGGACCGGCCCGCCACCGCCGCCTCCCGGTCGCCGGCGGATCCTGCACCGCCGGCTAGTCCCCCCGCCCGTCGAGCCCCACCTGGGTCCCGCTAGGCGGGGACGAGGTGGGGCTCGGCGGAAGTGGTGCGCAGGCCGGCTGCGGCGATCGCCTCGAGGACGCGCGGCAGGGCCTGCACCGTCCGGCGGTAGGACCCCGGGGAGCTGTAGTCGTCGGCGTCGTGCAGCAGCAGGACGTCGGCCGGGGCGAGGCCGTCCGTGACCTCCGCCGCGATGCCGGCGGGCGTCACGTCGTGGCGCCAGTCGTGACCCCAGTGGGACCACAACAGCGGCCGCCAGCCCCGCGCACGCGCCGCCACCAGCCCCGCCGGGGAGTAGATGCCGTAGGGCGGACGGTGCAACGGGAGGTGCTCGCCCACCGTCGCGCTGGCCCGCGCCAGGTCCTCGCGAACCGCGTGCGGCGTCAGGCGCAGCAGGCAACGGTGGCGGTCGCCGTGGATCGCCACACCGTGCCCCGCCGCCCGGATCTCGTCCAACAAGCCACCCGTGCGGCGCACCTGCTCGCCGACCACGAAGAACGTCGCGACGGCCCCGTGCTCGCGCAGGAGCTCCAGCACCGCGGGCGTGCCGCGGGGGTGCGGCCCGTCGTCGAACGTGAGGGCGACCAACCCGTCGGACGCGGCCGGGGCCGGTAGGGTCCGCGCCGTGCCCATCGCCGTCGCCACCGCCGGAACCAGCGGCCCCAGCGCGGGGGCGCACCAGGCGGCAGCGCTGAGGCCGCCCAGCGCGGCGAGCGTTCGGGTCACGGGCATGCCGGGATCGTCTCAGGTATCGCGATGAACTCCGATCTGGTCCTCGGCATCCTCGCCGCGGCGGGAGCCGGCGCGTTCATCGACGGAGCCGTCGCCTTCCAGGCCGTGGAGGCCAAGCTCGTCGGCCGCCAGCACGGGCTGCGGCTCTCGATGATGTTCCAGCTGCTGCGCCGGCCGCAGTGGCTGCTGGCCACCGGCGGCCAGGTCGTCGGAGCCGGACTGCAGGTCCTGGCCCTCACCCTGGCTCCGCTCACGGTCGTCCAGCCGACGCTCGCCGTCGGCCTCATCGTGCTGCTGCTGATCGGCTCGCACCGCCTCGGCGAGCACGTCGGCACCCGCCGCTGGCTGGCCGTGGTGGGGATGATCGGCGGCATCACCATGCTCGCCCTGTCGGCCCCGGGGCGCAGCACCGCCGAGCCGGTGCTGTGGGAGCTGGCCCTCGTCGGCGGGATCCTCGTCCTCCCCATGATCTGGGTACGGATCCGCGGCGAGCAGCGTCTGAAGTCCGCCCAGGTGATCATCGCCGCCGGCTGCGGGTTCGCCCTGTCGGCGATCGCGGTGAAGCTGCTCAGCGACGGGCTGGAACGCGGCGACGTCGTCGCGGTGATCGGCTGGGGCGTCGTCGCCGGCGCCGGCGCCCTGCTCGGCCAGGTCATCGACATGACCGCCCTGCAGCGCTTCCCCGCCACGCAGGTCGCGCCGCCCATCTTCGCGTTCGAGATCGTCGTGCCCGTCGCGCTGGCCCCGTTCCTGTTCAAGGAGGACTGGAGCCACCCGCTCGTCGTCATCCTCGGGTTGGCGATCGTGGTCGTCGGCGGGGCGATCGTCGCGCACGCGCCCGCCGTCGCGCACATGCAGGACGAGGAGCTGCAGGCCGAGCTGCTGGGCGACCAGGCGCCCGGGGCCCAGACCGGCTCAGACGGCGGCGACGGGCGCGGCGCCGCGCCGGTCCCCGAGCAGTCCGAGCACGACCTCGGCCGCTGAGGGCAGCGCCGCGTACTGCGGCTGCCACGGTTCCCGCGGCTCGGCGAGCGCGCGGCGCAGCGCCGCGGCGAGGCCCGCGTGATCGTGGGCGACCTGGGCGAGCCCGAACTGCTCGTACGCGCGGTTGTTGGCCCGCAGGTGGGCGACGCCCCAGCCGTAGGAGATGACGTGGGCGCCGCGGATCTGCGCCTCCAGCGCCGTGAGACCGGCCGTGGAGTGCACGAGCACGTCGGAGGCGCCGAGGATGTCGCTCATGCGGTCGGTGAAGCCGAGGACCTGCACCGCCGGGGCGTCCGCGAACCGGGTCCGCAGCCGGGTCGCGACCTCCTCGTTGCGCCCGCAGAGGACGAGCACCGCCGCCGCACCGACCTCGACGGCGGTGGCGACCGCGCCGTCGAGGTCTCCCACGCCCCAGCCGCCGCCGGACACCGTGACGATCCCGCCCTCCACCGGCAGGCCCAGATCGGCGCGCACCGCGACGCGGTCGCACGGCTCCTCGAACACCGCCCGCGTGAGGCCCTTGACGTGCACCACCTCGGTGTCCATCCCCGCGTAGCGCCGCACCTCGGGCGCGGACTCCGCGTGGATGATCAGGTGGACGTCCACGCCGGGCTGCGCCCAGTAGCGCAGGGCGCTGAGGTCGCTGATCGCCGAGACGATCGGCACCGCGGGGATGCGGCCGGTCTTGCGCAGGTAGGTGAGGATCGGGTTGGCGCCGGGGTACGTGGTGACGATGACGTCCGGCCGGAACGCGGTGACCGCCCGGGTCACGCCGCGGGCCGACAGGCGCGCGCCGATCGCCTCGAGCACCCGGGCCGAGGGCGCCCAGCCGACGTTGAGCGCGTACTCGACCTCGTAGAGCCGCCAGTGGGGGCCGGTCGACCGCTCGCACGCGGCCTTCACGGGCTTCTGCACGTGGGGCCCCGCCGCCGCGAGCACGTCGAGCACCTCGACGGCCGCATCGGGCTCCCGCGCGAGGATCGCCTCGGCAAGCACCCGCGCGGGCAGGTCGTGCCCCTCGCCCAGGTCGGCGGTGAAGATGAGGATGCGAGGAGCCATGGCGACGCTGAATGGTAGTGAGAGACTGTCCGCATGGATCGCCGCATCGTCCTCCGCGCCGGACTCGTGCAGCTCGCCGGCGTCGCCGTGCTGTCGATCGTCCTGGCCCTGCTGCTCGGCCACGAGTTCTTCCGCGACAACGGCTTCTGGGCCGGCCCGCTCGCCTGGCTGCTGTGCGCGGCGATCACCGCCCGCGTGGTGGCGCTGGCGCTGGCGCCGGTGCTGATGGGCGCGCTGCTGGCCGGCATCCCCAGCGGCCTGGCCACCGTGCTCGGCCTGCACTGGGAGGGCGCCCTGCTGGCGATCGTCCTGTTCGCCCTGTGGTGCGGCCGCCTGGCCGTCGACCGCGACCTGATGGAGGAGATCGTCTAGATGGAAGGCATCCGATGAACCTGGGTCTCGACGGCCGCCGGGCGCTGGTGCTCGGCGCGTCCTCCGGATTGGGCCGGGCGAGCGCCGCCGCCCTGATCGCCGAGGGCGCGGAGGTCGCGGTGGCCTCCCGTTCCCCCGAGCGCATCGCGGAGGCCGGCGCCGCCGTCGACGCCCGAGCCGCGCTGCCTTTCGACGTCTCGGACCTCGACGCGATCCCCGCGTTCGTGACCACGGTCGAGGAGGCGCTCGGCGGCCCGCTCGACGTCCTCGTCTGCAACACGGGCGGTCCGCCGGCCGGCCCCGACGCGCTCGGCTTCCCGCGCGAGCAGTGGGTCGACGCGCACCGGTCGCTCGTCCTCGCCCCCATGGCGTTCGTCGAGCGCGTCGTGCCCGGCATGCGCGAGCGCGGCTGGGGCCGGATCGTCAACGTGGTGTCGACGGCCGCACGGGAGCCCAGCCCCGTGCTGATGCTGTCCAACACGCACCGAGCCGCCGTCCTCGCCGCGTTCAAGACGGTCTCCGACCAGGTCGCCGCCGACGGGGTCACGCTCAACAGCGTGCTGCCCGGCTTCATCGGGACCGACCGGCTGGAGGCGC
>Ga0247758_1002077_pt1 | contig 12128 bp, 13 predicted proteins | sample UWRJL156409C4_FD_180950 | JGI IMG/M metagenome (GOLD analysis project Ga0247758, IMG submission 180950) | Plant litter microbial communities from Arlington Agricultural Research Station in Wisconsin, United States - UWRJ-L156-409C-4 | ecosystem: Environmental > Terrestrial > Plant litter >...
GTCTCACCGGGCATCTGCACGGTGACCTGACCGTTCGAGCCGATGCTGATCTGAGTTGCGCCCTGCGGGATCGTGATGGCGGGGTCGAGCGGCAGGCCATCGTGATTTACGATTCGCCCCGTGCCGTCGGTCTTGAGCTCGCCGTTTCGGGTGTAGGCGAGCGTGCCGTCGTTCTGCATCACAGCCAGAAAGCCGTTGCCTTCGACGGCGACATCGAGCTGATTGTTGGTTTGGCTGAGCGTGCCTTCGGCGAACTGGCGAGAGGTGCCCACGACGCGAACGCCGGTCCCGAGTTGTAGCCCGGTGGGGTTCATCGTACTCTGGCCGGTGGGAGCTCCGGCGGCGCGTACCGTTTGGTAGAGCAGATCTTCGAAGTCGACCCGCTGCTTCTTGTAGCCAACGGTGTTGCTGTTCGCCATGTTGTTGGAAATCGCTTCGAGATGCGTTTCCTGGGCGGCCATACCAGTGGCAGCGATATTGAGAGACCGGAACATGGGAACCTCCGATCACTTGCAAAGCAACTCGAGTGCCAAGCCGTTCCTGCGGGCGATTGGCCCTGAATCATGCCGGATCCGTGGACGCCGCCGCACGACCGGCCGGGCCACGTGGCAAACCTCTGTCAGTTGGCGTCAGGCGTTTGGCTCGCGTCGAGCTCGCCCGCGGTGGCGTCGTCGTCCGAGCTGCTGCCGGCGAAGCCGGCTTCGCTGGAGGTGCGCCGAACGCACGTCCCCTGCTTGCAGTCGGAGGCGTACGGGCAATCCGTGTTGCGATAGCAGATGGCGCCGCTCGAGCAGCCGGTACTACCGAGCAATTGCGTGAGGCCGAGCACGCACAACGCGAGCAGCGCGAACAGCGCTCGCACCAACGTTTGCTGGGAAAATCGTGGGGCTCGAGTCGACTTCATGCTTCACAATCCCAGCTTGAGCCCAGCCGACAACAGCAACCAAAGCAACGGCCCCGAGCTCGGCAGGTCACTGCCCACGGGCAGCACACTGAAAGAGGGTTCGATAAACAGGCCCGCACGCTTGCCGAACGGGATCACGAGGTCCATGCCCGTCGTGAGGCCGAACAGACTCTCCGGCGTGACGACCCCAATCACTCCACCATACGCGCCAACGTTGTGCGAGAGCCAGCGCTCGTAGCGCGCTTCGCCGCCCAGCGTGGCGCGCTTCTCGATCTCGGCAAACGCACGAAATCCCCAGGATTCTGCCTGTGATTCGTCACTGCGAAAATCCATTCCGGTGGTGATGCGTAGCCTCGCGCGCCGCCAACCGAACTGGCCTGTTCCGGTATCGCCGCCTTCGAGCCCACTGCCGATGCCAAAGTTGCCGTCCAACAAGTAGCCCTCGGCGTGCGCCGGCATTGCCAGAAACATGGCACCAACCAGCGCCGAAATACTGACGCTGGCGCGCAAAAGCGCTGTTTTTACCCGAGTTCGCACGCTGCTCAGCCAGCACATGGCAACTATCGGGCCAGGATTTTTTTGATGGTCACGAGTCTCGTCGCGTCGCACTCAGCCTTCGGCGTCAAAGTGCGGAACCGAGCGCGCCGTGAGCTGCGCTGCTGGACCGCGAGCGCCCACGCCTCGGCTCAATGCGTCATCGATCCGCTCCCAGATTTTTTTACCGCCGAGCCGCTGAGATCGCAGAGAGGGAGATTTGGGTTTTGCTTCGGGCGGCCGTTCACGCCGTGAATAGTGCAAGCGGCGGCTTGCATCGTTGTCCCAAAAAGCTGAGCGTGTTCTCAGCTGCATTGCGTGGTTGATGGGACGCTGTTCGATTCCGCGCTGGCTCTGCGATCTGTGCGGCTCGGTGGTGAAAAATCCGGGAGCCGCTCCGCGCGGGCACAGCGCGTCGTCGTGAGCTGCGATGCGGGATCGCGATCGCCCCGTCAGAACAAGCCGATCAGGCCGCGCGCGGGGCGATGCGCTTGCGCTTCAACATCTCCACCAGAGTCGTGCGATTCAAGCCGAGCAAGGTCGCGGCTTGCTTCTTGTTCCACTTGGTGCGCTCCAGCGCTTGGCGGATCAGTTGATTCTCGAAGGACTCGACGGCGTTGCGCAGATCGATGCCGGTATCGGGCAGGCGGGGGGTGATGCGCTTCTCGGTGCCGAGGCCACAGACACGCTGAGGAAGATCCTTCGGGTCGATGCTGGTTCCCGCGCACAAGAGCACGGCGCGCTCGATCGTGTTTTCGAGTTCGCGGACGTTGCCCGGCCACTGGTACTCGGAGAGCAGCTGCGCCGCGGCGCGGGAGATCTCCAGATCGCCGCCCTTGCCCATCTTCTCCTTGGCCTTGCTCAAAAAGTGCTGCGCCAAGAGCGGCACGTCCTCGCTGCGTTCACGCAGGGCAGGCACCGCCAAGTGAATCACGTTCAGGCGGTAGTACAGATCTTCACGGAAAGTGCCGGCCAAGACGGCTGCTTCGAGGTTCACGTTGGTGGCAGCGACGATGCGCACGTCGGCTTTGAGGATGCGGTTGTCGCCGACCGGTGAGTACTCGCGAGCTTGCAGGACGCGCAGCAGCTTGACCTGCAAGCTGAGTGGCATTTCGCCGATTTCGTCCAAGAACAGCGTGCCGCCTTCGGCCAATGCGATACGACCGACCTTGTTGGCGTGGGCACCCGTAAAGGCGCCGCGAGCGTGACCGAACAATTCACTCTCCAGGAGGGCTTCTGGAATTGCGCCGCAGTTGATGGCGACGAACGCCTTGCTCGAGCGCTGACTCTGCTTGTGCACGGCCTTGGCGACCAGCTCCTTGCCCGTGCCGCTCTCGCCCGTGATCAGGATCGTGCACAGCGTGTCGGCAACGCGGTCGATCACTCGGTAAACATCGACGAGAGAATCAGAGAGGCCGACCACGCCTTGCATACTGCTCGGCAGTGTGCGCGCTTCGACCGGGGCAAGCGTCGCGACCTCGGCGTCGACGCTATCGAGCGCGTCGTCGCTTTCGTCCTCGGTCGCGTCGATCGCATCGACTGACTCGTCGACGACGACGATGCGCGCGACCTCGACTGACTCCGAGGCTTTCGACTCGTAAACGCCCGAGGTGTAGTCGTCGTCTGCGAACTCACCGAAACCTGCCGCGCTGTGATTGAGTGTCGAGTGATCCATTTGGTGATTCCCTTTGCCCTCTTCGTTGCGAGTCCGGCTAAAGCAACCAACGGGCCAACTGTCGACGCGCTGGCGATCCAGCGTTGATCCCTTGGCGCTTCTGATTTCGGCTCCAGACGGCCTACACGCAGCACCACAGGGGGGTACGGGTCGGGGTTGACCTGCCCACTTCGCAGCATATTTACCGAATCGCCGTAAAACCGCGGCAACTATGCCTGGGTATCCATGCACCCCAGGGGGGTCAAATCGACCCCAGGGCGGTTCGCCGGCTTCGGAGGCCAAGAACGGAGGCCAAAAACAAAGCTTGAGCAAATAAATTTTGGGAGTCTGAGCGTGGCACGGCTCGTGCTGAAGGGACCCGTCATGGCGGATCTCTTCGCCTCTATCCAACCACTCCACAGTGCGCTCGACTACCACCTCGAGCGACACTCCGTCCTCGCGTCGAACGTCGCGCACGTCGACACGCCCGGCTACAAGCCGAACGACTTGGCGCGCGTCGAGACCACGGATGGCGCCAGCTTCGACGGCGCGCTGAACGTCGCGATGCGGCGCACCAACGCGGCTCACCTCAGTACCGGCGGTGAGGGCACCGCGGAGCTCGAAGGCCGCACTTTTCAGGACCTTTCTGCGGGCGTGGGCAACGACGGGAACTACGTCTCGCTCGACCGCGAGGCCGCCAAGGTCGCAGCCAATCAGCTTCGCTACGACACGGTGTCGGCGATCGTCTCGGCCGAATTGCGCGGCATACATTTCGCTGCAAGCGACGCCAAAGGCTAGGCAGCCATGAGTACCCACCCTAACAGAAGTAGGAGTTTGAGCCATGCTCGGCGTTTTTAGTGCGATGGAAGTCGCGGCCTCGGGCCTCTCGGCCGAGCGGACACGCATGAATACGGTGGCCTCCAACCTGGCCAACGCGCGCACTACCCGCACCGACGCCGGTGGCCCGTACAAGCGCTTGGACCCGGTGTTCGAGGCCATCGGGCTAGACAACGAGCAGGGCGTGATGGCTACCCAAGGTGGCGTTTCCCGCGTGAAAGTGGCGCGAATTCAAGAAGATACGCGCCAGGGCATGATGGTCTACGAGCCCAGCCACCCCGACGCAAACGCGAGCGGTTACGTGGAGTACCCGAACGTGAATGCGGTCGAGGAGATGGTGAACATGATCACCGCCTCTCGTGCCTACGAGGCCGGGGTGACGAGTATCGACACCGTCAAGCAAATGGGCCGTTCAGCACTGGATATTGGCCGGTAAATGCGATGATTCCGATCGATGGGCCCGGGATTTCGCTGATCGCCCCGCACCAACCGGTGCAGGTCGACCCCGCGCCCATTTCCAAAGACACCGCTGTCGACCCGTCGGGCGGCGCGATCTTCGAGGATTTACTGAAGAACGTCGTCGGCAACGCCAACGACAGCATCCAGAACGCGGAAGCGGTGGGCAAGGAATTCGCAGCCGGAACGCGCGACGACATTCACGGCACGATGCTTGCGCTCAGCAAGGCAGATATCGAACTGCGGCTCGTCGGTAACATCCGCAACAAGGTCGTGGATGCCTTCTATGAGCTGTGGCGGATGCAGATTTAAGCAGTTTTGTTGGAGCGATAACGAAGGATCATGCCCGAAAAAGCCCGTGCGTTCTTGAAGCAGCTGACTGACTTCTGGGCTGGTTTACCCACGCCCAAGCGCATCGCACTGGTCTTTTTCACGACGGCCGTCCTGATCGGGGTGAGCCTCCTCTCCGTGCTCGGCTCCCGCGAACACTTCAGCACCCTGTACAGTGAACTCAGCACCGAAGACGCCGCACAAATCGTCGAAAAGCTGAAGACGCAGCAAGTGCCGTATCAGCTCTCCGCCAACGGCACGCAGATCCTGGTGCCCGAGGAAAAGGTCGCGGGATTGCGCCTAGAATTGGCGGCGGGCGGGCTACCGCGCGGGGGTAGCGTCGGCTTCGAGATCTTCGATCGCTCGCGTATCGGGGCGACCGAATTCGAGCAGAATATCAATCTGAGACGCGCGCTCGAGGGCGAGCTCGCGCGCTCGGTAATGAGCGTGGAGGGCGTCAAGGGCGCACGCGTGCACTTGGTCCTACCGGAGCACCGCTTGTTCGCATCGCGCGAAGAGAGCGCTTCCGCATCGGTGGTCGTCAAACTCGCAAATTCCGCCAATTTTGGCCGGCGTGAGGTGGCGGCGGTCGTCTACTTGGTGTCGATGGCGGTGCCCGGTCTGAGCAAGGACCGCGTGTCCGTGGTCAGCACCGAAGGCTTGACGCTGCACCGTCCGAACTCTGACGCTTCGGGCGGCGGAGATCTGGCAGGGGAGGGTGCCGAGCAGTCGCGGGTGATCGCCTCTCAGCTCGAGGGCGACGCGCAGGCCCAGCTCGAGCGAGTGGTGGGCCCAGGCAACGCGGATGTGCGCGTCAACGTGGAGCTCAACCCAGCTGCCAAAGAGCGCACCGAGGAGCTGTACGAGCCCGCCAAGACCGCGCTCCGCAGCGAGCACGTGGTCCAGGAGTCGAACGGCGCGGGCGAGGCGGGCGTGGCCGGCGTGCCCGGCGCGAAGACCAACCTGCCTGACGCCAAAGAGGGCGAAAACGCGGAGGTGACGCCCGCGACGGGTGGGGGCGGCGTGCGACGGAGCCAGACCCGCAATTGGGAGGTGCAGCGCATCACCCAAAAGACCACCACCCCGCCTGGCGAAATCCGCCGCTTGAGCGTCGCGGTCGTGCTCAACGGTCGCTACGAGAAACGCGGTGAAAAGTCGGTGTTCGTGCCGCGTTCGGCGGACGAGGTGCTGGCGCTGTCTTCCATCGTCAAGCACGCGGTCGGCTTCAATGCCGAGCGCGGCGACGACGTGGAGCTGCGCGCAGTTCAATTCGCTCGGCTGGACACCGGGGACGACGCGACCGTGCTCGATCCGCTGGCCAAGTACCGTCGCTACCTGCCGTTTGCCGTCGCTGGCTTGGTCGCGGTGGTGCTGCTGACTTCGGTGATCATGGCTTGGCGTCGAAGCAAGGCGAAGAAAGCCGCGGAAGCGCTGGCCTTGGCGGCTCCGGTCATCACCGAGGGTCAGCTGGGCGGTTTGATCACGGGCACCAAGGACAACACGATTCAGTTGGGCACCGACCAAGCGCGCACCTTGCTGTTGGAGGACGCACCGCCCGCTTCCGACGAGATCCGCGCGCGTGCGCTCGAGTTAGCCGCTAAAGACCCGGCTACGGCCGCGGTCGTACTGCGTCGTTGGCTGAGTGTAGGTGAACCGGCCGCGCTTCCGGCTGAGTAGCGACTGACCCACCCCGCTCGCCGGCTCGAGTACGGCACAGCTCTCGCATGAGGGTTGGACAAGTGATGGAGTTGAGCGGTCCAGAGAAGGCGGTGTTGATGCTCTTGTCGTTGGACGAGGCCACCGCGACTCCCATCTTGAGTGAGATGGACGCGGGGGATGTGCGCAAGCTGCGCGAGGCCGCCTCGAACATGAGGGCGGTGCCCGCCACCGCGCTTGAGCACGTCTACGCGGAGTTCATTCAGCAGACCAAAGAGGCAGTCGCAGTGCCGCGCGGGGGCGTTCGCTACTTACGCAAGCTGACCGGGCGCGCCATGGGCGAGACTCGGGCCGCCGAGATCTTCGTCGATCAGCAGGAGAGTGCGCTCGAGCGCCTCTCGGCAGCGGAGCCGTCCGCCATCGCGTCGGTGATGGAAAACGAGCACCCGCAGCTGGTGGCCGCAATTCTCTCGCAGCTCGACAACGAAAAGGCGGCACGCGTGCTCGAGCAGTTGCCGGAGGCGAGCCGCTCGCAGGTCTTGGAGCGGCTCGGCACCATGACCGAGATCCCTTCGGCCCTGTTGGAGGAAGTGGCGACCGCGCTGTCCGCGGAGTTGCCGACCTCGCAGAAGGACACCGTTCGCACGGTCGATGGCATCGCTCGCTCGGCCGCCTTGGTGCGCCGCATGGGCCGCGAGACGGGCGAGGCACTGCTCGGAGTACTCGAAGAGGGCAACCAAGAGCTCGCGACCGAGATCCGTCGCGCCATGTACACCTTCGAGGATTTGTCGGTGCTCGACGCGCGCGCGCTGCGCTCGCTGCTCGAGGCGGTGCCGGTCGAGAAACTGACGATGGCCATGAAGACGGCTTCGGAGTCACTCCGAAACCACATCTTTACCAGCATGTCCAAGCGCGCCGCCGAGCGCATCAAGGAAGACATGGAAGTAATGGGCGGAGTTCGTTTGGCCGACGTCGAAGCGGCCCAGCGTGAAATCGTCGAAGTGGCGTTGCGTCTCGACGCCGAAGGCACCATCTCCCTCGAGGCCAAGAGTGCGGTGGTTTGAAGCCCCGCGCGGCTCGAGCAGCGAAGGTGAAGCCATGGCCGACGCTCCGCGCAAAGTAAATTTCGCTCGCGTCACCAATCCGCGAGTGCGTGCTCCTTCCTGGATGCCCTCGGCGCGCGGGCGCGCTGCGACGAAGAAGGAAGAGCCTCTGCCCTCGCTCAAGCCGCCGCCGCTGCCGAGCGAATTCGTGGACGCGATCCGCCAAGAGCTCGAGCCGGAGCGTGCTTCGCGTCCGCCACGCGCTTCGGAAATGCCGCCGCGCATGCCTTCGATGCCTGCGCCTGCGGCAATGCCCAACGTCGCGGCCGAGCCTGGCCCCGTGCAGCTCGTCGTCGATCCCGAGGCAACGCACGCCTTCGAGCAGGCAATCGAGCTGCTCGTGGCCGAGCGTTCGCGCGTCCTGGAGCAGACCGCGAGCCAGCTCGGAGAGCTGGCGACGATCATCGCGCGCCGGGTGATAGCCCACGAAATCTCGCTCAATCCGAGCATCGTTGCCGGTCTGGTGAACGAGGGTTTGGCGGCGCTGGGCGCGCACGACCGGGTGCTCGTGCGCATCGGTAGCGCTTTCCGTGAAGCGCGCGCGAACCTCGAGCAACGGCTCGCCGATCGCGGCGCGCACGCCGAAGTTCGTCTGGACGAGTCGCTGTCTGAATACGGCTGCGTGGTCGAGACCGAGCTCGGTCGCGTCGACGAATCGATAGAGTCGCGCATCTCGACTCTGCTCCAAGCCCTGCGACCGGAATCGGACGCACCCTCAGGTGAGTCGCGCTGATGCTCGAGCGGCTACTCGAGCGCTGCCGCACGGCACCGGTTCATTCGCCAGAAGGCGTGGTGCTCGACGTCGTAGGCTTGATTGTCGAGGTGGGTGGTTTGCGCGCCGCGGTTGGCGACGCTCTGGCCGTCGAGGACGACAGCGGTTCGACGCTCGAGATCGAAGTCGTGGGCTTTCGTGCCGGCCGGCTTTTGACGACTCCGCTCGGCGTTTTATCGGGTATTCGCCCCGGCGCGCGGGTCGTGCGTCTGGAACGCGGCGCCACGGTGCCCGGCACCCTCGCGCTCCTGGGCCGCGTGGTCGATTCCTTTGGCCGGCCGCTGGATGGAGGACCCGCGATCGTCGCAGAGCATTCTTGTCCAGTGAATTCCGCGCCGCCGCCAGCGTTTGCGCGCCGTCCGATCGACAAACCGTTCGGCACCGGCGTGCGCGCGTTCGACGCGCTTTTGCCGCTCGGCGTTGGTCAACGCATGGGCATCTTCGCCGGCGCCGGCGTCGGTAAGAGCACCTTGCTCGGCATGATCTGCCGTTCGTCCCAGGCGGACGTCAACGTGGTCGGCCTGGTCGGCGAGCGCGGTCGTGAGTTGAACGATTTCATCAGGAACTCGCTCGGCGCGGCCGGCCTCGCCAAGTCGGTCGTCGTCGCGGCGACCAGCGATATGCCGCCCCTGGTCCGCGCGCGTGGGGCAGAGTCCGCTACTGCGATCGCAGAGTATTTCAGAAACCAGGGCAAAAGCGTGCTTTTGGTGATGGATTCGGTGACGCGCTACGCGATGGCGCTGCGCGAAGCCGCGCTCGCCGCCGGTGAGCCGCCCGCCACCAAAGGCTACCCGCCGTCGGTGTTCGCGGCGCTGCCACGGTTGCTCGAACGAGCGGGGACGGGCAGCGGCGCGGGCGTAATCACGGCCCTCTATACCGTACTCGTCGAGGGTGACGACCTGAGTGATCCGATTGCCGACACGGTGCGCAGCATTCTCGACGGTCACGTCGTGCTGTCGCGCTCACTCGCCGAGAAGAACCACTTTCCGGCGATCGACGTTCTGCAGAGCATTTCCCGCCTCGCGCCCGAGATTTCCAGCGAGGCCAACATGCGAGCGGCCGGCGCAGTGCGCGACATGATGTCCGCCTATCGCGAGGCACAAGACTTGATACAAGTCGGTGCCTACGCGGCGGGGAGCGATCCGCGCGTCGACATCGCCGTCGCGGCCAATCCTCACATCGAAGCATTTCTCAAACAGCGGGTGAGCGAGGCGTCGACCTTCGAAGAAGCCCACAAACGACTCGCGATGCTCGCCCAGATGCGTGAACGAGGCATTCGCAAATGAGCCCCCGACGTCAACGAATCGAGAAAGTCGTGCAGCACCGCGGCAAAGAGCTCGACAAGCGAATCGGCGAGCTGAACGAGCAGAAAAGCCGCGAAGAAGCCGCCCGTTTGGCCGCCGAGCGCGAACGCGAAGAGGCGCTTCGCGCCTCCGAGACTCGGCTCAAGTTGGCCGAAGCGCCGCTCAGCGCGACGGACTGGATCGCCGCCAACGAATGGCTGAAGAGCCGCGCTGCGCTGGCGGAAATCGCCGAAACGCAAGCCGTCGAGGCACACCTCGACACGCAGCGAGCGCGCGCGCAGGTGCTCAACGCTCGCACCGACTTGAAGAAGGTCGAAGTGCTCTCGGCTCGGATCAGCGCAGAGGAACGCATTCAGCGTGAACGCGCCGAAAGACGCCTCGAAGACGAGCTGGCGGCCCAGCGATTTCTCGCGGATCGACGCGGAGACAAATAAGATGAGCGATGGTTTCGCCACTGGGCTCGGCGCAGGCGCCGCGTCGCGCGCGCACGAGCGCGCTGACGACGAGAAGACGACGCTGGAACAAGCGGAACGCTGGGCGACCCTGGTTGGTGCGCAGTTGTCGGCTCGTGCCGCCACGCCCGTCGTCAAAGAAGAGGCGGGCGCTTGGCACTCGGGTGCCGGGGATCTGACACCGGCTACTGGCGGCCGTTTGACTGAGACTGGTGCGGCGACTGGCCCCGGTGCAGTCGCGGAGCAAGCCGCCGATGCCGATGAAAATCGCCTGATTGTTCGCGTAGATGGTGGCGATTTGGGCGAAATTGCCTTGGTCGTCGACCGCCAAGCGGGTGCCATCCGCGTGACGATCAGCGCGGCTGACGCCGGAGCAGAGGCCGCGCTGGGCTTGGAGCGCGCTTCTCTGACGCGTGCGCTCCAGAGCCACGGAATTACCGTCGATTCCGTCAATGTGGTGCGCTCCAACAACTTCGGCACCGTTCTTGCTCCAACACGCTCGAGTGCAACGCAACGCACTCGTGAGGCCACAGAGGCTGAGTCTAAAGACGACGAGCAAACGCGGCGTCGCCTGGCACGCAAACTAAACCTCATCGGGTAAACCAATGGTCGCTACAGTCAACAACACAACTAGCGCTCAAGATTCTTCGGCGCTGAGCTCCGCGCTCGGCACGAACAAGGCGATGGGCAAGGACGACTTCCTGAAGTTGCTCGTTGCCCAGCTGAAGAACCAGGACCCGCTCGCGCCCCAAGACAATACGCAGTTCGTGGCGCAGCTTGCCCAGTTCTCGTCGCTGGAAGCGGCCATGGGTACCAACAGCCGCCTGGATTCGATCACGTCGCAGAATCAGGGCATGGCCAACACCGAGGTGGTCGCGCTGGTCGGTAAGACCGCGACCGTCAAAGGTAGCTTGGTGACGGCTTCTGGCTCGGGCACCGCGGTACCGGTGAGCTTCACGCTCAACTCGGCCACGGACTCGACCAACGTTTCGATTCAGAACGCTTCGGGAAAAGTAATCCGCACCATTCCGGTAGGCGCGCATAACGCCGGCCTGGTCAAGGTCAATTGGGATGGCCGTGACGACCAAGGCAACGTGATGGCAGCGGGTACATACGCCGTGAGCGTTCAAGCAAAGACCAAAGACGGTAGCGCCGTTTCGGTCGCACAGGAGACGACTGGGCTCGTGAAGTCCGTCGCCTTCGACAAAGGTTATCCAGTGTTGACACTGGCTAATGGAATGCAAGTTCCAGTCTCTGACCTTCTGAAGGTCGAATCTTCTCCATAACAACCACACCGCACATTATCAACCGTACCCAGCTCTTCCAGGAGGGCTCAAAATGACTGTTCTGTCGTCGATGAATTCGGGCGTTTCAGGCCTAAAAGCAGAAAGTGACGCCCTCGGCGTCACGGGCGATAACATCGCCAACGTCAACACCTCGGGCTTCAAGGCGCAACGCGCCGTGTTCGAAGATGTTCTCGGTCACTCGATTCTTGCTGGCACTTCTACCGGTCTGCCAGGCTCTGGCGTTCGGGTCGGGGACATCCAGCAGATGTTCACCCAAGGTTCATTGTCCAACACGGGCGTCTCCACGGACGTCGCGTTGAACGGTGACGGCTTCTTCGTCGTCAAAGGCACCGTCGACGGCGTGAGCTCGAACTTCTACACCCGCGCCGGTGAGTTCGTCATCGACAAGGATGGCAAGCTCTCCAACACCTCGGGCTTGAAGGTTCAGGGCTATCAGGCGAATGGCGACGGCACCTTTGCCGCGTCGCTCTCCGACGTCACCGCGCCCACCGCGGCCTTGCCGGCTCGCGCCACCCAGGCGATGAACGTCACCGCCAACCTCGATTCGTCCGCGCAGGTCATCACCGCCGCGTGGGATCCGCAAGATCCCGCCAACACCGCGAATTTCTCGACCACCATGTCGGTCTACGATTCGCTCGGCAACGCGCACACCGCGGACGTTTACTTCCGTAAAACCGCCGACAACGCCTGGGATTACCACGTGCTCGTCCCCGGTGCGGACATGAATCCCCCGGTCGTCGGCAACTCCGAGATCGGTAGCGGCGCACTCGCTTTCACCACCGACGGCAAGCTCGACTCCGAGACCGTCACCACCGCTAT
>Ga0247758_1002078_pt1 | contig 12125 bp, 10 predicted proteins | sample UWRJL156409C4_FD_180950 | JGI IMG/M metagenome (GOLD analysis project Ga0247758, IMG submission 180950) | Plant litter microbial communities from Arlington Agricultural Research Station in Wisconsin, United States - UWRJ-L156-409C-4 | ecosystem: Environmental > Terrestrial > Plant litter >...
TTTTTTTCCCCTTCTTGCCTTTTCGCGGCCAAGGCGGGGCAGTGGGAGTCGTCCACAACACTCCGGCCTCTCAAGACCTCTCCGCGATGGAGCTGTTCGAGGCAACACTGCTGGCCAGGCAGACTGCACCACCACCACCACCCGGTGCACCGCCTGGAGGACCGCCGGCGGGACTGCCACAATTGCCAGAGTTTTACAAATACCCTCCTTTTCTCAACGAGCGCGCTCCTTTGCTTGGCATCACGATTACGCTGGTGGTGGTCTCTTGGATATGTTGTTTATTCCGACTCTACGTTCGATTCTTTTCCAAGAGGGCACCCGGCTGGGATGACTACTTCATCATCCTCACCATGCTCTCCACCACCGTGGGCTCCGTCGTCCTCTGCCTGAGTACGTTCCCCTCCCCCCCTTTTCCCATCCCTTCATCACTTCAACTAACACCCCCCCAAAGTGACCCGCCTAAAACTAGGCCGCCCTATCTTCGAACTCACCCAAACCAAACGCATGGTCATTCTCAAACGCATCTACATCGCCTCCCTCTCCTACCCCATCTCCACTGCCACTATACGTATCGCCCTCCTCCTTTAATACCTCACCGCCTTCCAGCGCTCCACTACCATCCCCACTATCTATAAGGTCACTATTATTATCAGCACCCTCCACAGCCTTGGTTTCGGTCTTGTGACGGTCTTCTCGTGCTGGCCGATTCATTCCTTTTAGGACATTACCGTGCAGGGGGGCAAGTGCTGGGGTTTCGCAAGCTAAGTGAACAAAGAGTTTCTCGTGTCAATAATCACACAGGTAGTAAGCACGGCCATGCTAGATATGTTTATGTTTATAATACCTGGGTGGTTATATATAAATGGTAAGGAGGGGATGGGGGCAGGTATGAGCCGGAAGGGGAGATGGAGTCTGATTGCGCTGTTTAGGTTAGGTTTGGTGGCGATTATTTACTCGCTTTAGAGGGTGGTGTGTGTGATTCAGCTGCGAAATAAAGGGAGTTATGATCCGGTGTGGAATACCGTGACGATTATGGGGCTGGCGAGTTACGAGTTACATTTAGCGGCGATTTGTGCGGCGTTGCCGATTATGCGGCTGGTGTTGAAGACGACGTGGGATCAGATATTTATTAATGTCACGTACGAGGTGACGGTCACGGAGGATTATAGGGGTAAGTTTAGGTCGAGGAAGGAGGCGACGGATATTAAGTTGCAGAGTGTCCCGGCGTTGATGGCGTTAATGAATGACCCGATGCCGGATGAGTGGGAGCCGTTTCACGGTGATGAGACGACGGGGCTGGGGGAGAATACGACAGCGGTGGTGGCGGAGAAGGGGAAGAGGGTGACGAGGATAAAGAGCTGGTTTAGACTTCCTTAGAGTTTGGGACGAGTATACGAGTCCCGTGATATCCAATACCCAATACCACAGCAACATTTTAGCTTTAAACCGTATATTAAGCTCTAACGGCGGGTAAGGCTTCTGTGATCATCTGTGTGCTTAGGTTGTGGCGTTGGAAGGATTCAACCTCCTCCAACTCAAACTCGCCAGCGAAAATCTCATTATACCCGAAACACCAATTCGTCGCCGCAGCCATAGGACAAGATGCTATGCCGCCGGCGTGTGGCTGAAAACCTGGAACACGACTGCCGGGGTAATCCCTGCGGAGATTTTTCTCTATTCTCCGGCAGGTTGAGTGAGGAATTTTATGCGTTCGTTGAAGGTGGTGATAATGGCGTGGGGGGCTGATTTGAAGACGCTCAAGTGCCTGCTTTTTTCTACTGATTGATATCTTGTGATACAATATGGTCACCTGGTTGGCCACGTGACTCGCCACCTTCCACCACTATATTACTGGCTCTCTGCCACCCTCTCCTTTTTATCTAGAATAAGCAATTCCATCACTCTTTTGCCGAACGGCCAGAAAACCGCTCTGTTTTGTGTTCCACATATCTCACATCATATCTCGCCTCCTGAGACACGAAGCTCGTGTTGGACATTGAAAGCCAAGGCAGATGCTAGCTTGATGTCTTTCTCGACGGCAAGTTGACGAGTCGAGTTTGTCACTCCCCTGACCTTGTACCTGATGACCTTCAGCTGCCCTACCCCGAGCCTTCTGAAACCGATGGCTTGACAACAAAGTTGGGCATGACGGCACTGGCTCAAACTGATCGAAGGGGCTCGATATATGACAAGTTCTTGGATGCGAATATCGCTTTCAACATATCAGCAGGGCTTTAACACCAAACCGTTGGCTCTGTATCAGGGGAATTCATGTCCAAACAGCAAGCCCTGGTCCTTTGACTTCGGTTCGCATCGTAATACTCACAACCTCACTCATCCTTTCCCCCTTTCCCCTTCCGCATATGCCTCAAAAACGGAAGCCGTATAGCCGGCTTCGGCGGCGCCGTCTGAGCCCCAACACCCTCCAGCTTTAACGGACCGTCACCGACTCCCGGCAGCGTCCTCCGCGCGAGCCTCGTTTCCTCCGCCAGCGTCGTGGCCGTGTCCTCCAGACCAAGCGGATCGGCGCAAAACCTACCGAAAATCCGAGCACCATACAACAGAACCAGGAGGACGGCAATAATCCCGCACATCTTGAGCAGCGGATAGAACACGGCCTCCATGGACCACGCTACCAACCGCGCAGCAACTTCGGACGCTTCCAGCACCGGCTTGATCACCAGTATGAACGCCGCACGCGCCAGCATCCGCACCGGCCACGTCACCCCCCATATTAGCGATGTGAAGACGCCAGTGATGGCATCCGAGTACCACACAAGTAAAAAGACAAGCAGAATATTCATAACAAAGATAGAAGCAACCGCCATTCCCGGCCCCATCTGCGCGATAACGGCTACGTTGAATCCCATCTGACAAAGCGCGATAAACACGCGCGTCCAATAGAACCATGTCCCTTCCATCAGCGCACTGAGTGCCTCACGATTGGAGAGAATAGCTGATAAAACCGCAATAATGGGCGCCACCGCGTTAACGCTCGCGCAGACGGACCGTTCGAGAAGCGTCAGGTACCAGAAGGAGACGAAAACGCGCGCAAAGTCAGAGGCTGGGCGTGGGCTGTTGAAGAGAGCGAAACAGAACTGCATCAGAGTCATGCCAACGCCGGCTTGGAACGTGACGAACGCGCTTTGTCCCCACGTCCAGCCGTAGTAGTGCTTGAAGAACTCGACTGGGTCGGAAAAGGCGAGCAGGAGATCGCGGATGGGATGGGGGAAGATGTGGGCTCCCAGCCAAGGGCAGAACTTCCACCTCAAGCCGTAGAGGAATAGGCCGGCGGCGATGTGCAGAAACTGGTGCGTTTGGCTTGGCCCGGATAGTAGGAACTTCAGGACCATCGGGACTGAAGCCAGTCTTTTAAGGGCCCCTGTGAAGCGCCAGTGGGCAATTTGAATGTATACCCAGCCAAACTGTCCAAAAAGCGCTCTTGAGACCATTTCTGCGTATTTTGCGAGATGCAGAGACAAGAGGGATGGGATCGAGGCCAGGTATGTCTGCAGTGGAGCGTCGCGGACGGCTTGTGGTACGTATCGAGCCATGGCGAGATGCGGTGCCTGCAAGTATTGACCCCCAGTGATGTTGAGATGCGAGTAGAAGCGCTGGTGTGTATTGTGAAGCGGGTTGATGATGGATGTCTTGGTGAGACCTGGAGGGCCACTGAATAGCTGGTACGCCACCATACTGGTGTACCATCGATGGGGTGGAATTCCGTGATGTGGCTTGACAGAGTTCTCGTGCATTTTGTCCCAATTCCGGACCGATACGGATGGCATCAACAGGCGGTAGCGCTCTCGCTCCTGGAGTCGACGGCGTACAAAGGCGGCCGCGCCGTAGCCATCGTCCTCGGGGTCCATGACGACAAATGCCCTTTCGGGATGGATGAAGTCCGGCAACTTTGGCCACAGAGGGAAGCTGGCGACGGACTCGAAGAAACATGCCGTGAAGACGAAGAAGACAAAGAGCGAAGGCGAGTCGTCGAACTGGCGCATAAAGCCCTCGTAGACCGGCGAGACAGCAAACTGCAACGCGACCAGCCGGAGACCGCGAGCGACATCTCCCAGACTGTGTACAGCTTCTGGCAGCTCAATATCGGACCATGGTTTGAGCTGGAGCACCGAATCCACAGCCAGCCGACTGACTGCTGACCTGTTTCCTTGATACATCGAGACACGGGGCTTGGAGACTTGGCTGCCGGTACATACAGCTGATCCAGCATACTGCCGCTGGCCGTCCTCCGCCAGCTGTTTCGCACGAGACAGCGTCCGAGAAACTGGCAACGCTAGGCGAACGCTATCCAAGCTCCGAAGCAACTTGACCAAGGCAGCTTGGGCACGCTGCGTGGCTATGACACTTTCCAGTCGATCCTTGATGCCGGGGAGCACGCGGGGCGCGATGGCGTACTGGCTCAAAACGACGGCGAATCGGAGTGAGTATTCTGACACCAGGAGCATCATGTTATCGAAAATGACCCCAATGTCCGTGGGATCTAGCGCGCCGCCGGAGAGCTTCAAATGGAAGGCCCAGTATGTCCAGCTGTATGCAACAAGTGGGTTGCTTCGCGCTGCGCTATCACTCCTGTACAGCCGCGGGCAGGAGTCGGCGCATACCCTCATGCATGTTTTGGCGCAGGATTTGTGAGCATCTTCGCTCGTGAGCCGAAAACTGGACGGAGCGCTGACGGAAGCGTCGGGGTTTGGCCGCGTCAAGAACGTCTTCAGCGATGGGTGACAGACGCGGGCGAAAACTTCCCCGTCGTCACCTGGCAAAATCTCGAGCAGCGAGCCGAGCAGCCGCGTGAGGCGTCGCACCGAAGACTTGTCAGAGTAGCTTCCGTCCGAGTCTACGATAACAGCCGACGGCGACGTATCCTCTTCCATCTCCACTGCTCTCCAGACATCGGATGCCCTCAAGTCGCCTCCCGGCACGCATAGCCAGGACAAGGCCGATCGAATCCGGGCTTGTTCGTAGTCGGAGGTCGTTCTAACGAGCCGCTCAAACACCTTTCTGTATGTACTGTTGAGTCCCGGGTGCAGGGCAGAAAGAGTTTCCCGGACTTTGGCCCTACTCACTGGGTTTAGCGGCTGTCGCTCCTGTTCCTCTTCAGTGGCGTCGGATACTTCATCTTGGAGATGACCGATGCAAGCCTTGACCCACTGGAACATGCCATCAGCTTGGGATTGCATATGCTGAATGATGTCTTGCTCCATCTCGGCCATGTCTGGCTGCTTCTGGATCATCTGTGCGGTCTTGCGTGTGATGTACTGGTCAATATCGTTCTTGGTGTATGCCTCAATGCCAAATGCCGCGTGCCCTGGGAGTTTCTGAGGCATCTCCCGAGAAAGGGTACTTGTTTGCTGCGACAGGATCAGTATCCTGACCGACGCGCACTCCTGGAGTGCATGCAAAGCCGACAGGCATTCTTTAACGTGTGCGTTCTCCTCTAGCCTGTCTAGGATGATGCTAAGGCACCCGAAGTTAGCTTGCTTCACGTTTATAACCTGTGAGCCGAGGACATACTAGAACGGCCCGAGAACAGAGGAATACTCCTTGAGAAAGACGGCGAGGCTGTTGATGTCGGGCCCCTCACGATTGGATGGTAGGGAAGCCAGGTGAAGTAGGGCCGATTGGAGTGGGATGTTCTCGCTGTGGCTGAGCAGCAGCTGGTGAACAAAGGTGCCGATGACGTTGGATGCGAACTCTTTGGCTGACTCTAATCCGCAGAAGAAGAACATGGCCGAAGTCGGCTTCCTGTAGACAGGGCAGCTGGGACTTGATGTGGGAAGGGAACAGTTGGTGGCGACTTCGGTCTCGCGGTGTGGGCCAGTCTGGCGCCTCAGCAATTTGACGATGAACGCTGCGAGAACGCTCTTGCCAGAGCCCGGTTTGCCGTGAATCCAGAGGACATTGGTGCTCGACTTCGGGTCAGCCCACTGCCGGTAGAGATCCAAGTCCAGCAGCCACTGGCAACTTTCGTACGAGTCAACCGTCTCTTGTTGGGCGCTGAAGCGGATGTCGAGCTCACGTTTCTACGGGTGAGTAGACGGTTCTAGCCATCGCTGGAGTGCGTTGAGCTCGGGGCTCATCATGCTGATTCCATTTTTTGACACTGTGTAGGTGCATCTCAGGAACCTCCCCGAGACGATACCCTGGGATCCGCGGTAGGCCCGTCCAAAATACTCCATGAAAATTCCAAAGTTGTCATCGTTTGGCAAGAACTTGTTGAGGTCCGTGTGTGTCACGTCCAGACCAAAGTTCCACGCATTCTCGAGACAGGCCGAGGCTTCGTCAACCACGTAATCCTGTAACACGCCCAGGTTCTGTTCCTTCTTCTCAAAGAAGCAAACAACTTGGAGCCCGGCGAGGACTGGCTTTTGCTGGAGACGCCGAAATTCTCCCTGGAGATAGCGCAGGAGATCGGAGTCAAGCTTGAGAATGCGCAACAGGCCTTCTTCCGACTGGAACCCAACGAGTCGACCGAGTTGCAGCATGCCACGAGTGACGTTGGCAAAATATGAGCCCTGATGGGGCGTCCCAAGGAAGACAACAGCTCCCACAGATCGCAGGAGGTCTTGGTGGTCCTGATAGCGCGGGTCCTCGGTGCTGGTCTGATCTGCGAGAATGAGACATTGCTTAACCACCAACCCGCCGAAGCTGTGGCCGAGAAAGACAATTGGTCGCCGTCGCTATTGCAGTCAATTCAGTCAGCAACTTTTCCTCCTCCAAGACGACAACTCGACTAGATATCTGGGGGATTTTACCCTGGACCGACACATGAAAGAGTCGCGGCTATGCGTCCGATCGCGGACCAAGCATTGCAGCAGCAGCTCGCCACACTGCTCCAACGACGTCCTCGTCGGGTCGCCAATCCAAGTGGTACTGTAGTCAAACGCAATGATTCTCGCATTCGCGACTTGGGATGGAAGCAGCTGTCTTAGCCAAAAGAAGCGATTTTGCTGCCCGGGTACTTTTGCCGACCACGTCCACGGGTATGAGGCGCCCAGTCCTTGGACGGCGACAATGCTGCTGCGAATTAGCTTCAATTCTCATTGCGTCGACGAAGAAATGACACTGACTCGATAGCAGCTTCACCATGATACTGCGTCCCGTCTGCTGAAATCCCACCGTCGCTCAGGTTGAAGCCCTCTACCTTATCGGGGCTGTATTCGACGCGGATGTGAGCGGTTGCTGAGCCCGTGTCGTCCATTGTTCTGCAGGAAATTGTAAGAGATGTGCAGATGAGAAGGAAGGAACCTCACCAGTCTTGGCGCAACGGGGCTTCATAAACCGCGCACCTGCATCCATCGTTCCACCCCCTGCATCTTCTTCAGCCGCACTTCGAGGTCAGGCCAGACCTCGGATATTGAACGCCACTCTGGTTTTGAGGCACCATTGTGCCAACCAAATGTGGAAGCCGCCCTCCTGAAGCTGCTCCGCTTGTTTTAAACCACCCTGCGACGAGTGTGTTTTGGTTTGTAGCCCGCGCTTAAGTCACGGAGTTGTGTCAAAATGCTACCAAATTGGCGCTCACTGTGCAGCCAAGCAACACGTACGCGATAGTAGGAGTCAGTGATAGCTCTCTTTTCCTGCTCATTTTCATTCGGTTGTCATGGGATTATCACTTAATTCTCCCCATAATGCCACCACCCAAATGGCCGATTTCTATGTGTTGGAGGGTGTCGGTGTGTTGGGGGGTGTGCAAGCAGCAGCAACAGCGGAGCGAGCGAGGAGGAATTTATCTGCGTAGGAAGCGTAACTCGGGAGGACTTTGAACCGTCTGATGTTGTCTTGTAGCGAGGGAGAGCGAGCGAGGAAGCTGCGGCAGATGGGAGGGGAGATATGAACGGTGGGGTTGGCTACTCCCTTTCATTTCTCATGATGATTAGTGCTGATAGAGATAACTATACAAGATTCTGTTCTTTTGCAGGGGGCTAAGGCCCTCAATAAGCAACTCCAGATACTCATACCCCTATCGCTAACAAGTAATCAATGGTCTCAGGGCAGGCCTGCGTCGTCCTCGTCCTCATCGCTGATTTCCCACCGTAGTTCCTCCTGTGACAAGACATTGGCGGTGGAAGTCACGCGGGTGCTGCGATTGTGCGACAAAACCGCGCTGTCGAGCTCTGCTGGGATTCCCATCGATCCGTACCCTGAATCAGACCTAGGCTGGTGCTCACCACCGAGCGCAGCTGATGTTTCTACGGGGAGAATATTGACTGGGTTGACGTAATTCTCATCTATCGGCGGCTGTTGGAAGTACGCCGAGAAGTCGAATTCCAGGAACTGTGCGTTGCTGATGCTATTGATGGTGTTGTTTTGGAACTCCAGACCTGTCATGGCTGAGTCCAGTTGTAATTCAGGAAACGGGGCCTGTGAAGGTGACGTTGCAGGGCCAGCACTGGCAGGTTCGCTGCCTCGGTAACGTTGAAAAAGTTGTGACTGCGCATCTCTCACGATTTCTATAAGTTGTCCGCGGAGGTGGTTTTCTAGCGGACCCGAGACCTCGGACGCGGCGATCTCGAGCTGTTGTCGGACAAGGCGTGGTAACTCTCTTCGGAGATAACGCTCGTAGTTGTCGAATTCCTGTGAGCGCCGGGTTTCCCAGGTTGTGTCGGTTCCCTGCTCGTGGTCTGTCATTGTAATCAGCGCCTGTTAGCACGTGGTTACTTCAGTGCCTCTGGAACTCACATGGTGACGGCATATCGGCTTCGTCATCGTCGGGAAAGAGGATTCTGTACATGGCTCGCCATTTGCTATCCTCTGAACCCGCAAACTTCCGCTTCCGCCGGAGGGCCCGTTCCTGCTCCTTGCTGAAACCGTCAGGGGGGTCGAAAACGCGAACATCACAGGCCAGGGCAAGCCGAGTGTGCGCCACAAGATCAGCGCCTTGGGCGAAGGTTGTGCCACAGCGAGTGCAGAAGGCCGGAAGTTGGTGTTGTCGATATATGTGCTCCCTTTGAGGTTTAGTTAGTCGTTTAGGACGGAAGATAATGGCTGGGGGACAGGGGCGCACTTGACTCTATGTACTGTTGACCACCCGGGACCGATACAGGAACGGTGTTTGCCGTGCTTCCTTGGAACGCGTTTGAAATATGGGCAGGCAAACTTGCATCCTCGGGAGAGATCAGGCGCACTGGGAGATCTGGAGTTTTGATTTGAGTTGCCGTCGCCCCCAGATTGGCCATTGCCTGGTGGGCTCGGGTCTTGCTCCTGGCCGCTCCCATCGTGATTGTTGCCACGGGATCCCTGCCCCGAGTTGTCTTGTTGTAACCCATGACCTTCTGACGATGAACCACTGCGTGACACTTCAGCCGAGGGACGGCTGCGCGCCCCTATGGTCTGGTTGAGGAGACCTCTGAACTCGATCATCAAGCGGTCGACCATGTGGCGTCGTCGGATATCGAGAAGCGGGGACACCAGGGATGCATCGGAGCTGGACCCAGATGATGTCCTCTCGCCATTCTGACGAGACTCTGGCGTTGTCTCCTGTTCGGACTCTTCGTCTTCCTCTTCTTCGCCATCGCTGGACTGGCTCTCATCTTCAGCACCGCTGTCTTGGATCGGTTCATCAGCGTGCGCCAGTGCGCTGTTGGGGGCATCGGAGGGGCCCTGCTTGCTCCCGGGAGTTCTGGAAAGCGGCTCAGTTGCCGCATCTATCTTTTTGTCTTCCTTCGTCTTCTCCTTGTGGCTAGAAAGGCCACTTGACCGCCTTGATCCATACCCAGAGTCGGATCTGTCGTCGTAACAGTCGCTTCTGAGGCTGTGATGTTGTATGAGAACAATGCCCGGTCCGTTTCGGCTTGTCTGAAGCTCTCGAACACTGGTGTAATACTCGTTGTTGCTTGGGGTTGATCTGTAGCGGCTTGAATGGTGGCCTTGCGATGCACTTGACAGTGAGCTACCATTGCTGCTGCCATAACCGCTATCTGCGGACCAGCGGCTCGCGACACTGCCCGACCTCGGGCTTCTTTGGCCCTGAATGACAACCCCCCTGTTGCCCGGTCGGTAGCTAGATGATGACATGTCGCTTTTGGGTATGTATGGCAGGAGACAATTCTGGATGGGATGGAGCAGTGGAAGATTCAAGAGATGCGCTGATCTTTGAGAAACGTCGGCTCATCGATGCACTTGCCAGTGCGCCAAGACAGATTTTTCCCTCACGCTCATTGCGCAGCTGCGCAATGAGGTAGGCAGCCAACTTCCTCCCATTGGTCCGGCGCGCGCATTGCTTGGGAAGCTGCCCGCCCTGGTACCTGCTTATAACCAATCATTCTTCGAGCCCCAAGAGCTCTTCCTGTCAACAAGTGGTCCTGCTACCCTACATCGGTAAACGCTGGAAGCGGGTTTCAGGCATAGGCAATATCACAAAAGCCGAAAGTTTAACGACTCTAAGTCAATTCTCAACCTGGAACTCCAAGAGAAGACAGAAACCACTACGTTTTTCCAGTTTTTGTAAAATCGTTAAACAACCACCCCCGCCGCAACTTCCTGCCCCTGACCCGAATACCTCCACCGCTGCCAGTAGGCTTTGTCGCCGCCGTTGGGACACTCCACACCGCTCCCAGCACCGTTGCATGTGGCGTACACACCAACAAGCACACCGGTAAACGGGCCGGTACCACCACTGACCAAGCCTGCCCAAGCGGACCCCACGACAATCTTGGATGATGCTGGGCGGCTTGCGATGCTCGCCGAGAGTTCGTAGTGCGTCGCATTCGGAGTCGAGACTTGCAGCCGGATGGTTCCGTTTTCCCACGCGGCGGGGACAGCTATCACCTTGTCCGCTGGCCGCTGCTGTGCCATTGAGGGCGGGACTTCGGTGCGGAACCGGAGCGACAACGTCGATGTGCCGTCGGGGCCTCGCAACAGGACGACGCCTAAATCGATGTGATTCAGCTGCGTGAGAAAGACCGTAATCCCGGCCTCGGAGCCTTTACTCTCAGCGCCGCTGGGACGAAACCCAACGACATCAACGCTGAAGTCGAACAACGTGTCGGTTTGCCGTCGCCCGATGAACGCCATGCCGCGCTGCCAGCTCAGTTCGAGATTCGGCGAGGCCGGAGTCACCACCCCAGTAACGTTATTCCTCGACGGAATCATCTGCAGCTCCTTGGCCGTCGTCGTAATGTCGCGCTCACGCGGCACACGCCAATACATCAGATTGCCCGGAATCGGCTCCCCGGCCACCGCAAAGTCATACACATCCGGTTCGCGAATCCACGGCCCACTCCCCCTCGCGATATCCCGACTCGGCGCCGGGAGCTCCCACCCCGTCATCCTCCCCCGCACCGGCTCCAACACCGGCCACTGGTCCTTTTCCCACGTCACCGGGAACAACACCGCCTCCCGCCCCATCGGATACACCTTCCAGTCCGGCCCGCCCCGCGTCGCAAGACACATCCCCCACCAGTTCCCCTTCCCATCCTGAAACAAATCCCCATGCCCCACCGTCTGAAACCACTCCCCCGTCCTCCGGTTCGTCAGAATCGGATTCCCCGCTGTATGCGCCTCATACGGCCCCTCATACTCCTCGCCCTCGCAATCGTAATCGCATGATTCAGCGGCGTCCCCCCCTCCGTAATCATCAAATAATACCACCCATCCTTTTTATATGCGGTCCCTCCGGCCAAACACCCCCTATCCCATTCCACAACGATGCTGGAGGCAGACTCAACTTACCCGCTTTCCAATCCAACTCCTGCAAAATAACACTCTGCGTAGCGACGTACAATTTCCCGTCATCGTCCCAGAACAAATCAGGATCTATCTTCTCCACGTCAAAAACCACCGGATCCCCACTCCTAAACAACACCCCTCTAAGTCCAGTAAGCACCTGCCCCCCACCTCCACCCCCAATCCACTCACAGACCACCCAAAACTCCCCGTCGTGAAAGCGCAATCAATGTCGGCGCGTACAATCCGTCTTGCTGACCAGGTGTGCCCCAGGAAAGACCGGAGAGCTGGGCCTCGCGGTTCCAGACGTGGGAGATGAGTTTCCAGTGGAGGAGGTCTTTGGAGGCGTAGATGGGGAGGCCGGGGAAGGCGATGAAGGTGGAGGTGGCGCAGAAGAAGGTGGAAGATGAAGAGTGGTAGATGCAGGAGGGGTCGGAGTG
>Ga0247758_1002081_pt1 | contig 12113 bp, 10 predicted proteins | sample UWRJL156409C4_FD_180950 | JGI IMG/M metagenome (GOLD analysis project Ga0247758, IMG submission 180950) | Plant litter microbial communities from Arlington Agricultural Research Station in Wisconsin, United States - UWRJ-L156-409C-4 | ecosystem: Environmental > Terrestrial > Plant litter >...
TCCTCCTCCCTCCCATCCATCTCCTCCAAGCGCTTCCTCCTCCTCTGCGGGCGCGACTATAACTCCGGGGCCGGCACAATAGACCTGTACAACACCGAGACAGCCACCATGACCGAGTGCATCAACACGTGCGCCGAGCAGGAAGGGTGTGTTGGTGCTGGGTGGGGAGACTATAACGGGCGGGATGTGTGCTGGCTGAAGAGCAAGTTGGCCACGGCGCAGAAGAGCAGTGCATGGTATTTTGCCGCGTTGGATGGGGAAGTTGTGGCTTAGTTACTAGTGGGAGGGTGTTACGATCTGGGTCTCTGGGTATTGCATGTAGGGCATGGCTGGTGTTTAGGGGGGGTTGTATTGGGATTGCATTTATGAGGGAACGGCGAAATGTTGGGATTGCATTTATGAAGGGGTGTGATACCATGTGGGTTTGGGTTGCGCCGGGTTTGGGTTTGGGTTTGGGTTTCGATTTGGATAAGTATTGATAATATCGGTAGATCAAAAAAGTAGTAGATGACAACGTAATTCTCTTGTTATGACGGGCTGGCCGTGGATGACCAGTTGGGTCGTCATATCTTTGGTGAACCAGTGGGGCCTGTCCCTTTGACTTCCCACGGTTATCTTCGATAGAAAATACATCTCTTTCAGTTGGATGTCTAGATTACTGGATCATTCTCCACATATCTTTTTCTCTCAGCCAGGACCCTAACTATCTAAAGCAATCGGCCACACATTCTGTAGAGGTATATACAACCCCTATTGACTAGACATACCCATAAGCCAACATGGTATCATTAGCATAACCGTCTCGATAAACAAAAACCAGAGCCCAAAAAGAACACATAATTCCCCTCATTTCTTAAGCTTGAGTACGATCCAGCCCGCAATTCTGTACCCAACAATAATGCCCATCATAATACCAATATCCTTCCGCATGTGTCCCGGCTGGTACCCGTACTGGTCGAGCACGCCTTGACCCCGGATGAGACATTGGTCTGCAAGATCCGTTTGCCACATACCTGTCAACGGCGTTAGCACACGCAAAAAACAACCTTGGAAAGACGAGATACTCACATTGGCAGCCATCCGCGGTGCTTGCGCAGGTGTACACCCGCTCGCTGAATTCGTTGATCATCATGTTCTCAAACACGTACTTCTGGTAATCCCAGTAATGGAAGACGTATTTGTAGAATACGTTCAGGATACCCGGCTGTACCATGAAGCCATCGACACTCATCCATAGTCCGTTGGCAAAAGCGACGAGCGCGAGCGAGATGACGAACGAGGGGAAGAGCGATGTCATGAAGACTACGAGGCCCTCTGCCGCCAGCAGATCGAGGAACAGCCAGAACACCCAAGTGAAGAATGCGACTGCGGTGGGCTGAAAGTTGGACAGCCAGTATGAAATCGACGAGAAGATGAGCGAGATGAGGACTGCAGAGCGTCAGCAAACCAACATTTTCTTCAGATTGCTGCAGTACGTACACAGATAGGGGATACCGATCAGAAAGTTGGAGATGATGAGCTCGGTGGCGCCGTACAGGCCATTGTGCTTCTCCTTGATGAACTGAAGGTAGTCTTCGAGGTATGCGGGGCCTATAAACTGTCAGAAAGCGAAAGTCGACTATGGGGCTTAGATACCCACAGTAGGCGACAGCCATGAAACTCATGAAGGCGCTACCAAAGAAGAGTCCATTGATCAACGGGATGATCGACTCTTGTTTGGCTTCTAACCGTAGCCAAACGGTGCCCATCATAATCGCAAGACCTATTCACAGTCAGTTTTGGCTCGAATAACTGAAAAAGCAGTCCACCTACCGATATACATGGCAAACCGAATACCGTACGCAAACACGTCACGGTAGCTCTTGATGAAGCTGCGATGTAGCAGGGTCAAGATCAGGCTTGGCATGCTTGGCCTCTTCTCCGCCCTCTCCAACGAGACCTCTCGGTCCCCATTCCGCGCCACATCGTCCACTGCAGCCGTCACATCGGCCGCTCGCGGAGATGCTGTCCAGGCTCGGTGTAACTCATCGAGGTGGCCCGAGGCCGAATCACGATTATTCGAGAAGTCGATGTTGACCAGCTCAAGTAGGAACTCAGCTGGGTTGACGTGCAGCGGCAACTCATGGCCGATCGAATCGTAATGCGCCGCGACGTCCGACACAGTACCGAAGTAGTGCGGCTTTCCCGCTGACAGAAGCAGAAGCTTGTCAAAGAGATTGAAGACGGAGGTGCTGGGCTGGTGAATAGACATGACGACAATAAGCTGTGCAACTAGTTAGCAAACCCCCGAACCCCTGAACCGCATGAGCGAGTCCGCCGCTCACATTATTTCGCGTTGCCACGCCCTTGAGGTAGTTCACCACCTCAAAACTCGCAGCTGAGTCCAGACCACTTGTAGGCTCATCCAAGAAGAGAATCTTAGGGCTTGTGATCAACTGGCTTGCCACACCCACGCGGCGCTTCTGCCCGCCGCTAATACCCTTACGAACGGGCGTCCCGATGAGCGTGCCAGCTTGTTCGCGGAGACCGAATGAGTCGAGAAGACCATCGATACGGGCAACACGCTCCTTACGGGGAAGCGAGCTTGTGCTAGCCAGGCGCGAGGCAAAGTTGAGCGTCTCACGGACGGTGAGGGAGCCGATGAGGGCGTCCTCTTGCTCGACAAAGCGGCTCATCTCGCGGAAGGCGCTGCGTGAGGGTTTGCTGCCATTGACTAGTATCGAACCGTCGACGTTTTGCGCGCCTGTTGGCCGCGAGGCGAGGACGTTGAGGAGTGTCGTCTTGCCACATCCCGAGGGGCCCATGAGGGCACATATCTCGCCTAGGAGGTGTCAGACAACTGTGTTTGACTAGGTATCCGGGACGGGGGGGGGAAAGGGGGCAGTGAGTACCAGCTTCGACTATGCCCTCCACATTCTCGAGTATGGTCTTTGGTAGCTTTGTTTCCCGGTCCTTGACGGTAACGGTGACCCCCTTCCAAGCGATGTTTCGGATCGTGGTGTTCCTGAGGTGTGCTTCGGCGACGGCGTGCCGTTCGACATCGATGTTGATCACATCCATGTGATCCTTGTCCTTCACGCTCTCGGAAGGCGTGCTCTCAACTGCCATTGCGGGCTAAGGGACGCGGATACCGGATGGGACGCTCAAGTATGTAAGTGAGGAAGGGACGACTGCGTCTGCAGCTGCTACACACAGACCCTGTACGATGGCGATGCGAAGCAGAGAACAGACACACACCTACTTCACGATAAGACGGCTGGGGGGACAAAACACTCCGACTAGCTCGGAAATGGGCGAGCAGCGCGCCCCGGGTTCTACTATATACCACGTCCCTGACCCGAATCCCCACTTCGCCGACAAGGCGAGACAAGGTCGGGGCGAGGCCTAGGCTGCGTCTGTCTGTGTGCTGCCGCCCCATGTTTGATGCACGCCAATGGCCTTCGCGAGTCCTTCCAGATCTCAATTCCCGCCCTTGATGTCGGCAAAAGATCCGAGTCGGGACTTCAGGGACGGAGGGCGTCCTCGGGCTCCACTGCTGCATACTGCGCACAAGACCGCCGCAGCCCCTGGGACATGTCTCCAACGCAGCGCATCGATGCGGCAGGCAGCGCGTCGTGCATGAGGTGGCAACATGGCAGGCCTGCAGCACCTAGAGGCAATCTTCTTGGGAGGCGCGCCAAGTGGCTAGCTGTCCTGTGCTGCAACTTAAAGTTGTGGGATATACAGCGCTGGTCCACGAGGCAATAACATGCCCGGGAACCACCCATATCAGCCTCAGACAGGCGGATTATGCCGGATACATCATATGGCAAAGTGTGAGCGGCCAATCGAAACACATGGCTTCCCGCAACAGACATGCACGCCATGCCGGGTGGGCGTGCCCGTGTCCCGCCGAAGAAGACTGCTGGAAGAGTTCGCCGATCTGTTCTGTCCACAATCCCGACTCGACTGTGTATGGCTCGGCAGAAGTCGCATCGCCGTTTACATTCATCATCCCACCACCGAGGGTCGCCGATTGCGCCGACGCCCCCATTTCCGGTATCAAGTGCGCGTTGAGTGACACTAGGATCCTTTGTGCTTTCGATGGTACGAGGATTGCACTAAAAAAGCCCACAAGGAAGACATTGTCGGCGGCTACCCAGACGTGATTACAAGTAGTATCCGTGCAGCACAGATGCCGCGGATCAGACATGCTGGCCCCGCACCTTGTGCTCCCCAAACATCAGTGCACACAACCTTAAACCCTTCCAGGAAACAAGATCCAGACCTCGTGTCCCGAGTACCGCGCGAGAACCGCAGATTCACGAGGTCAGATCCCTCACATCATCCGTACAAACAAACCGTCAGCTCCTCATCGGTTCCTCAGTCCCTCATCTCACCTCACTCAGCTCGCTCGAGCTAAGCATGCAAGATCCGGGTTCCGACACACAACACCCCAACCATTGGCATGGTACATGGCCATGCATCGGCGACCTCTCCGAATGGGAGTGTCTTTAAGCCACACGACGCAACTCACCTGAGTCCGTAACCACTCAGCTTCCACTCCTCCTCCACTAGCGTTCCCGAAGTTTCATTCACTAAGCGGCGACCTTCCTGTAATCTTCGCCGAGCTGCACAACGCAGCAGCTAGTACCCATTGGCCAATGAAATGTTTGCATGTAGGTATGTAGGTAGTCGACTCTGGTATGTGACCAGGTCGGGCAGCAGTTCGACAATGCAGTTTGTCAGTCGTCGGTCCATCTGATGAGATCTCTCTCCGTCAGCAAGAGCACTGATAACCGATACGCTTCGCCGATGACCACCAGCGAATATGCAAACCAAGCTGAGACGACCAATAAAGGCAAAGGAGGGTCGGCGATCACAAGTACGACCTGAACTCACCTCCGCCATATCACACAAGCAGCAAACAATTGACACCGAACTCACCCACGTCTGCGCACACCTACACTTTAAATTATCGAATCGAGTTCCCAACTCGTAAAGATAGATAGTCGCTCGCGCTGATGCAGGCATCGCTCTTCGCAGCCATTCGTAGACAGACAGAAAAACACAACCCAGCAACCAACACCTGAACCGGTAGACGCCCCCTCCCTCCCATCCGTACATCCATCCCGTCTCCCGTCTCGCGTATCGACAAAAACACAAGGCCACCCTGAATCACTTTCTTGCTTAGCCGGTCAACACCAAACCGTCCTTCATATCACCCCCAGATTAATAACCCGCTTCGCAAGTCGATGGTCGTGTGCACACACCATCCCGGTCCGGTAAATAAATACGTCCCATCACTCATCTTTTCTTGTTGCCGTCTAGCTCATTGCGCCTGGGTAACCTGTTGGAGGATGTTGAACTCGCTCATGATGCCTTCGTCCGCGTTGATACTGCTAATCATCTGATCCTGCGTGAAGCCGACCCAGAACGCCGGGCTGATCTGATGCGCTTTCTTCTCGCGGTAGATCTCCTGCGCCACGCCCTTGACCTGGCCCCATGCGGTGTTGGCCGCCTTCCACACCTTGCTGAGCTTGTTGAGCGCGCCAATGTTGAGCCGGATCTGCTGCCGCAGGTCTTCCTCGTCCTCGATGAAGTACAGCGCCCACTTGGAGAGGTGGACGATCGACGACATGGTCAGCACGCACGTGAAGAAGTGCGTATGGCTGGTGATGGGCACCGCCTGGGTCACCATCTTGCTGATCTCACACGCCGCCGTAATGGTGTGTCGCGTGTGCGAGTTAAAGCTGTCCCCTGACGCCACAGGCCGGTGGGGCGCACAAGAGTTGACCGCTTGCACGGGAGAGGTGTCCAGCTGTGAGAACGGCTGGTGGAGCATAATGGTGCAGCTATCGTGGATGCTGTCAGCTCGTGTGCCGATGCAACAAGTTCTAGGGGGGGGGGGGGTCCCCTTACGCATGATTGATAAAGTGTGCTTGGAACATCATCTCGTCGAGCTGGCAGGCCTTATTCAGGTCGTCGCGCTTCGATTCGGGGAGGTGTATCCTCCAGTTGGTGAGCAGAGCTTCGACCCTGCAGATGTTTTCATCATCGGGGAACAGCATGCTCGGGGTCCGCATGAAGCGCCCAAGATTCCGTGCCGCGGAAATGCGGTAGGCGAACGACGAGAACTCCCGGTCCTCGCCGGAAAATATCTGGTCATCGAAGTCCTCCATATACAATGGTGGCGGGATACGCTAAATCAAGGTTAGGTGAGATGTGTGCGGTGAGGATTCTCTTCTCAAAACATACCCCTGAGAGATACTGATGTTCTTCGCACGGCAAGCCAACATCGGCAGAGATGTCGAAGAGCAGGAAGTTTGTGACGCGATGAACGCCGGCGATCATGCCATCGCAGACGTAGAGGTCCCACCAAGTCCGTCGCCAGCTTTCCTCCAGCACCGGGTTGCCGTGGCCGTGTAGCGTCGCAAATTCCCGCTTGTTGAGATCGATCTCGATGGCCAAACGCTCGCAGTCCGCTAACAGCTCCCTGGCTCTGTCCTGCTGGCAGCTGCCATCGAGCCCGACAATGATGAGCAGCAAGGCCTGGATCAAGAACCCGTCCTTCGCCGTTGTCGGGAGGTAGCAGAGCCGGATAGCCTCGTCAAGGTAGGTCGCCCTGGTTGGGCCGCAGTCGACATACAAGGTGCCGATGTACCTCATCGCCGCCATCACAACCTCGAGATTCGGGCTCGGACTTTCCTTCAGGAGGCGGAGGAGGAATTCCTTCGGCAGCACAAACGGATGCGCGGCGTAGAAGCAGTGGTAGAAGGCATCAAAACACCGCTCTGCCAGGCTTGCTACCGGCGGCTGGGTGGTTGGAACGGCAGTGGTGGTGAGCGCCATCGAGCTGGCCTCCATGGTCGGCGCAAAGGGGTTCCTGTAGACAGTCAGGCTAGGCACTGCCGCAGGGCCCGTGTATGAGACGGGCGACTGCTCTGGCAGGACGATGGCCGGGTTGAAGGCGGAGAGGGCGGGCGTAGCGATAGACACGGGCGTGTGGCCGAGGAGCATCGGACAGCTGTCAACGGAGCCCGAGTAGGGGGGCGACGACGATGCGTGCCGCTTGTGCGGATTGTGCGCCGTGTTCCTGCGAGGGCCCTTGTAGCCACGGCGCGAGGCAACATAGACACACTCCTGGTTTGAGATTGTGCAGCGGGAGCAGGGCGTGAGCCCGTCGCACTTTAGATGCTTGCCACGCTTTCGGTGGGCGTCAGCATGCGATTCAACAACTGGAACGGGCGGGATCATCATGGTCATGGCCGCCGCGCAGAAAGAAGCAACTCACACATGCGAGACATGCTGCAGGAACCGATGGCGGCGCTGCCGGCTGCTGTGACATGCGGCCATCAGTGGTCGCCGAAAGTCCAGAGGTCGCCGTCCCCGGGCTATCGCTAGACACCGTTGGAGAGCCGCTACTGGAGGCCGCTGACGAGTGTGGGGCTTCGGGGGAGAAGGGCTCCATGTCGGCAATCGGTCAATCAATCCTACGCGATCAGGGGCCGGGACGGACAGGTGTCGATGGACGACGATCTATGCCAACGGGCGATCGGGCGGTTGAACGGGGGGGGGGCGAACGAATCGGTCGCCGACGGGCTCGACTTTGGACGACTTCCGCACAAACACGGCGAAGACGCAGGTCTGCTTCGCGGTGCGCGTTCCAGGCGTCCTAGCTCGGGCACCTCCACCTAGTACCTGCGGCCGTTGAGATGAGTGGAGCAGCTAACGTCCACAGCCAACGCCTCCAAAACTCCGAGCGGTGGGTTCTGATGATTTGTAACGATGCGGCCGGGGACCCGATCTCTCGATTACTTGAACTCGCCGCGCACGCACACTGTCTGCAATGTCATGTCAGTTCTCTGGCCGCGTCATAATCGGTATCTTCGCCTGCCTTGCACGGCTGGGCTCCTTGCTGAGGTTGCTGGACGTCTGACCTTGGACTCAATGTTCGCTGACGATGCTGGGGGGGACGATGGCCCTAGGCCACTTGAGGCTGAGATATATGAAATATCCACGTAACGCGGCAGTAGTAACAGGAGCGTGCTGTGGCCGCAGCCTGAGCGTTGTGATGGGGTGTCTAGTAGCGGACGGGGGGTTGTCAAGTGATGTGCTGTTGTGCCTTGTTATGTCATGTCATGTCCATGAATGCGCCGCAAGTCTGACAGGCTCTCTCCGCATCACGGCTCCGCGACCTTTCGACGGCTCGGCTCGCTCGGTGACTCGGGGACAAGCGAGGATGAAAGGGGAGGATGTGCCCGGGAGAGGCTTTGAACATGTAATTCCACAATTGGCGATGCTAAGATAGAGAGAGTCCTCAGTCCACACAGTGCTCTCGGTCCCTCGCACTAGCAACAGCCGCGCGAACGGAGAGCGGCAACCACGCACACTCGGAACCCTGTCCCAGTCTCCCCGGGCCCCTCATCGAGAACCGCAATTTTTCTGATTTTCGTTCAATCCTCTGCTCTCCGCATGCAGCGAGGCGGAGGAGGGTGGGATGACGACCGGAAGACAACGAGGGATGGCCCTGGTCCCGTTGACCCAGCTGAAACACGGCGGTTCAACCGCCCTGATTGGCGCGATATTCCGCCCTTGCAGCCCCAAACACAGGCGCAATACAACGCTGGCGCACACGGTTGGGGGTTTGGTCCAGGGGCTTTGACCTCGGTGGCCGTCTGTCCAGCTGTTGGGCGGTACGGAACTGTCCAGATTACGGCAGGCTCACAGCAAGTGATCAGGGATACGCACAGCACCAGCATGCGACATCTGAATGGCTTCGGCGCGCGCTGCAAATAAAAGCAGCGATGGCAATCCCAGTTGAAGATCGGTTCCTGAGGCTGTCGTTCGCGCGGGGTGAGGCGGCATCATTAAACCGGGCGGATCCCCAACGTTGTGCAAAAACATTTGCTATTGCGGGAACGTTGTCACAGCTCGGCCGCCGCTCTTCATCCCGACCTCTCTCCAATCGCAGCGAGTGGCCAGACTGCCCTCCCTCGCGAGGGAAGACCACGAATTACCTGCAGTTCAGGTGGGTTGCGACGTTACCCACGTTGCGCCTCTCTCATCGCTCAATGCAAGGATCACGACCCCGCGAGCATCTGGGATGATTGCAGTCGACGTAACGGTGGGGCCAAGAGACTGGACTGTAATTTCACCACATCCCCGTCGACCCAGCTGTTGTTGCAGCGGCGAGATGGCGATATACTCCGGGCCATCTGAATCTGATAATTGTTAGGCGATGTTGGTTCGCTTTGGATTTCGTGCTGGGAAAACTGCCGAATAGGGGGGAGCTACCCCAGAGAGCGGACCGAGCAACTCGGCGCCAAACTTCGGCAGGCTCTGTCACTGTTCGTCAAATCACACCCACTCTCGATATCGCCACGAGATGAGAGAATGGTGTCAAATTAACTTGAACACACAGACGACACACAAACACAGGTTGTCACAAACAAGACCCTAGGGCAACCGGCATACACCTCTTGTTCAGCGGCTGCAGGGTACGGCACCCACCTGGTTTAAACTTCTCGGTCAGGGTTAGGGTTTTGACAGGCAGGTTGGTGATCTCTCCCAGCCTCGAGCTAAAAATGATTATCATGAACTACTTACTCCATACAAGCAAAATCAAATCCTTGCATGAGGCATATAGACCTTTGCCCACACTCGAAATCGAACCAAGGATCTTCTCATTACTTCTCGTCTCATACGAGTGAGACGCTCGACCACTGAGCCATGCGGGCCAATCAGATGACAGGCAGCATGAAGACATCTCCTGTGAACATTGAGAAGATCACAAAGAACCGGGCAGTCGCACAGTGTTAGCTGTGTAATGACGTATATGTAGGTAGTACCGACTCGTCTCTTTCTTTGGATCATTTTTTGTGTACTTCCAAGCTGTTGCCGAGTTTGTGGGCATTTCTGGGGGTTGGTTGTAGGCAGTGCTAAGAACAGCGAGCGGGTCGGGCCCAGTGCAACAGCAAGTAGTTCCAATGGACAAACGAACAATCAGGCAATAACCTATGTTTGCGTTCCCTTCTTCCGTAACTGATCAACTGCCAAGCGAGTGTATCTCGTTCAAGTTATTCGATACCCAATTGTGGAGTATGAGATCCTTCTGGAAAGGCTCATGAACCAGTTTCGAGGCCGGGTTGGAATATCGTGGCCAGTTCAGTGAGCGAACTCGCAGGAGAGCGCGACCAACAAAACTGCCACCTGAATCTTCCCAGAGTTACGCCATCAGCTATCACACCTGGGTGGCCACCCGCCCGCATTCGTCCAAGATGGATCCGGTCTCAATGGCTGGCCTCGCGCTCGGTGTGGCATCGATTGGACTGCAGGTCTACACGGGCTGCATCCAGGGCATCCAGCTGTTGGTCACGGCAATCAACTTCTCCGAGGAATGCAGATATCTCAACCTGCGTTTGCGGATGGAGCAGCAGCGCCTATTTGCGTGGAGCGAGACCAGCGGCCTGCTTGACCTCGATGGCAAGAACCCTTCCAAAGTCCTCGAGTCCAACACCTTTATGCTCCACCGCCAGACCGTCCTCGACTTGCTCGTCCAAGTCCAGACGCTGTTTAAGGAGTTTCAAGAACATCAACAGAAAAACAGCCGGCTCCAAACAAGCCCTGACAGAGAGGGCATTCTTCAGCAGCCCGAGAAGGATGCCGCTGCTGCCAACTTCCCCCTGCCCGAAAGGCGCCGCGCCTTCATCAAGAAGGCCATGTCCACCCTCCAAGAAGCGTCCCAGGAAGCTGTGTCGCGGCTGAAGTGGGTGAGCTTTGATAAGGCCGCCTTTGAGATACTGCTCTCGAGGTTCTCCTCCCTGAACGACAACATGACAAACATTTTGGATGCTCGTATGCAGGTCGAGATACACCATACCGTACAAGACACAAATCGCGGCGTCCTCCAGCTTCACCACAAAATCACAGACCTCTCCAGGCTCGTCATGGCTCTCAACATCAAACTGGAAGCCACATCGTCGCCAACCAGCAACACCATCATGCAGATGACGGCAGTCCAGAAGCGAGCCAACGCTGATGGCCTCCAACTCCTATCTCAGCTGGCCAAATTCAAAGCGTTCAACGAATCGATCGAGTCCGATAAGAAGACGCCTTGGGATGACGACACAGTCAGGTCCCTGGATCTTGGCAAGGCAGGAGACCAGAAGCGTCTCGCCTTCGACCGATCTATGATCGAACTCGATCCCGCAAGTGACGAGGACCCAGATCCTCCCCGATGTGAGGCTCTTCTCAAGCTTCCTGGCACCGCCCCAAAGCAAGTATGGGTTGAGTGGAAGGACTACGACCGCCAAAGGCCCGGAGACCTCTCCCCTCCGAAAGAAGTCATCCTTGAGCGCGTCCGCAAACTCGCCGCGTTACTCAATCACACCCCAAAGCCCGAGGCCTTCCGGACACCCCACTGCATAGGTTTTTTCGACAAAGCAGCCACCAGCAGCAGCAGCAGCAGCACCACACCCACTCCATCGGGCACCACCTCCCCGTCACCTTCCTCCCCTTCCTTCTCTGACGATGACGAAGACATCCTCAACATGCGCCTCGGCCTCATCTTCGAACGCCCCCAAGATGACGCCCTACACACCTCCCTCACCCCCATTTCTCTCCACGACCTCCTTCAATCCGCCCGCCGCCCTAGGGTTACAGACCGCATCAAGCTCGCACACGCCATAAGCAACTGCGTCCTCTACTTGCACGCCGTAAACTGGTTGCACAAGGGGCTCCGAAGCCACCACGTCGTCGTCTTCCGCACCAAAACGGGCCACGTTGACTACGCCAAGCCATACCTCTCCGGCTTCGACTTCTCTCGCCCCGCGCGCGCAGATGAGATGACCGATGTCCCTGGACCGAGTGACGACGCGGAGTACAACCTCTACCGCCATCCCAACGCACAATCCTCAATCGCCGGCAATGAGCGCGAGAGATTCAGGAAGAGTTTTGATATCTATAGCCTGGGAGTACTGTTTGTGGAGATTGCGAGGTGGGACACGGTAGAGAGAGTGCTGGGAATTGATATCAATGCTGCCAGGGGGAGACCGTCGATTGCGCTGAGGGTGAGGGGGAGTTTGTTGGAGGAGGAACAGATCTCGGAGCTGGGGGCGTGTATGGGGGAGGTT
>Ga0247758_1002082_pt1 | contig 12110 bp, 6 predicted proteins | sample UWRJL156409C4_FD_180950 | JGI IMG/M metagenome (GOLD analysis project Ga0247758, IMG submission 180950) | Plant litter microbial communities from Arlington Agricultural Research Station in Wisconsin, United States - UWRJ-L156-409C-4 | ecosystem: Environmental > Terrestrial > Plant litter >...
CAAGAACTACGGGGGTGGGGGGGGGGGGGGGGGGGGGGGATGCGTCCCTAAGAAAAATGGGGTGCGTCCCTAATAGATGCCTATAAGAAACTCACGCGTGGAATCTCCTTGAAATATGTGTTGACTTCGTCCACTAGATCTCAATGGCCAAACAGACTCTCAGGACCCTCCTTCCGGCCGCCCCCGAGTGTCTGGTTGATGCGCCGTCTGAGTGGGGCGCTGAACCGTCGTTCCCGACACAATCGCCCCTCCCGGGAACGCAGAACGACTCGAAGTTCCAGTTTGCCTGTCCGTTTTACAAGCTAGATCCTAATGTTTACCAAGATTGTCGTCGGTTTGGGATCAGCCGCGTGAAAGATATGAAGCCGCATCTTCAGCGGAAGCACTCTTCGCAAGCCTCTTATGGTTAAAGATACTAGAACCGAAACAAGCTAGTGGAGGAGCAATGGAAGGACATATGGCGCAGCATCTTTCCGGGAAAGAAACCACTACAATCAGTCTACCTGGATAGCGACACCGAGGAGACAATCTACCGGTTGCGAGCATTCTGGCTAAAACAGAGGGAAAACATCATTAACAAAACAGTCTAACAAAGTGGTGTATTTCACGCTGGCAATTCCGGCTACGTTGCTGACCTCTTTGATCTGGTGGTGGATGATTTTCTCGCTCAGTTTAAGGCTAAATCAAAGTGGATGTCCCTAAGTGTCAGCAACCACCCTGGTATTCCACAAGGCGTGTCGTTCACCGACGCGGCGTGAGGAGACAACGATAATGCGGTCTCAGCAGCAAATCCACACCTCGCACCAGAGTTTGACGATTTCTCGCTATACCTTGAGCAAGTTCTGGGGCACGACCGCACTCTTACTTACCTAAGCACTGATTCGCTCCCTAGACTCCTTGAGTAGACCTCCGGCAGGGCCCCACCTACAGCGTCATTATCAAGCCACTTAATCATGACTATCACCACTTTCAAATTCCAATTGCGCCCCCAATTCTGCTCTGATTCCTTTTCTTTCTTCAGTTTTCGCAATGTCTTTGGACCGAGAATATCGTATTTCACAGGCGCTCGCCGCCCTCGAAAACGGCACCACCTACGCGCGAGTTACCGCCGACTGGGCCATTCCGAGGTAGACTCTGGCCGACCGAGTTACAGGTACTCTGCCAATGGCCTAGGCCAAGGAGGCTTACCAACGCCTATCCTCCTGGTAAGAGGCGTTCCTCTGCGAGTGGATCGAACACGAAGAGAGCTGCAGCCGCGCCCCTTTAAAGGCCTAAGCACGCCGCTTTGCGCAGAAGATCCTCATCGCTGGTAGAGTGAACGAAAAGATTGGAAAACGCTGGACCGATAGCTTCCTATAGAGGAACCCACAGATTAAGATAAAGGTTGGAAAGCCCCTGAGTGCTGCCAAGGCCAAATACACCACTAAGGGCGCTATGATTAACTTCTTTAATCTCCTTAAAGGCTACGTTTATAATAAAGGTATTACCTTAGTAAATATCGCGAATATAGATAAGAATGGGGTTAAGGAAGGCGAGACTGTTTAGGGTAAGGTCCCAGGGACTGCCTTAACTGGTTGTACTTATAAAATAACGTCAGATACTAGCGTTTAGGTTATAATTATTAAAGTTATCACCACATTGGGTCGGTGCTTAACCCTGGTTGTTTTCTATACTAGAGTAACCCTTTAAGCTTAATAGTTTCCGGCTAAGATACCTAATTAGAAGTTCAACCACTCTCTTAAAGGCTGGAGTAACATTAGGATTACGCTGCGTTAGCTTTGGAAGGTCTATTTACTAAAGACAGCTCCTTAAAATCTACGTAAATAGAGGCTGTTAATACTTAACCAGTACTTAACCTATATAAGTATTAGCTTTATATATAAGGCTTAGATTAATAAGGTGATGCTCCTTTATCTACTCTCCTACTCCACTTATCTTCTTTAGCTTCTAGATATTGCTCTTTTCTCTACCCTTAAGTCCTACTTCCATAAGGAGACCTTTAAGTGGGCTTCTTACGATATCTTAGCTCCTATAGTTAAGAGGATGTTCCTTAGAGCCTATTAGAGAGCATTAATAAGGGTATTCACTAATTGGAATATCAGTAAAGGCTTCTTAATAACTGGTATAGTACCCTTAAATTACGATAAGCCGCTATCTAAGACGGGAGAGTACGTCAATGCTAAAGGTGAGGAGCACCTCCTTAAGCTTATAACACTACTACCCTGTAGGCTTCGGACCTTGGTAGATAATATAGTTACCCCCCACAAGTTACAGGATATCTGTAAACACACTCGTTTGCTTAGAAAACGCCTCAACGTAGTTGATAAGGCACGCGTGAAAATGCTGTACAAAACCGGCAAGAGTTTGGATCATAAGAACGCTACGATCGCGGTCCTGCAGACCTAGAACCACCGCCTACGCTAAGAACTGAAGTCCAAGAAGCAGAATAGAAGGAAGACTATTTAGGAAAACCCTAACAACACCTTTATAAAGATTGAGGAGATCAGGAGCTCACAGAGGGCGCTGGAGGAGATGGTTGCGGAGGCATCGGCGAGTGAGGCCGAGGAAGAGATACAGGAGGTCATCGTCATTAACTAGATTGGTTTTACGATTATAGACTACGTGCTTGCCCAGTTTGGAATAGAATAGACTTAATTTGGCTGCGAAATGTGGTGATGAAAATGTTTGGGTGGGTTTATTGTCGAGTCAGAATTGCGCCGTTAATGGGGGGATGCCGGAGGTCTACTCAAGGAGTCTAGAGGACTTCTCGACTTCTCAGGGTTCGAAACCAATGCCAGGTTGATGAGCTCGTGTGATTGGTATCCGACCCAGTAGATTATCTACTCTGCAACACGCTTCAAGACAGAAGTTGGACAAGTCCTGGCACTGCCAGAACGCCAGTGAGCCTCAGCCACTGGAGTGACGAAGCCTGAATCCTGCAGAATAGTCTATAAAGGAGCCTCTGGCTTCCAGACAGAGCTAGAGAAGCAATAAAATCACGTAGTTGCAGCCCCTTCAATTCCAAAGAATCCAGAGTGCAGTGCTTCCAACATGAATACAGGTTTGGTGGGACAAGGTTGGAAATTTTCGAAGTGTCTAGAAGGCCTATAGAAAACCCTAACCCTTGGTTGGAAGTGGAGGGGTTACCTACCTATCAGGCGCCTTTTTGCTGCCCGACTGTCAGATTTCCAAACAAACGTGTTTCATTACCTAACACTTAACAACATGGAACTCCAAGCACAGCCTTCGGTGCGGATGAATCTCGACGTCGTACCAGGGCCCTGGACTTCCGAGGATTTGATCTACGAGCTGGGGATCCTGCGTGGGCTGCCACATGGGAACCCGGAGCAGCAGACGCGTTGCTCGGCCTGTAACTTGTGGCGTGGTAACCCGCTCAAGCACTTTCAGAGCCTCCTTAGCACCGCGAGAAAAGCTAGGCCGATCTCACTGCTCTATTCTGTGGAGCGCTGGAACTCTGGCCGCGAGCTTGGCTGTGTCCTCTGCCAGCTAGTGAGCTTGGCCGTAGCCGATACCAGTGGCAGCGCGAGACCACAATGCAACGCCGCGCAGCTCTCCATCACCCCAATCCGTCGAGATTTCCCGCATGGCATTTTTTTGCTGGGCCTCAGCGGGCAAGAGGGCAGGTGGAAGGCCGACTGGCAAGTCGAGCTTTATGCAACAACAGGTACGAAGCAGCCATGCTCTCCTTCCGTGCTGCCAGCGTTTCGGGTCACTTTTGATTTGTCCGAGGTATTCGTCTCCCTGACACTACTAAGATACCTTGAGTCCACTTCCTGGCCTTCCTCTACGTTGAGACATCACACCCGTACGCGGATCAGCAGAATGTCTCTCTCTCGTTCGAGAATGGCTATGGCATTGCAAAAGCAAGCATGGTAACGATAAATGTAGCGGCGACTCCCCGAACGCACGACTTCTGACTCGGATTCTCGACATCAGAGAGGAGTCCCCGAGGCTCGTTGAGCCTGCAAAAGCTGTTTTCGATGATCAGTGTGCTGATTATATCGCTCTCAGGCCACCCAGCCCCCTACGCCGCCTAGCCAAGCCGGCAGCACTATTGTGGTTACTGGCCAGAGGGTACAAGGCTCAGGAGCGACGAGGACTCGGAATAGAGGCGGTGCAAGATCTACAGGCCGTCAGTCTGGCACCAACTCAAGCATTCACCGCATGCCCTCATCGTGGGAGGGAATAGAGCTAGACCGGGCGCCGGCGACAGCTTTGGGTGGTACGAACAGTACTCTAACGTCCAGTAGTGCCCCCAGAGGCGGCGGAAGGACCCGTGCGAATAGAGGCAGTTCCGTGACGGCATCTAGAAGCCGTCAGGCCTCGGCGACATCAGGAACTACGAGGGTCACGAAAACTACGCGAACCACGCGTAATAGCACTCGAGCCTCACGGTCGCAAGCAACAGAGGCGATTGTGGGCCAATCAGAGGCCGTGGAAGCCGAGGAAGGCGCTTAGTCAGCACAATAGTTAGTAGTTATTTGTAGGATTATTGCAGAAATGGAAGAATTGGCCTTATTTGCGCAGATTCCGTTGTGTGAGCCTTATTTGCGGTGTGGTCAATTGAGGGGGTTGAATGCGGTCGCAGTCTGGCAGCTGGCACGGCATTGCGGGGGGAGGGCAGTGTCTGGGGGTTAGGGTTATGTATGGCAGTTTTGGTGGGGCCACAGTACACGGGGACATTGCCTACAGTACCTAGATATGTTCTCTATTATAGAAGCCCGGCCTGGCTTTGTGTGTTGGCTCCATTCCCGTCCCAAGGCCCAGGCCTGCAAGCGGGCAGCGGCGTCGCAGGCGTTTATGCGAATGCGCAAGACTAGCAGGGAGTGGCTCAAGTTACTTGGCGGACTCCGGGCACTTGTGTTTGTGTGCCGGCATAGATAAGTCGATCGCGCCTTCCATTCTCCCACCTCGACCACTTCACTTTCCTACCATCCCGACACTCTCCACCCATTTCATCGAGTGATGGCCAACGAAAACCAGGAAACCGCCCCTGGCCCGAAGATAATCGTTCCTGATCAGTCGATTCTTTTCTACAACATATCATGCAGTTCACTTGCGATGTTGGCCGCCGATATGCGATTGCTCTCCAAATTGGCCAGAAACATGCGGTCTTGGATCAGTGCCACAAAGTCGTCAATCAGGCTCTTGCAAGAGGTCCGATCGTGGAGCTCTTTGAAGTACTGAATAACACCATGGAGTTAGCAAGCCCACGGCAAAGATGGAGCTGCTAGACATAGCAGAAGTGAAGTAGGGATGGGAGAGGTCTTGTGAGACGCAAGGCAGTAATTAGGGTGAATGAAATTAGTAAATGCAGACTAACCTCCACAACCTCGGCTTTGACATATGCCCCAGTATCTTCTCCTGATTCGGGGTCTCTCTCTGTGGCAAAGAAGGTCGGGACTTAGAAATCGGGATCGTCGTCGTCAGGCGTGGTTCTGCGATTGAGGAACAATTCCACTTCCGCCCAACCTCCATAGTACCAGGCCACGCACTCCAGATAGACGCAACCAAGTGACCAAATATGGTTCATCGAGTTGATGACGCCCTCGCGGTTGCGGTGGACTAATACCTCGGGGGCACAGTATGGAAGTGTATTAGCAACCACGCCATGAGATGTGCTGACGCTGGTTTCAGATGAGAACTCGGCGATGCCAAAGTCGATGAGCTTCAGGATGCCAATCGGGTTCAATTGAAGATGCAATCGCAAATGCGGCTGTGGAGCGGGCTTGTAGTGCAAATAGACATTCTCTTAATGTTTAACTGGCGCTGACTACTTTTCGCCTAGGCTTCCTCAAGAAGTCTTCAACTTCCTGAATACCGAAACTTCAGAGGTCATCCGTCCGCGAGAATCCCTAGACCCGAAAGACGTGGGATCCAAGAAAGGGACTTTAGCATAGAAACTGATCATGCGGGCATGGTGTGTCAGAGTGTTTGGGGGATAGGTAGAGTCTGTTGCTGCGGCTAAATTTCTAGGCTTTTACCACACAACTTTCTGCTGATAACTCTGATGGGCAATCACAGGCATAAACAGAATATCATTCACCATCGACGAAGACTCCAACTTGCACGAGGCGAAGGACGACATGCGCCTACCCTGAACTTCTCCCCAGTGTTCCGAATCTATGACAAGATGCTAACGGTCGCTTCGTCTAGTCTTCCAGCATGGTTCTTCAATCTCCTAAATGCCGATAGCGATGGTAGAAAGAGCTCTGCAGCCAACATCACTCACAAACCGGCCATGTGCTTCTCCTTCAACTTCGCTGCTACCGTCTGTCCCAACGCCTTCAGGTTCATGCTTCCCATTAGCTCCAAGACGGTAATTTGCAGCCCCATTGCCTGGCGAAACCATCTTCGTAGTTCAATCGCCGTCAAACTATCCAACCCTATCTGCGATAGACTCCAGTTCATATCCAGCGGAGCATCTGGCTTCAGCAGGAAATCGAGCACTTTGCGTCCCGTCTCAGCAGCAAGGAAATCCACGCTTTCTTCATCGTCCAATATCTCGGAGGCTCCGGCACCACTCTCAACTAGGCGCGTGATGAACGCTTTGAGAGAAGAAGAGTCCGATTCCAGTTGTGAGGCGGAGTCAGCGATGCTGTTGTGATACAATGCCATTCGGCGGTCGCGGCGCCAATTCGTCGGGTTTCGGTCGTCGTCAAGATGAAGCCCAGAGCTGGAGCGCAAGCCCATGATGATATGCCCTTTGCATTGCCAACCTTGGCCAACTCCCATTGCCTCATCACCACCCGATGAAGGCGGCTGCTGACCCAAAAGACTTGCTTCAACGGATTCGATGAACTCATGCTCGCTGAGCATGTACAAGCCCTGCGCGATGCCATTTCGCTTGGCCAACGCATTCTCTGCCACAAAGCCCACGTCTTCGATAGGGCATATGCTCAGGACGGAAGCCGGCAGGCCAAGCGAGTATCGGTACTGACAAAAGGCTTCAATGAAGGTACATCCGGCCTTATAGTTGCCCTGACCAGGCTGGTCAACCACAGTGACAGTGGACGAAGCGAGCCAGAAGAGATCAAGCGGAGTTTCGAGGAAGGCTTGATGCAGGTTCCATGTTCCGGTAACTTTGGGTTCCAGAGCGGCTGTCCAATCGGCATGGGACATTGTGACGAAAGGCGAGTCTCTTTGAACCATAGCGAGTTGGAAGACTCCTTTGATCTGGGCTGGCGAAGCGACAATGGCTTTCTTGACATCCTCCGCATTAATAGCGCTTCCAGAGATCATTGTGACTGCGCAGCCCATTGAATCAAGCTCACGAGCCAGATGGCTGCTTTGAGCACTCGTACCTGCACTTCGAGAGAGAAACACGAGGTTCTTCGCGCCTCTTTCGACAAGCCAGATTGCCAACGAGCGACCAAGGCCGCCAGCGCCGCCGACGAGAAGGTATGCTGCATCAGGACGAAACGAAATCGACTGGTGGGTTGGCACAGCGCCCAAGGTCTCCGCATCCTCAGGCATGTTGATTACGATCTTGCCGATGTGCTCGCCAGCGTGCAGATGACGGAAGGCATGCTTGACCTCAGCAGCATCAAACTCGGTAATGGGCTCTATTGGGCCAAGGAGACCTTGGTCGTAGAAAGCAAGGGTTCGTCTCAAGCAACTGCCCGCGGTCAGTACCATATTTCCAGGCTTGAGAGGGGGCGGAAGTACTTACTCTCTCACGATTTGCGGCTGATTGTCAGTGATGTACGCAAGGTCGATACCGCAGTATGACCGATTGTCAAGAAACAATCTCATGTCCAACTTCGCTGAGCTGCTCAGGTCCCGCTTACCTAGCTCGAGCAACTTTCCACCGCGTGCAACACACTTCCAACTCGCGTGGAGCAGCTCCCCAGCAAGCGAGTTCAGCACCAAATCGACGCCCTCACCGTTTGTGGCCGCCATGATTCCGTCCAAAAATCCGGCGTCTCGGCTGCCGAAGATCCTCTCCCTCGACATCCCAAAGTTCTGCACCAGGTACTCGGCCTTCTTTTCATTACCGACGGTGCAATACACTGTCACATCCCCAACCATCCGACACACCTGCAGCGCCGCCATCCCAACCCCGCCACATGCAGAGTGCACCAAGACACTCATACCTGGCGAAAGGCGTCCAGTATCCAGCAGCGCGTAAATCACAGTGGCATACACGGCCTGCATTGTAGCGCCCTGCACGAAGGAAATGCTGCCGGGAATACGTACCACATACATCGAATCGACGACGAGTTTGCTTGCAAATTGGCCTTTGTTGGTGAATGCCATCACGCGATCTCCAACACTCAGCCCCTCTGTGCCCTCGCCCAGACGCGTCGCGACACCAGTGACCTCCATTGCCAAGGGCACAGGTCCGGGTCCCTGCCAAGGGATGAGGCCGCCCGCGTAGACGACGTCGCGGAAGTTGAGACCTACGTTGCGTACTGAGATCTCGACGTGTCCTGCTGGAACCACATCAGGCAGCGGTCTGCGTTCCCAAGTCAGAGAGTCAAGGATGCCGGGTTTGACGACGTTGAGGGCTACGGCCGTGCCAGCGGCCGATGGAAGAGCGGCGATACTGAGTTGTGATGAGGTCTCATCGAGGAGGCAGAAAGGATGGTACCGCCCTATGTGGATGAGACCATTGTGAAGGGCGAACTCTTTGTCACTCTCGACGGTGTTAGTGTCTTGGGCGGTGCGAAGTTTATTGAAGACCCGGGAAACGAGTGTGGATAGACCAGGCGTTGAAGCAGCCAGCTCGAACGTTGCAAAGCGAAGCGCCAGCTCCGAGCGGATCGTGCGGGAAACACCAATGCTTGGGGCGGTACGAGGGTCGATGCAGGCAATTTGGGACGGGGGCGCCAACCAGAGAAGGTTCTGCAAGGGTGAGACCTCTCCGAGAAGACGCTGGAAGGCGGCCAGAGACTCGGGCGTAATGGCCTGAAAGAAGTTGCTTTCCAGATCCAGGAGAGCGATGATATCGGTATCTTTGTCCGGGGTTGGGTCAGCCAGCCCAAATTTCGACGTCTCCCATCCTTCCTGGCCAAACGAGGCCAACAGGTCCCCCAGCAAATCAGATTCCGGTGTCGAAGTCAAGAAAGCCACCTTCTTGAGTTCTTGTTCTCCAGCCGGTGCCACTGCTCCCGCCTTCCGACTGACCATGACGCAGAGCCGTCGATACTCCTCCTCATCCTCTCCGTCATACACAACTGTGTCAACCCCATTGAATCCCGACGCCTTCAAGTCGACATCCCACCGCTCCACACCAACACACGGCCCATCCACCCTCCCATCCGCGTCACCCAACCACCACCCCACAAAATTCCCAAATATGAAGCTCGACGCTCTGCTAGCGCTGCATATCTCGGTCATTACCAACACCCCATCACTCTTCAACAGCCATGCCAGATTTTTCAGCGTCTCTTGCAGACACGGCGTGGCATGAACCACGTTTGCGGCTAGTACTAGATCATACGTCCCCTCCTCAAAGCCCTGCTCCTTTGGGTTGCGACTAATGTCAAGCACCTTGAACTCCAAGTTCTGTGCGTATGCGAAGCGCTCCTGCGCGGCAGGGAAGAAGCCGGCACTGATGTCTGTGAAGGTGTAGCAGCTATAGCTCGGGAGGGCAGCAACATGGTCGAGACTCTTCAGGATTGTCTCCGTGGTTCCGCCTGTACCGGCGCCCACTTCGAGGATGCGCAACTGTGGGCGGGAGTGCGAGATGGTGCAAATGAAGGGGGCGTAGTCGAAGCTCACGATGTCGTAGATACGAGCGAGGAGCTTGTCGTGGAGGAGGGTATCGAGGGTGTCAACGGAACCGGTGAAGATGGCCTCGACGTTGTCAAAGATTCGCTTGATGCCGGTGGCGACGGCGGGGTCGTGGGCGGGGTCGTGGGCGAGGTTTTGGGGGTTGGCCGCGTGGGCTTCGATACGGCCGAGGCAGTCGGGACTGGTCAGCTGGCAGAGCGACTTGGAGTGAGGGACCAGCTCGTAGTTGCCTGCTTCAGCACAGGCGATTTGTTTGCCGAGCCATGCGCGGAATTTGCCGAAGTGCGGCTGGCAGGGGGCGAGACTTTCAAGGCGACGAGCTGACTCGAGAATGATGAGAAGTCCGAACTCTTCCAGCAGGCGGAGTTGTGCTTTGTCGGTAGTTGGTGGGCCAAACAGAGTCGCGTGGTCGACAAAATCGAAATCGGGCATCCATTGAAGTCGGGCGGCGGCATGGATGTCGTTCTTACCTGCGACGGCTCTGTCTGTGTCATCCGATATGGGCCGCAGCTGGAGACCTTCGGCGCGCAAAACGATCTTCCCGCCTGCTTGGCACTCCACGACGGCATTGTCTCCCTGGCCAAACTGATTCCACGCCTTCGCATCCAGAAGCCCACCCGCGGCGTGAGCTATCTGCAGATCTTCAATCGCTGTCGGAACAGACAAGTCGATGACACTGCGGGCCGAGCCCTTCGACTTCGCGGCAAGGAGTAGCTGGAGACACGCATCGATTGTCGCGGGGTGCAGCGTAAACGCATCTTTGGAGGACCCAACCTCCTTCTCCGTCGGCAATGCAATCCGCCCCACTGCCGTCGGCTCTGTTGTACTCGTCGTCACGTCCTGCAGCCTTCGAAATGCAGGTCCATACACGAATCCCGCCCTCGCCATGGCATCATACATCCTCCCCTTCCTGAACCTCCTCGGAAGTTCTTCCCCACCCCTCCACTCCGCCTTTCGTTCTAAGCCTGCCTTGTTTTTGTTGTTGATCATCGCAACCCGTCCATCACAATGCTTCATCCAGCCACCCCCAGAAAAGCTCGCAACGCTAAACTCCCACCACTCCGACTCCGCCTCGTCGCTCCACCTATGCTGCTTCAAGCTCGTTACCACTTCCAGATCCCCTTCACCGGGTACCAACATGGCAGCATACACCACCAGCCTCCTCACCCGGTACCCGCTCCCGCTCTTCCCGCCCATAAGTTGCCGCACCGCCTCTCCCCCCAAGGCAATATACCCTGCGAATGGGAAGATGACATCGCTTTGGATCTTGTGATCTACCAGCCAGGGCTCGTCTTCCAATCGGAGGATATGCCTCCAAGCCGGTTCCGTGTTTGATGATTCGGGAACCCTCGTGCCAAGGAGGCAGTGTGTGGGGTAGACACGGTGTCGCCAGGCACGAGACATGCGAGACTCGGCCCACAGCGCGGGCGAAGAGTGATCCCATGGGTAAGCGGGGAGGTTTGGGAGTGTTTTGCCGTGGGGGAATAGGGGTTTCAGATTGAGAGGGACGTTGGATTGGTAGAGCTGGCCGAGGGACGAGAGGAAGGAGATGCAGGAGTCTTTTCCGCGGGAGAGGGAGGAGATGTAGGTGTGTGGAAGGGAGTGAGAGGAGAGGATCTGATGGAGGGGACCTGCGAGGGTGGAATGCGGGCCCATTTCCAAAAGAAGAGGGGAGGTGGAGGGAGGAAGTGTGCTGAGTAGGGTTGAGACGGCTGAAGAGAAACGCACGGGGGAAATGAGGTTTTGGGCCCAGTACTTGGGTCCGAGGGAAGCGTCGGGAGCGAGGAGCTCGGTCGTGACGGCGGAGAACAGCTTCGTCGTCGTGCTGCGGCGGAGGACGAGGGCCACAGAGCCCGAGACCCCAGCTTCCTCCAGGAGACGGACATACTCCTCGCTCAGCGACGACATATGATGCGAGTGATACGCCATATCGACCTTGAGCGGCCGTGCGAGGGCATCTGGCATCTCTTGGTGAATCGCAGCAACAACCTGGAGAACCTTCTCCCTGTCTCCAGAGATGGTTGAGCTGTTGGGACTGTTCTCACACGCGAGAACAACCTCGCCCTCGCGGAGAAACTTGGAGAGTTCTTGCGCGCCGAGACCTACAGCCGCCATACCGCCATCAAGGGTCTGACTTTTTGTCATGACATATCCGCGATAGTAGGCGATGGTGATGGCCTCTGCCATGGTGAGATATCCAGCGGCGTAGGTGGCAGCGATCTCTCCGCTTGAGTGGCCGACGGCAGAAGAGGGGATGAGACCGAGGGCATAGTACGCGTTCACGAGGGCGATTTGCAACGCGGTAGTGAGAGGTTGAGCCATAGATGCTTTGTGGATTGCACTCGTAGACG
>Ga0247758_1002083_pt1 | contig 12104 bp, 10 predicted proteins | sample UWRJL156409C4_FD_180950 | JGI IMG/M metagenome (GOLD analysis project Ga0247758, IMG submission 180950) | Plant litter microbial communities from Arlington Agricultural Research Station in Wisconsin, United States - UWRJ-L156-409C-4 | ecosystem: Environmental > Terrestrial > Plant litter >...
CCAACCAAGGTCTACGAGGAGGCCGGTGCTCGTGCTCAGATCCACGAGCCGACGAAACCCCCTGCTACCGCTTCCGAGCAGCCCAGCCCCATAAGCTCCGGCACACCGAATGGTGATAGCCAACAGGAAAGCATGGCGTTGCAGCCCTCAGGAACACATCCTATCAAGCTCGATGACTCGTCTGGATCGTCAGATGATGAAGACATACCGCCTACGCTACCACCTCAGATCCGCCAAAGAAGCCTACCACGTGGAGGCGCCGTGATGTCCTAGGAGGATACGCCCCAACCCGAAGGCAGCACCAGAGTTGGAAGCGTTGGGCCGCGAAGACGAGGACGGCCGCCCAAGAAATCTTCGAACGGACCCTCTACTACCCCGAAACGACGTGGACGGCCGCCTAAAGCACTCTCGTTTTCCGACATCGCGATGTTGGTCCCAACTCGACGATCACCGAGAAACACCACCTAATTATCGCATGTACATTCACCTTCTCACTTCATCCAGTTGCAGGCAACGGGTCTATTACAAAGCGTCCATTTTCTTCCTTCTAACGGCATAGACTGTCTTTGCCCTCTGTTCCCTTCTTCTTTACGCTTGGTGTCTGGCCTTACTTTTTTTTCTCTCTCTCTCTCTCGGATAGTTGCGCGGTCATAATACCCTCATAGATCGACCGACCATTGGCGCTAGCCTGCTTTTTTATAAGAAAAAAACGGGAAACTGGGGGAATGGAGGCCTTTTGATAAATCTGGGTGGAGGGAGGAAAAGGAGCGGATCCATCTGAACGAAACGGGGTGAAATCTTTCTTTTAGGGAGCGCTCGGTCTCGGGTTTTGTCCATCGCCTCATCGGTTCATGGGGCGAGAGGACGGCGTTTAGGTACATATCTTTTAGACCACCAACTCGGATTCTGGTGTTTCTGGCGTAGATACTGGGATCATTTGAGATGTACATTGTTGTTACCACTGTGGCCTCTGTCTATTTGCGTTGTGACCCCACAGACTACCAGGAAGGCCTAGGTAATTACTCAACAGGCCTGTACCGCATCGTGAGAGGCCCTGCTCAGATCACGAGAGGCCTTAATCATATTAGGATACGCCTTCTAAAAATGCAGGAAGGCCTAGGTAACTACTTAATAGGCCCTGCCTGCATTGTGAGAGGCCCTGCCCATATCACAAGAGGCATCGACTAGAGATGCGCAACTAGCAGACATACTGCTATTACAGGCTTATAAAGGTTAAACTGTATTTACCTTAGACTTCCGTCAGCTTGAGCCGATAGACCCTCTAAAAAGTGGGCGTACTGCCAAAGCAATACGGGCTATTTATCAGGTTGAGGTCTTGTCCGTTATTACAATTAAGGCCTCAGTTGTATCGTGAGAGTCCTTTATCATATTAGAATAGGCCGGTAAAGAACGCAGGCAGACCTTTTACAGATGCAGTACAGCCTACAACATGATGTCATATGGCCCGCCTTGATGGTAGGAAGGCATCTCCCACATGGGAGGCAGGGTGCAGAAAGACATTCTCTTCCTTTCGGGACTAGGCATGGTCACCAACTGACCTCGGTATACAATCTCTTCCGTCCGTGCAGCCATGACTAGCTGTGCGTTCTTGTAACGTCTTTGAAGGGTATCAACCTCATTGATTAGTATCACTCGCATCCTTGACAGCACAAACATCAGGAACAGTGCAAAGCCTATATTTCGGGAATATCTTCTCCATTCCCCCACAATGTTCTTATATGGACGACCCCAATCACCTCTTCGCCTTCTTAGACGGCCTGGCATTCTTCTCCCTCTTGCGCTCCGCCAGCTCCCTCGCCTTGCGTATCTCGTTGACACCCTTGACCTCGCGCTTGCTTCCCTCGCCGTCCTTGTACTTGCCGACACGATTCTCCTTTGCCACGGCCACACGCTTCTTGCGCTCGTGGTAATCGTCGCGGTACTTGTCTGCGTCCTTGGGCGCCGACACCATCTTATGGGTGTACCGCGGTCCGCTGCTACCTTGGCCACCTGGTCCAGACGTGAAGCTGCGGACGACGTCTCTCCTCTCGGACTCGCCCACCTTGGGCAGCTTGCCGAGCTTGTTGGCGTGGCGCCACCTGTCGAAGCGACCGCTCTTGAAGGTGGCGGCAATCTTGACACCGCTCTCGCCACGGATCATCTTGGCGCCGCGAGAACCGTCGTCGTCGTTGGCGCGTGCCACGTACTTGCTCTGCTTTTTGTCCCAACGCATCTTGGAGCGGGTTGCGTCGCCGAAGGACTTCTGACCATCGTCATTGGTGAGGTCCATGGCGGCGTTGCGTGCTGAAGTGACGAAACTGTCGCCACCCTTGTGTACACTGTAGGCAGCCTCCTCGGCCGCGTTGTTAATGCGTGGCGTGTACGACATGAACATCTCAGGGTCCTGGAAGGAGGCGTTCTCGCCCTTTTTAGACGAAGTTCCCTTCGACACAGTAACTTCCATCTCATCATCGGATGCCTCGGATTCCCATTCCTTATCCTCTTCTCCGCTGAATTCTGCGAACGCATCGCCCGCGGCTTCAGCAGACGGCTCATCAGCATCAGCCATCTCCGTATCTTCCGCTACCTTCTTGACTCTCCGAGGCCCAACTCTGGTCCTGAATGTGCGCATGACCTCGGCGGCCTTGTTCCTGTGAGACTTGCCCGACGGCCCAATCTCAAAGACAGTTTCTTGAGGTTTAAAACTGGCAACCTTGGCCAGTAGATGGTCGCGCTCCTCTTCTGCAACCGCAGCAGTTTCTCCAAACAGCAAATGTAGCTGTCCCCAGTTTTTGGAGGCTATCAACTCACGAGCTCTCTTGGCGCTATGGCTGGATGCCGAGTTACGAGTCCGTATGTACAACTTCTCTGCCTTGAATGTGACATTTCGGATCATCTTCATATCTTCGTTTTCGTGCATGATCTTGTTCAACCACTCGACGTTGGTCTCAATTTGAGATCTCTGGAGCGCTCCGAGGATAACGTCCTTTGCAAACGACGCATCTTTATCTTCTTGACCGAGGACCAACTTCTTGCCGAGGAATAGCTGCAAATCAAGGAGATAAGGCAGGTCCTTCTCCCGGACAATACCGTAGGCCCAACCGCGCTGACCGGCACGGGCTGTTCGTCCCACTCTGTGGACGAAGACCTTGGGCTGAGAGGGAAAGTCGTAGTTGATGACGTTTGCGAGCACAGGAATATCGATACCACGAGCAGCGACATCTGTAACTACGAGGATATTGGTTTTCCCGCGGCGAAAGTCCTCAACCTGGAATTTTCTAGCGGTCTGGTCGAGCGAGCCGTAGGCATATGACACGGCAAATCCTGCCAATTTCAGGAGGTTGGCGAGGTATTCTACGTGATGCTTCGTTGCTGCGAAAACAATAGTCGAGTGCTCCGTTGGCTTCTCTTTCGCGTTAAGCCTATCAGGGGCACGTTTCCGTTTCCTGGACTCTGTCTCTGTATCTTCCGTCACGCCTTTTGGTCTCCCCATAGGCATCTTGATGATGTCGTAAAGAATGTGCAGAAGTGCAGCCTCTTTCTCACCGCCCTTCACCGAAAAAAACGCACTCTCAAGGTCTGGGGAGACCTTGGTCTCAGCATCCAGACGGATAAGAGTCGGGTCCTGGAGACCAGCTCTGGCGAATTCGACCAAGGTGGAAGGCAGTGTCGCTGAAAATAAAAGGGTCTGCCTAGATGGTGGCAGAGCGTGCAGAATTTCCGTGAGTTGCGTGGCGAAGCCCATTTCGAACAGCCGATCGGCTTCGTCGAAGACGATGTACCTTACTGAGGAAAGATTGAGCGACATTTCCACCTTCAAGTGAAGGAAACGGCCCGGTGTAGCAATGATGATATCGGGGTTGGCTGCCATCAGTCCGAACTGTTCCTCCAGACTGTCTCCACCGACAAGGAGCACTGTCTTCAAGTCTGTCCCCTTGCCGAATTCCTTCACTACTTTGAGTGTCTGCAATGCCAGCTCTCGGGAGGGTGACATGATGATGGCTCTGGCACCAACCCTCGGGCTGTGACCCTTGAGGCGCTCAATCATCGGAATGACGAAGGCTGCCGTCTTTCCGGAACCTGTCCTGGCCATGCCCACAACATCCTTTCTGTCGAGAATCAATGGAATCGTTTTGCGCTGAATCGGCGTGGGCACCGAATAACCCTTCTTCGTGATAGCGCGCAGGAGTTGGGAGCTGAGGCCTGCAAGATGTAAGCTCAGGCCACGAGTAGCTGCAACAGACAGATCTAGTTCTTACCCATTGCCTGGAAACCACCGCCCTTCTTCAGCGACTTGCCCGGCAGATTGGATGCCTTCCGGTTGGATTTCCGCTGCTGCTCAGCAATGAACTCGGCGTCTCCATCGTCGTTCGAGTCGTCGCCAACATTAAGCAGGTCGTTGAAGTCCAAATCGGTAGCCGGGGCCTTCTTCGGTTGCTTCGCATTCTTCGTCGGCTTGGCCACATCTTCGTCGGATTCGTCGATGAATAGGTCGACTGCAATGTCGACCTCGTTCTCGGAAGGTGTGGGGGATGGGGCGCGTCTCTTCATAGTTGCGGCTTCGTATGGTTTCGCCGGTGTCTTATGGTGCTCCCAAGACCAAGGATTGAAGTGCGGGCTGGTGTTGGCCTGGGAATTTTTCAGTGGGGCAGCTCACAATTCCTTATCTTATCGCTCAATTCGTAGTAGCTTGCGGCGCATCCGCCCCCCACCGAACGACAAGGGACGGGAAGCTGCGCGCGCTTAGCCCATCAAACGTCCATCTTCCGGCGCGGCTGACATCTTCCGAAAACAAATCTACTCTCGCGCGGCTTGACAAGTCGGTTTCGTGTTGTGTTGATTATTTGAATTATCAGGAACCGCACGCACAGGTAAGGTAAAATGGCGACAAAAGAAGAGGCTCCTAAAGTAGAGGCTCCGGCCGACACGAGAGATGCGCTCGAAGTGCTGGAGTTGGAAGCCAAAGAGTGGGATAAGGATGCCGAGATTGACCGCATTCTCAAAGCCTTCCGGCTCGACGCGTGAGCAGCCCCCTTATTCCATCATTAATGATTGAGCCACTGACTGACATGCTACACCAGATATTCCGTCCTAGGTCTTAAGCCCGGCGTGCCAGAGTCCGACATCAAGGCCACCTACCGCAAGAAGTCGCTTCTTATCCATCCTGACAAGACCAAGAACCCCCTGGCACCCGATGCCTTCGACCGGCTGAAGAAAGCCCAGACGGAGCTAATGGATGAGAAGCACCGCCAGAACCTGGATGAAGCTATCGCCGATGCCCGCATGCTGCTGATTCGCGAGAACAAATGGACTGTCGACAGCCCTGAGCTTAAGACGGCCGACTTCGAGCGCAAATGGGCTGATAAGACCAAGATGGTGCTCATTGATAACGAACAGCGCCGTCGCCGTCAGGTCAAGGGTCAGATGCAGGAGGAAGGCCGCGAGCAGCGCAAGGTGGATGAGGAGCTCGAGGTGCGCAAGCGCAAGCGACAGCACGAGGAAGACTGGGAAAAGACGCGCGACCAGCGCATCGATAGTTGGCGCCAATTCCAAAAGGGGAAGTCAGGGGACAGCGATAAGAAGAAGAAAAAGAAGCTCAAGCCGATCGGCTGATGGCGGAAGACTCGGTCACATGCGTATTCCTTGGAGCTCTGTCTCACTGAGGTCGCAGCAACGATTACGAATTGCGACACGGCAGGTTTGCCAGAGCTTGTCTAGGCAAGCCGCGAGTTTGGAATCCAGTGAGTTGAGCTTGCGTGCAAGAGATATGTTCGTTGAACCTGACCAACCCAAGGAGGTCTCTTGCTAGGCTTACGATGTCTTGTCTTTCACAGATGAGCCGAAGCCTCGACCGGGAAGGCATCATGGCTCTCGATAGTGGAGAATGAGAATTAGCTCACATGAACCTATGACACGGTCTGTTGTTTCCAGTCGAAAGACTTGCTGCCGCTGGCCCGTTTATTGACTTGTCATGTCTTGATAGCCAGTTGTATTCTCCCCTGGGTGTCCGGAATTTGGCTGAGCAGGAGGAATCTTCCAAAGAGACTGTCTGCCTGCACTATACTCCCACACATAACCCTAACCGCACTCAAGGGCCCTAGATGTTGATGTGGAGTGGCAACTCATCGTGCTTCCACCACATGGCCCCTTTATCCGTCTATTCCTTTTCACATCGACTCCCGAATCCGCGAGCCTCTAACGGGGCGGGTTCTTCTTCTTATACTGGATAAATCTCCCCAGGTTCATTATCGCCTCGTCCGCCTTCGTCCTCAACTCCTCCGCCTTTCTTTTGTCGACCGTCTTGGCAATCGCCTTGAGCCTGGGCAATAGCTCATTGAGATGCTTCAAGAAGTTGTCCTTCCAGAAGACTTCCTTATCGCATGCCGCCTCCTCATCGCCATAGATGTCAAAGACTTGGTTTAATGCTTCGATAACGTCGGCTACCGGAGTGTCGGGGTGCCCCAGGATCATCATAAGGAAGACGCCTACATCGCGGTTGGTCTTGATGGGGGCTGGATCACGCGCGAGGCTACCTAGAACGCCAATGCACTTGACTCCGAGCCCTTGAAGTGGGTCTTCCTGCTCATCACCCTCTGCCTTGGTTTCGTTCTGCATCTTATCCTGCTTGGAGTCGTGTGCCTTGGCGGCCTGATAGAGCGCAATGAACTTGCGATGCTGCGTCCCATCTGAGGGAGTGTCGCCGCTCAGGCTCCGGGCCACGGCCCATGCGAGGCCTGTTACCAAAGTGGCAAGGTTCAAATCCGCGTTGTCCGAGTTGAGGACAGGCGTGATCGTCTTCTGCCAGACTTTCCTGGCTGCTGGAGCCCACGCGGCGAGAATGTTGGCGTTCTCATCGCCGGTAAAGTCGATACATGAAAGTGTCCAAGCGATGTTGTTCAGGGCCGAGAAGGCATGCGACTGGATGGTAATATCTTCGTCGCAGTTGATGGCGATGTTGGTGAGGCGAACGAGTTGGGGTATGGCGGTTTGTATGAGTTCGCGAAGGGTGGGCAAGTCGTCGAGACTCCCTTCTTTGATATCATCATCCACGCCCGTGACACGCTCCATATCGGCCTCAATATCCTCGATATTGTCATCATCAGATTCTTCGTCATCTTCGTCATCCTCGTCGTCCTCGTTGTCTTCGTTATCGGAACCACCGTCCACCTCCATTGCATCTGCATCGCCGCCAGCTACTTTCTCTTCAATACCGTCCCATTCTGGCTCGGTCTTACCGGGTCCAAATGGCACGCGATTCCCCTTCTCAAGGGTGTTCTGCAGGTTTGTACCAATGGATGCTAATATCTCCAGGGCAACTTGTGCAATACCAGGATGGCTAGAAGCACCGTTCCCATTAGTTTTCACACCGCCAGCTTGCTCCAGAGCCCGCGACAGGCTGGGAACAAGGATAGCATCGCAAGCCCCTTCCTTTCCGGGGCTATGGTCTAGCCACTGCAATGACGAGAAGACATTGTGCAATACACCACAAGCCAGCACCGCCCCGGGCCCGCCACCAGCCTTCAACTTCAACAGTTCGTCGTAGCACCATGTTTCTTGGTCGTCTGTGATCGCCTGTCCCATAGGGAGGTTGTCCTCGGACAAGGTCATGAGGCAAGAGAGTGCCTCCTCGAACACCTCAGGTGGGATAGAGGGTGTGGATACAAGACGGAAGAGGAAGCGTCGGATAATCTGGTTGGCGACGATAGCATCGAGGATTTCGTCGCGCGCAATAGCTAGGGCACCGAGGAGTGAGAGCAAGGAGGAGACCATGTCCCAGACGAGGCGTTGCTGAGCTTTGAGCAGCTTCGTGAAGGGCGGCTCATATGCGGTGAGGGTCTCGACAATCTACATCCCAACATCAGTCATCTTGTCGAGAGTTGGCTGTTGCCGTCCGTGGGCGCGGGGTACTTACCGCCTTCGCCGCATGCTCGAGCGCGGTCAGGATGTCAAGTCGGTAAAGATGAACACAGAAATCCGCCTCCTCTTCCTGGGAAAGGACCCGGAGGATCTCCCAGCCAGCGGCGCGCCCATCGATGCTGCTGTCGGTAAGGGTCTCTGTGAGCACGATGTGCACGATTTGCTCGCGAAGAAGCAGTTTTCGGCACTTGGTGTCAGTGACGATATTGGCGATCGCAGTAGCCGCTGCTGTCCTGGACTTCACATCGGTGCTCTTGAGATCGTTGATTACCGGGAGGATCTTGCTCTCGCGAAGGGCGGCGAGCTCAGGATCAGCTGGCGGCTTGACTGGCTTTGCGATAGGATTCGGCCGGTTGGACTGGACCTTGTTTTTGCGTGATTTGGCCATTTTTCCGCGAAAAAATTGATGTTCAACGGTTTTCCGTTTTGTTTTTAGTAACAGGCTTTAGATGTGCTCCGTAGAAATCTTGGGCGAAATATTTCTTTCCTTCCGCAGGAATCGCATCCGCTAGGAGGCTCAGAAAAAAGTCCAGCTTCAACCCCGCAGTGGGGCGGCAGTTCGACTAGTTCAGGGCTAGGGGTCTGAGACGGGGGAACAGGGGAACGCGGGCTGTGGGGTTGAAGATCGACACTAGTTCGAAGCTCGGGCCAAAAGAAAGGGTTCCTTAGTCAGTGCGAAGAAATGCCTTCTGACTGTGAAGACCACCCGTGGCTTTCGGTGTTACAGGTCATCTCCCATTCTGAAAAGACCTATCTCCATACTGAAAAGGTTTTCCTGCATTCCGAAAAGGCCTTTCTATATGTTTAAAAGACCTTCTTACATCTTAATGAGCCCTTTCAGCATCTCGAAAGGCTTTCCTGCATGTTAAAACGGACTGTAATGCGATAAGCCCAGGCCTCACCAGTCTTGAACAGGACCGTGTGAGGATCCAAGAATGCAATCTTCACACTGGTTAAAGGGTACCGTGCACGGGCTTTAAGCCACGTTAGAATGTCGCGCTTGATGCCATCGCTCAACCTGACGAGGCCAGGAACATCCTCTTCAGCTTCTCAGCTATCGCCGATCCCGATCGCGGTAGCTTCTCCATACCAACTCAGATGAGGTGGAAATAGTGGCAACTACGTCGATACTGCCCCCTTTCGAACCCCGGCTGCCAAGACCAATTGAGCTAACGAGTGAGGGAAATGCTACGGATTGACGTCAGTTTCTGAACACGCCGTGGTCTTCCAGGTGACGCGCCTGTTGCTCAGAATGGGGTCGCTATTTCTCAGCGATGAGGAGCTGGTGAAGAAGGACGACGACCACAAGCCGACCCGGACCTCGACGTTGCGCTCTCCGTTGGGCTTTGCTCGCGTGCCCCCCCGGAAGCTGTTTAAACGCCTCGCTATCGCCCTGGCGGCTGGTCTCCTCATCTACCTCTTCGTCCACAACATCCCGACCGATGTACCCATTAGAGATCGTAGGAGGCCGAACTACAAAGGCGGACATGCGCCCAATCTGCCGAGGCCCGGAGGAAAAGGGAAAGGCGTTCTGGAAGAGGACAGACAAGCGATGCCGAAATTGAAGATCCCCCAGGTGCCGGACTGGAACAAGCCTCTCAAGACACCCAAGAAGGGGAAGCCACCGAAAGGGCCACCGGGGACCCCTGCCCCTGCTTCGAAATATGACGGACCCATACGGTTCGAGAAGCTCGCTACCTCGCTGCACGCAATATCTGACACCCGAGGAGACTATGTGGACAATAAGAACGTGCTATTTGCAGCGTCTAGTTTGAAGAGCGCGGCGTTGTTGTTGCCGCTGGCTTGTCAGATGGGCTCTGAGCTACGGAGCTATGCGCATTTTGCGCTGATGAGCAGGAGTGATATCCCCATGGATCAGCTGCGTGAGGTGAACGGAGTGGATGATTCGTGTCAGCTCATATTCCACGGTATGACATTCCGACACTTGAAGATGCCATCTAATTGGGACTTATCACTGACTTTTTACAGACGCTCGCCCAGATCATGTGACAACGTCCACCGAGGACCGTTTTGCAAAGGCCGTTATGCGCGGCATGTGTAAGTGAACCTCCTAGAGATCGCCCGCCGGAATAGTACCCTAACTTGTTGCTAGATCACATGAACTTTTACATGCACCCCCAAGCTGTGATCGTTGACGCCTCAGATGACGAGACGGGGATGTTCCTAGAGGCAATGAGAGTCCAGCTTGGTTCGATGAAGGTCCCTCTCATTCAGCTTCCCGAGAACAGCCCAGAAAAGCTCGCCTGGTTGACTAAGCTTGATAGCTCTTCGTTGGCTTGTAAGAGCACTCCCATAAGCCAACAGACATGCGCTAACACGAATGATAGCGTGGCACAAGCTCAGCGTAGAGATACTCATTCAAGCTTCCCCTGGAACTTCCGGCAACTTGGTCCGACTGCTCAAGTCCTTGGCCACAGCCGATTTCAGTGCTTCCGCTATCCCCCATCTTACTATCGAGCTACCAAACTATGTCGATGCCGCAACCGCCGCTTTTCTCGAGACGTTCCAATGGCCGCCGGCAAAAGCCCATAATCCAACACATGTAAAGCAGCTCACCCTTCGGCACCGTATACCAAGGAGTAGTTTGACAGAGGAAGAGAGCTCGGCGCGGTTTCTCGAGTCGTTCTGGCCTGCTAACCCCAGGTACTCCCACGTATTAGTCCTGTCTCCTCAGGTTGAGTTAGCGCCTTCATTCTTTCACTGTAAGTGGTCCATTCATCCTAAGTCATTACATCCACGCTGACAATGACGATAAAGATATCAAATACTCGGCGCTGGAGTACATGCACTCCTCCGCCGCCATCACACAGCAATGGGATTCTCGCCTCCTTGGTATCAGTTTGGACTTGCCGTCGACGCACCTTGACGCGACCAAGCCCTTCACTCCCCCAGCCAAGAAGAGCTCATCTTCTTCTGACGCACTTGACAGCGCTACTTCATTTCTGTGGCAAGCCCCTAATAGCAACGCTGTGCTCTATACTGGCCAGAAGTGGGTTGAGCTGCACGCATTCGTCTCCCATCTGCTGGAGCTGCAGCTCAGCGCGGAGAAGCAGCAAACCTCGGTGCCTTCTCTCTTTACCAACAAGCTTGTCAGCAAACGGTATCCATCATGGCTAGAGCACGCCTTGAAGCTATCGCGCGCGAGGGGTTACTGGACGCTATATCCAAGCCAGCTGACGGCTGGTAACCTTGCCGTATTGCACAACGAGCTATACCGTGCGCCGGAGGAGTACGAGAAGGAGATCAAGCGGGATTCGGCCGGTGAAACGACCGAAGGGTTGCTCGCGGCAGGACCGCTTCTGAAGAGCCTGCCATCAGGTGGCACCTTGCCTCCCTTTGATGAGATGCCTCTGCTGCTATGGGACGGCAAGGCAACGAAGCTGAGAGATTTGGATGCCCACGCGGTAGATTACACTTGGGAGTTCAGAAAGGCCGTTGGGGGTTGCGAGGCGCTCACTCCCTCGGAATTGCTGCCGAAGAAGTCGGCGAGGGATCTGTTTTGCGCGAAGGAGGATTGAGGCATATGACTACATGTACATGAATGTGGAACGTGGCCTGGAGTGGATGGCTCTCTCCTTGTTATTATTGTACATACAAGCGCCATTAATTGGCTGATGAGGTTGGTATGTAGGATTAGGTGCGAGAATACCCATTTTGTTTCTTTCAATGAAGAATATGAATTTGCTAAGTGATGATGAAGAGCGACGCAAAGAAGCGCTGGGCAACCTCGGCTGCGTCTGGGCGCTCATTGAGCTTGTTTATTACGAGGAGTGTGAAACATGAGCCGACGATACTAAGGGCGACTGTGGCCATGATCTTGGGAGGTGTTAATGATAACACGGAATGTGTGAGAGGGAGGGGGCTAGCTTACAGTCTGCGTCTTCCACCCTGTCTGCACGATAGCGGCCCTTCGACTGTATTTGTTCACTGTGGCTAGAGGTGGTGCGGTGAGTTAGCTGTTAGTCGTCCAGAAAAGGTAATGGATACGGGGCAAGGCACATACTGATGTAATTCGCCAACCCGACACCGAGACACGCAAACGACAGAGCCCAGAAGATGGCGCCAAGGGGCTTGGCCATCCGCAGCTCGATTTCGGTGGCCGTTTTGCGCAGATGGAAGGAGAGCGTTATGGCGACCGAGACGATGGCCATGTAGATGGAGAGGCG
>Ga0247758_1002084_pt1 | contig 12100 bp, 13 predicted proteins | sample UWRJL156409C4_FD_180950 | JGI IMG/M metagenome (GOLD analysis project Ga0247758, IMG submission 180950) | Plant litter microbial communities from Arlington Agricultural Research Station in Wisconsin, United States - UWRJ-L156-409C-4 | ecosystem: Environmental > Terrestrial > Plant litter >...
TAAAAAAAGGGAGAAAAAAAAAAAAAAAAAAAAAAAAAAAAAAAAGTCGCCTTAAACCCTCCAGCCTTAAAGGGCAAGGATTTAAAGTAATAAAAGACCCTTATAAGACCTAAACTTATAACCTTTTATTAAAAGAAGATTATAAACCAGGTTAAAAAGACGTTACAGGCTGTAATAATCCCTTAGGGGGAAAGCCTGTAAGGAAAAAGTCCTAATCCTAGGAAACCAGTTTAGCCTAAACTGGGTCTGTTACCTTTACCTGGTTTTAAAAGGACAGAACCTTAGCCTTACAGGAGAACACTTTTATTACCTTCACTTTAATAACATATTATTAAGTTTTAACATATTATAACTTTATAAGGGAGTTACAGTATTTAATAACTATTTAGTTATATAAGGTGTTTAACTCCTTTTTCTTATTTATTAAACCCTTAATAAACTTATTAAAGTAATTAAACGCGTCATATAAAAAAGGTATATTAGCAGATTAACATTTATTATAACTATTAGATTATATTATAACTTAACATAATAGGGACTTAGTTTAATAATAAGTATAGGGAGATATCTGTAAATTAAAAACGTTAAGGGATTCTATAAAACGAATATAACGGTTATAAGGAGCCTTTTCCTGTTTTCTTTATCTTTTACACTTTTTAACATAGTTAAAAGATATAATAAAGGTAAAGAAGGAAGAAGACAGATTTAGCGATTCTTTATAGAAAAAGAATATTAAAAAGGGGGAATCGTGTAATAACCTTACAGGCTGTTACTTAAGCTAGGGCGGCCTGATAAATCCCTTATAAAAGGAACAGTATGGAAGGGTAGTGTGTACCGTCCAGGTGTACTGAGCTAGGGGTGTAAAGACCTAAAGCCCTTATAATTAGTAAGGAAATACTTAATAGCTTATAAGGACTAATAACACTAAGTACCGTCCTGTTAACTACTTAACTATAATTACATAGTGCACCATTAAGTATAACGGATTAAGTAAGGTATAAAGTACCTTTAATTAGTTAGTATAGATAATTATAGTTATGCCTATAACCGCTATAAGGAACTCTGGTTCCTCACGTTAATATTTAATTATTCATTTATATCCTACTGTTCAGACTCACCTCTGTGCATTATAGTGACAGCGACCTATATTAACATTAAACCCCCCGTCTAGGAGTGCTAGCTTAATAAGCCGTCTTCGGAACGCCCCTTACCTATTAGCGTCCTGCTATACGTTCTGTCTTAACCCGCGCCAGTCCTCTCGAGGCCTGTGTCAGGTGCAGGTCGTAATACAAGAAGACAAGGAAGGCCAGCGCTGGTGATAAGAAGGGTGGCCGGCCGGCACGATAACGGCACGGCGCCGGCGGCAACAAGCCTTCCGTAGATAGATTCAGTAATTGAACCGTTATTACAATACAGTTTAGGCCTGAAAACGCTGTTTACTGCGTAGATTGCGCGTAATTACACGCAATTGCTTGTGTTCAGGGGCTCAGAGGCTAAAAAATCGTATATATAACCCTAACCCTACGCAGACGTAGACATCCTTGTGGATAAGACGGCGTGGATTGACAGATTCGAAGCGTTCTCTACCTCGGAGGACACAGCGCCCCTGATTTTGCGGCTTTCCCTACTGATGGAATCCTCGGGGCCCCAGGAGGGCCGAGAAGTGCTAAAGAGAGAGGACGTTGCGGTGCCGCTGTCCGGAGGGGATAGAGTGTTAATGACGTTGCAACTAAGTGTGGGGCTGCGCGTTGCCTACGAGCGCCGGTTTTGCGTGACGAAGGGGTACGTCGGCCTAGTGCCGCCGCTGACAGTGGTAGGGGATCGTCGTTGTCTCTTTTTTGGTGGCGACACGCCGTTTCTTGTGCGGCCGACGACTCCGACGACAACAACAACTGATGCGACGATAAAGAACGAGCATGTGGTTGCGGAGGAAGATGCAGATGCGAGTGGCAGTGCGGCGCCGGCGGTTGAAACGCTGCGGTGTGAGTTGGTGGAGAGTGCTACGTTCACGGCATGATGGACAGTGAGATGATGGGCCAGGGGTTCAAGACGGTGCGTTTCATTTGGTGTGATTGCTGTACTACTACTATTTTTGTTTCCTTTTCGTTATTTCTGTGTCTATTATTGCCCCAAACACGCTGGCTGTGCCAGAACTTGCATCACTTGTAACGAACCATCCTAAATGTCTTTCTCGGTCGGCTATTTTTCCCCGTTTCAAGCATCAACACTTGAATGTACGAGTAAATACTGACAACACATCATCCCAGGCAGTCGTTTTGTTGGGGAAGTTTAGTCAACTTCGCTTCATCAGGACCCCGACTCGACCTTCCGCCAGTTCAATGGCGGCAGTGGGCCATACTAACATGATCGAGTACGAACTTCACTGTACAGTTTTGGCCGGGGCGCCGGAAATGATAGCCCATTCTCCGGAACATGGCTCAATCAAAAACCTCTCCCAACGTATGCCAGTCCCGATTGAGGACAGGCTTCGAAAGAGCAAGAGCCCACCAAAAATCTTGCCGCAACCAACCATTCGGACGTCCGGCCCACCAAGAACATTGTGGCTGACGCGCTCGGGCTTTTGTGGGTATTTTTTACACCAATCCGTCGGTGAAGCCATTGAAGCCATTCCCAGTATGGATTAGCCTACCCAACACAGAAAAGAACAGGGGGGTTGTGGCAGCCGGGGTGTGATCTTTTCACGAATTTGCGCAAAACAGGCGGGAGCCAATTGGCCGATGCCATTCTTTTCAGCGGGCATTCACTTGACCTGCCCTGCATTTCGGCATCTATTTCTTTGTTTGCTGTTATTCTCGACACGCTTTAATCGATGACTTATCACCAGCGCGCCCCCTGTTACGGCACGAGGCTCGACCTAGGAGCTGGCATTAGCTATGCCAGCCTTCCAGACGTTTTCCGGGCCAAGAATGAGAAGAAGAAAACGAATCTTGGCTTAGGAAGCGGTGTGGCCGGTAGTAGCTTGCCTGATTTTCCCCAGCTCGCGGCCGAAAGTTTCGACGAACAATCTGAGGTAAAGTACTTGGTCCGAGGGAGAACGAGGAGACATATCACGAAGGCTGATTTGTGGTCATCTTTTAGGCGGGTTCGGAAATTGAATTTGACGATGGATATATTTTCCGCTTTGGTCGCCGATATCGACACCGCTTACCATGGGAGGATTTGAAGGATACCGGCGAGAATTCCTACGCACGTCCGTAGCTACACATCACCCTCCATACACTGTGCTCCTGTAGCTAACCATTCGCTGTAGGATATCTCTGTCCCAATGACGAGCGGGAGCAAGACCGACGGGATCTGCAACACGCCGTTCTCTACACACTCTTCGAGAACAATCTCCGCTTCGCACCCCTCTCGACAACATCCCGCATTGAAGTTCTGGATGTTTGCACCGGCACAGGTGTCTGGGCCGTCGATGTTGCCGACGAATGCCCGGAATGGGCCGTGGAAGGTGTGGACTGGTCGCCGGAGCAGCCCACCTGGGTTCCGCCGAATCTCAGCTTCTCTCTTGACGACATGCGTCTTCCTTGGCGCTTTGACAAGAAGTTCGACTACATTCACACGCGTGCAACCATGTACATGGGGTGCTGGGGTGACTTCAAGAATGAGGTGGTTCAGCAAGCTTTCGACAACTTGCACCCCGGCGGCTGGTTTGAAAGTCAGGAAATTGGGTCTTTGGTTGAATGCGATGACACGTCGTTGCAGTCTGATGCCCCTCTGGCGACCTGGGCTCGCGTATTCTACCAAGCTGGCTTGTCGATGGGCCGACCCCGTGACGCGGCTGATAAGATGTGCGAGTGGTACAAGGAAGTCGGTTTTGTCGACGTCGAGCAACGCGTTTTCAAGATGCCAATCGGGCGGTGGGCAAAATGTCCCAGACTGAAGGAGACCGGCAAGTACTGGCAAGTCTGCATGGATGATGCACTGGAGGGCCTTTCACTGCGGCTCTTTAACGAGGCTTTTGGCTGGGACGAAGCGAAAACCATGGTAGGCCGTTTCACATCTACGCTGCTCAGAGATAAAGAGGAGATGCTGACCCGGAACTGCTTTAGGAGCTGCTAAGTAGAGTTAAGAAAGACTTCATGAGATTCGATGGTGATGTTCACGCATACACCAAGGTTTACGTTGTCACCGGACGCAAACCCCTGGCAATTTCAAGCGAGTCTGGACTAACTAAAACCATCTCGATGGACACCAAAGGAGGTCCAGACGCTACTATACTGAGACATCGGACAAGTCGGCTGACTCCCTCTTTATTACCCGGCATTTCACACTCCTCGATTTCGATTGACACCTCGAGCGCTGATACCTGGGAGGACACGAGCTGCAGCAACAAGATCGATGAGTCCGTCTCTGGAAACAGAGATGCCGGCTCAGTGTATTTTCGGAAACAGCGGGACGAGTTTGTCAACGACATCATCTGGAAACTTTGCCAGTACCTTGATTCCAAGGTTGCCGATGCGCGGCTTCAAAAGCTTGCGTCTCTAAGCATCGAGAACCCCCAGGATTCTGGCGAGCCTTCGGGATCAACTTGTGCAGACGCACCAGCGCTGGAAAAAGCCCCCGTGGATGGCACCGCATCAACTCAGAGCGCCATTGCGATTGAGAAACAGGGAATAGGTTCCTTGGATAGGGGTGGTGGTGACGAAGACGACGAAGAGGACGGCGACAACAGAAGACGAAAACGACCTCGGGTGGCAATATCCGGTGAAACTCGGAAACTTGCATGTCCTTACTTCAAGCGGACCCCAATAAAGTACAGCAAGTGGACGAGCTGCCCTGGGCCGGGCTGGGATGAGATTCACCGTGTCAAGTGAGTTAACAGGCCTACTACGTTTTCTTTTTCACGCATACGTCATGAGCTGACACATGTAGGGCTCATCTTTACAAACGCCACGCACTCCCTCTCCAATGTCCCCGTTGCTGGGAGCCCTTTCGCGCCGAAGCAGCGTATCGGGAGCATCTGCAGCAAGATCCACCCTGTGCTGTGCAGGCTGACCAGAAATCCATTGACGGATACACTAAGGAGCAAGAGAGGATGCTCCGTAGCAGACGGAGAACCCGGCCTGATATGACTCGAGTGGACAAGTGGAACGAAATCTATCATATTTTGTTTCCTGATGACGATGTCACCAACATGCCGAGTCCTTGTAAGTGCATCCCAGTGAGCTTCAATCCGGGGGAAAACAGGATGGCTGACCTATGGGCAGACTATGACAGCAGCGACGGTGACCGGATGGCAGTCATCGAGGACTATGCGGTTTTCCTCCGTCGCGAGATGCCTGCCGTTGTTCGTCGAGAGCTGGATGCGGTGTTCCAGGACGAATGGCGGATCCTCGAAGAGACTTTGCGACCTCGCATCGAACAAATGATAGTCGATCTCCAACCCCGGATGCTAAGGATGTTTCAACAGTCTGAAGCGACATCAGACGAAGAGCAACTCCCCGAGTCAGAAGAACTACCGCCGGGTCTTGATTCATCTCAGCCCGCTTTTCAGGGCTTGGAGCTTGGTGCTGACCAGTGTCTACCAATTGACTACCCGGAGGATGTTGAACTGGCGTGGGACATCAACCCCTCACTGTCCGAGTCGACCGCCACGGCCTTCGCTGAGCCCTTTCTTGACATCAACTTCGAGAAGCTGCTGGATTCGAGCTTCAACCCTGCGGAAATCGGGTGCACTAGGCTAGATAGTCATCTCCAAGGGAATCAAGGTCCGGACACGGGGACAGATTAGAGATTGGAAATCTATTTTTGCTTCGATCCCTCGATGTCCGGCATTCCAACTTCACCGTTAATACAACCAGTTTCCCTTCCAACCGGGGCCAGCGCCCACACTTTATGGCAGAGGTAAATTTCCCTGGCCAACACCGTTCACCTCATCCTACACGACCTCCATCCTGCTCTCCGGCTCTATCCTTGCAGCAAGCATAACCGGCATTAGATACATGCTAATAGTCAACGCAAGCGGACCCCAGATTGTGATGCCATCGACGGTCGACAAGTCCTGTGCCAGCACGTCTAGCAGGTGAAAACCGGATATGACGACGAGGGATGCGAGCAGCTTCCTGCGGAACCATTCCTTCTCATGGAGAAGTTTCATTGTGAAGACGACCCCGAATGCAACACCCCACAACGTATAGGCGCCGGTACCCCAACCCAAGCCGACATCGTCAGCTAACCGACAGACGGGAACTGCCACGGCACTGACAAGAGCTGAGCCATGAGCTGTGGCGTAGAGAATGAGCTCGGCAATCCCGGGCGCAGGGGCTGTAGGTGCGGCGTTGGTAGCTACTGGGAGAAGCAAGAGTGAGGAGAGGGCGATGGCAACAGCCAGCTTGTGGGAATACCATCTCAGCGGGCGTGAAATACGCAGCGGTGCCCCAGAGGAATGGCGACATGTCAGGGGCTTGGGGAGTTCGCGGGGGGGAACTTGATGAGGTAACTTCGGTGATCCGGCAAGTGCAAATTTTCCAGACGAGTTAGCGAATCCTTGAAGGCGCCCGAGGCCATCACTGTATACTAGGTCTTTATATCGTCAGTGAGGCTCAGAGACCAGGGACCAATGTCGTCAGAGGAGATCTGAGCGCGGGCGAGGAGGTGGGTGGGTGGCATCATGGGTTAGATGGCTTACACGAGTTGCTGAATGAACTACAGCACCCCCCCGAATCGGAAAGCGGGTCGTCCGAATGCCGTTCACTAGCGCCACGAAAGAGATTGACAGTTTTTTGGTCCATGTTCGTCGGTTGAAGTTTCAAAGTTGGTTGCCAGGGGGGGGTCTCGAAGGGAGGTGCAATTGTGTTAGGATTACAGGGACAGAACATATGGTAGAGAGCGGAGAGGTTCGGGGAGCGACTGGATGCAGCGCGCCAGCGCCAAAAGAAAGAGAATGTCTATTTGCACTATGAGCCACACAACCACCACACACAACCCCAACCCTCGCCCGTACCAGAATGCCCGCCGCATCGCATCCACGGTTGCGAATGCGGCCACATTTTAACTAGACGCGTGGAGTTGAACCTCCTGGATTCTGAAGCCGTTTTAGAGCCTCTGTTCTGTTTGCCCTTATTTTCCGCGTTGATAATTACCACCAGCGGCATTGCCGTCAGAATCGCTCGGGATTAGAGTTCAAGGCACCATCGCGCGGCGGGCTGTTTCTAGCTATCGAAGCAGCCAGTCAGCCCAGTTATTTATGTGTGAATTAACTACCTACCCTGGGAATAACAAACGCGAATGCGCGTGATGGTGATGGCGATGGTTGTGTGGTTAGTGGGTGGGGTCAACTAGTAAGGGTTAGGGTTTGTTATAGGGAGTCATAGTGCAAATAGACGTTCTCAAAAGAAAAGGACAAAAAGCAGGCAGGACATGGTTACACGGATTAAGGTCAGAAGAGTGATAGTTGGGAGTTTCTCCAGCCAGTTACAATCAGCTTTATTTGCACAACCACACCTTTCCCCCCTTTAAGTCCAAAGACGGAAAGGCACCAGCACCGGCCAGGGCGAACACAAGACACCCGAGATCGCGCTTACGGTAGGTAGCCTCCCACCGTCCGCTCCAGTTTTTACTGATCCCTTTGCGTGGATAATAACTACCCCGAACGCTTTCACTGGGGTACATTAGACCCAGTTTATGAAATAGATGGTCTCGGATCGAATGCAGTGGCACATTGCCAATCGAGGGCGCTGAAATCTTCTCTTGCTGTTCCAACTCCAGTCTTGGTCTTTGTGGGTTACCTTACCGCCTCCCCTCCTCCAGAGAACCTTCTGGAGAAAATCTAGGCAATCACAACCTCTCCAAACTCAAATCCAGGGCCTTCACAGAAGGCCTCGCCGTCCATAAATCCATGGACATAACACTCGCCGACAAGAGTGTACGTCTCCGCCGCACATTTTCTCAGCACTACTGGCACGCTACACCCCTTCAGAATCCACACAGCGTCCCCTTTCTTTGCGTCCAGAGGTACCAGGCCGACCTGGCCCTCATATAGCGTAGCGAGTACTTTTGCTGTAGACCCAAGCTTCAGGCTCATCGTCTCTAACAGCCTCTGAGACAGGGGTAAGCTTTCAGGGTCTGGTGTTGCTACTACTCCTTCGCCACGTGCTTGGATTCCGTAAAGTAGATCAAGCAGACTCCGACCGCGGACGAGGAATCGTTTATTGTACTCGATCCACCGGTAGATGAGCGCGTTGTTCTGCGCATCTCCCACCCGGAGGCTGCCGATGGGAATCGTCTCACCAAGGAGAAATATCTGATGAAGTTCATCGCGGAATCTTCTGGTGGGCGCGAGGTATTCCAGGTATCGAGCACTGCGATCCACGGTCAAGGCGCACATTATGTGATCAAGAAGGTCGCCGTCAAGCAGTGGTGGTAGCGTTGATTGCTTTTTGAGTGAGGATTTCCTTTTGCCACTGGTGTTGGTCGGTGAGGTCGACTGGGTAAAGTTATATTGATCGTAGTCACCGGCAATCCCTTCGACTATGCCTGTCGCGAGTCCGTCGATGTGGCCTAGGTGGACCGCCCGACATGATAGAGTACGAGCCGAGATATTAAGATGAACTTCCGGTTTCGTGTCACCACAAGCGCGGTAGCTGGGCGCAAATGTCTCGTCGGTGAGCTCCTGCCATGGAAGTGGCACGAAGCAACCGATGTGACTCCGAGAAGGCTGACTCACCATCAGGGGAACCACGATTGGGCGGACTTCGACCCTCCAGTCCGGTATCCACGACGGCCAATGGCCTGCCTCAGTTTGGGTAGAGGCAAGGTGGGGGCGAAACAGCGGCGCAAAGCAGATGATGTCCAGACTGCCATATGCTTCAATGAAGTTGATGACGAACTTCGTATACACGGCCTCCACTGTGTTCTTCGGACTGTAATCGGGCTGGCCGACGATAGCACGATCCGCTTCCCTTGCGAGGCCCAGAAGCGAGTAGATCCTGTCCCTGGGGTCTGTACACTGGTAGTTCCCGGTAAACGCTAGGAGGGCTACCAGACTCATTCTTCCTCGGACCTCAGGCACCCGGAAAAGTTGGCGGACACGCCTCCGCCCCCACGCAACTCCCCATACGCTGCCATCCAAAACACCATTCTGGCTGCAGATATATAGGGCTTGCATAGCGTCGTAGAAATCATGGTACTCGATCCAGTTTCTCCCAAAATGGAAGCGAAGTACCGAGGGTAAGGCGAACTCTTGAAAAGTCCACACTCGCGTCCACCACGGCTGCCGGAAGAACAGAGATATATCATCCCAAATCATCTCATTGGTCGAGAGGACGGGTAGCTCTTGAATAAGATGTCCCTGTTGAAAGTACCTCGCAAGTTTGCGGAGCATGCCGATAAGCCTCGCAGTTTGGTCCGTTCCCTCCCCAAGCCAAATCACAGTTCTGGCGGATTCGCAGTAGATACGGCCCATCAGCTGCACCTGCATCGCGCGTTCATGTTCGTCGTCCTGGTTGATGCAGATCGAGTCGATCCAAATCCAGTGGTCTTCTTCGAAGCATTTGTAGTCACAGAGAGCTTCAAGAAGCGGGAACACGGTATCCAGGACCGGGAAGGACACTCCCTCGATCTGGATTGTGCTAGTATATTGAGCTTCGCCCCAGACGTACGAGAATGTGGTGAATTTCGGACATGCTTTGTCGTCCAAGTTGAAGTTTTCAAGCCGGCCGCAAAGGGAGTTGCACGTGCCTCGATAGAGATGCAGCAAGCGGATGGACGCAAACTGCTTGTAGCAGTATTTTCGCGGCAACACGGTCGCCATGGTTGTTATCATTGCAGTTGTCTTGCGGAGAATTCAGAGGTTGGGAGGCAGTCGTTGGCATCTGCACAATCATCGGAAGGTGCGCCCATTGGCCCACCACGAGTCGCCAGCAACCTCCCCTCTCCAAGCACTGCCACACAGCTCTCACCGAATCGCCTTCCTCTTCCCACTTCCTCGCACCTCAGGCTTCCCCACCGCCGCCCCCCTCTTCAGAAACTCCCGATACGCCTTCTTCGGCCTCCTCGCCCCATCACCACTCACCTCCTCCTCCCTCCAAATATTCCACCCAACTTGCTCCCAAACCCGCAACTGCGCAACGAAATTCTCGCTCGGCCTGACCTCTCTGCGCTTCCCCGCGACGTAGGCGAGCGTCTTGTCGGCCCCCTTGCTCCACTTGCGCATCAAGTAGGCTGTCACCACGGTCGGAGAGCGCGACACTCCCGCGATGCAATGCACCAGTACATTCCGCCCTGCTGCTATCTGGGCATCGATGAACTCGCACACGGTTTGGAGATGCACTAGTAGGTCCTGCGTGTCTGAGTCGAACGCGGGGATGAACAGGTGTCGATTTTCTTTTTCGTTTTCTTCTGAGCTCAAGTTGCCGTTGTCTGAAGAGGGAATCTGGGCCTGGAATCGCGCGGTCGCCCAGCGGGGGTGTCGCTCCTCAAGGAGGGAAACGATGGCGCCGATGTCGTGAGACTGCAGCGTGGGGATGTGATGGGATGCAATGATGTTCCCGAGGTACACACCCGGGATGATTCGAGAAATGGAGACGAATCGTTCTTCGTCCGCTTCCACTGCTGCTTCATGGTCGGTTGTGGCCATTGGGTCAGATGTGGTTGCTGGAGTGAGATGAGTGCGGGGTATGCACACTCACGGCAGCCAACAAAATAACATGAGGTGCCAATGCCTAGGCGAAAACCGCCAGCTGCGGTCACGGGGTTGACCGCCATGGTCAAAAGGCGACACAAACCGTAAAATAAAACACTAGGATCACAGTCATTCGCCAGAGAATCGAGATCCGGCGAGGAGATTCTCATCCGGAAGACGCTTCATCACCTAGATAGCCGTTGGGAAGAACAGAAAGATGAGGCAATAACCCTAATTCAAGTATTAGTCGTCAGGGAAAATTCAAGTTTGGCGTCACCGCCGTCCATTGTGGCGCATCCGGAGTCCCAACTTTGGCACACAATGGCCCGAGCCAGGATTGACGACCTGGAGCCAAGCTTATCACATCCTACTATCCGATCCACTACCTCGCCTCTCACACAACCGCTCCGTCATTATGCCACGCACGAGGCTTTGAGCGAGGAATCGAGCTAAGTGCCGAATGTCAGTCCAACGGCTCGCCAAACATTACCTAATTACTCAGAACTGCTGACTGGGGATCATTTCCGAGCCCTCGAGTCCGAGGAAACGAACGCGCCCTGAGAAGCACATCAACCCCGCAATATATCTAGCGCGCCACCCTCACCACGCATCGCATGGTGTTTCTGACGGACACCCCTCTGGATCACTTAGCTGCAGGATATTCCCATTTGGGAGCGTCACGCGTGATCGTGCATTATGGTGGCGGCTGCAGTCCAGGTGAAGAACAACCCTTCTTCTGACCTTTTCTCAAGTCCATCTTCACCTTGGGGAAAAAAAATACCTTCCCTGGGTTTCACACACCGACCAGACCAAATCCCCAACCCACATAGTGACGCCTCCTCCTTCTCACCTACTTCCTCTGTCAAAGAAAAAAAATACGCCAAAGAAACAATGTCCAACTCACCTCCCCCAACAGCCCAAGAACTCACCGGCTTCTCAGGCTACATCCACTCCTCCACCGCCCCCTGGTTCGCCTCCACTCCCGACCTCCCCTAGCCAGCGCGCCAGCTCCTCGAAGAGTACAGCGGCATCCCCCCTCAGTCATCGAAACCGAGGTCATCGCCCTCTGAGACCGCGCATGGGAAGCCTTTCCCTTCCCGTGCATCGGCACCTTCGACTTCCTTGAGTTCCAGCTCTCACAGCGCCACCGCCTGTACCCGCGGCATCCCCGGCGGCTGCAGGAGGGGGGGAAGTTGCTGGACATTGGGCATTGTTTTGGGCATGATATTCGCAAGCTTGTGTTTGATGGCGTGCCTGGGGGGGATTTAGCGGGGGTGGAGCTGAGGCCGGAGTTTATCGAGTTGGGGTATGAGTTGTTTCGGGATAGGGAGACGTTGGGAGCGAGGATGGTGCAGGGCGATGTGCTTGGGAAGAGGGAGGAGGAGCCGTGGGTGGAGCTGGAGGGGGGGTTTGATGGGTGAATCTGGGGCTGGTGTTGCATTCGTTCAAGTGGGAGGG
>Ga0247758_1002086_pt1 | contig 12097 bp, 10 predicted proteins | sample UWRJL156409C4_FD_180950 | JGI IMG/M metagenome (GOLD analysis project Ga0247758, IMG submission 180950) | Plant litter microbial communities from Arlington Agricultural Research Station in Wisconsin, United States - UWRJ-L156-409C-4 | ecosystem: Environmental > Terrestrial > Plant litter >...
CCGGTTGGCCCGTACGAAAACGACAGCAACGATCGCCAAGAGTTTCACGAGCGCGTGGATTGCATCAACGCCGTCATCCGCAAGTCGGCCGCGGCGGTACCGGGGGTGCGGGTGCTCGAGATCGGCGCTCGGCTTTGTCCGGGCGGGGTGTGCGAGCAAGAGGTCGGAGCGAAGGAACCGATCCGCCCGGACGGCGTGCATTTCTCGATCGATGCCTCCAAAGGCTTGGCCCATTGGGTCTACGAGGAGCTGCGCCGCTGACCTCGCTGCCCAGCCTGCGCAGCTACGACAGAGCCTGGCTCGACGCGGCGACGCCCGATCTGGTCAAGGGCCTGCGCGGCGGGGTGGCCACGCTAATCCCGTTTTACCTGGCGATTTGGCTCGGTCGCCACGAGTTCGCGTGGATGGCCCTGGGCGGTTGGTTGGGCACCTTGGTCGACCCCGGCGGGCTTCGCAGTACACGCGCCAAGACGACCAGCGCGTTCGCGCTGTTCGGCGGAGTTGCCTTGGGGATCTCCGAGTCGCTCGCGCACAGCACTTGGCTCGCCGCACTCGGGCTGATGCTCGTGGCGTTCCCCGCGTCGTTGCTACGTTCGCTGGGTGCGGTTTGGGCCAGCGCAGGCACGATGATCACCATCGCGGTGGCAATTGGTAGCGCGCAAGGCGGTTCAGCTCCCCTGCTCGACGGCGCGTGCTTCGCGCTGGGAGCCGGCTTCGCGACCCTACTCTCATCGGTAATTTGGCCGATCTGGACGCATCTACCGCTGCGTCGAGCGGAGGCAAACGTGTTCGAAGCGCTCTCGCGCTATGCGGCCGCGATCGAAGCTTGCTTGTTGGCCGGCGTGCCAGACGGTGATCCGCGCTGGACTCAACTCGCGCGCGTTCATCATCGACAGATTCGCAATGCCATCGAAGAGGCGCGCCGTTTAGCGCTCGGCGGCCGCGCGCGGCGAGCCGGCGAGACTCGCATCGGCAGCAATCTACGCGTGTTGCTCGGCTTGGCGGAAGCGCAATTTCCACTGCTCGTCACGCTCAAAGAGGCCAGCGAGCTCGAAGTCGCTCAGAGTGCCAAGAACGCCGTGCTCACCCGCTTGCACCGGCTTGCCGAGCGCAACCTCGACACCGCAACCACGCTGCGCACCCCGAACCTGCGCGCTGGTGAGAGCTCACCGACCGTTCCTCCGCCAGGAAGCTCGGCCGACAGAAGCTCATCGATTGCCGCGCTGCTCGAACACCTGGACGACACCAGCCAGGCTGCGCAAGCGCTGACTTCGTCCCTGGATGCACGCGCCAATGCGGATCTGGAAAGCGCGCCCCACCTGAAGAAGACGCTACGCGACCGCTGGTCGTCCTGGCGCGGCGATTTGTCGATATTGCGCGACGCTTGCTCGCCGCGCTCGACGTTTTTTCACCATGGGCTGCGCGTTGCTTGCACGGTGGGTATCGCATCGCTGGTCGGGCACCGCGTCTCCGTGCACCCGCACTGGGTGACGGTCACGACATTGGCCGTTCTCCAGCCCTATTCGGGCGCAACTGCCACCAAAGCCGCGCAACGCGTGCTCGGCACGGTGCTCGGCAGTATCGCGGCCGTCGCGATCACGTTGCTCTTGCATTCGCCGGTGGCTCTGGCCGCCGCCATGTTCCCGCTGTCGGTAGCCGCGGTCGCGACGCATCGCCGCAACTATCGGCTATTCACGTTTTTTCTGACGCCCGTGTTCGTGCTGCTGGCCGAGCGATTTCAAGGCGATTGGTGGGTGGCGGCCGCGCGCGCTTCGGACGCCGCGATCGGTGGCGGCATTGCGTTCGTTGCGGCGGTTTTCATATTTCCGTCGCGCGAACGCACTCGCCTGCCCGAGCTCCTGGCGCGCATGCTGGATGCGGTCGCCAACTACGCCGTAGCGGTCTTCGATGGCGTTTCGAATCGCCATACCGACAGCGCAGAAGCACGCATCATGAACGCGCGACGCGACGCGGGGATCGCGCTCGGCGAAGCGGAGAACTCGCTCGAACGCCTGCTGACCGAACCACGCCACGACACCCCTGCCGGTGAATACGCGCTGCAGCTGATCACCTACGCGCGCCGGGTTGCCGGCGCACTGACCACGATCGATACTTATTCGGCACGGGATCTCGCGCAAGAGGCCCCGCTCAGCGCCGATCTCGCGCGGACCCTCGACACGTTCTTGGTCGGCAGCCTTCACCAAGCAGCGGCCTTCGCGCGCGGCCTGAAGCCCGACCCGGACGCCGCGCTGCCGGAGTTGCCGACGACCCTCGATCCACGCATCCACTCCACGCTCGCCCGCTTGCTCCGCGGCGCGCAGTTGCTCACGGATTTAGCACGCGGTGGAATCGACCGCGTCGCACCGGAACTGCACTAACGCAGCATGAAGAAGATCAACACACCGGTCACCGACACGTACAGCCAGATCGGCAAAAATACGCGGTTCAAGCGCCGGTGACGCACGAATGAACGGGTGAAAGCGAAGTAGAACGACGTCAGCGCGAGCGGCACGACGCTCAGCGAGAGCAAGATATGGCTGATCAGCAGGGCAAAGTACACCAGCCGAATCGGCCCGACGCCCGTGAACTTCGTGTCGCCGTGCACGAAGTGGTAGCTGAGATAGCCGACCAAGAACAACGCGGAGCAAGCAAACGCCGTAACCATCAGCAGGCGATGCACCGCGATCTTCTTTTGCCGAATCGCCACATAGCCGGCCACCAGACACAGCGCCGAGAGCGCGTTGAAGCACGCGTTGACGGCCGGCATGAAACCGAGATCTGGCCCGCCCGCGCTCTTGCCACGCAGCAAGATGAAAGCGATGAACGCCACCGCAGCGCTGGACAGCGCCGCATTGAATGCGAAAAACGTGCGGTCGGAACGCGGCGTGACCAAGGCGTCGGAGCTCATTAGGCCGCTTGCCTTAGCATCGCTCGCGCCCGGCCGGCAGCGGCAAAACGACGCTGCCGAAGCAGGAGTCGAATGAAGTGGGCCGAGTTCGCTGAAACCGCGGAACGAGCTACGGCGGGAGGTAACTCTGCTGCGCCTTTTGCTTCTGTTGAGCCTGGACCGTTCGCGTCGAGGCTCCGGCAGCCATCATCGCCACGACGTAGCTCGTGGCGGCCGCGGAGGCTCCCTGTGGTGAGGCCTCTGGCGGCGTCGGCAACGGCGGCGACGGCGACGGCGACGGCGACGGCGCGGCTTGGTCGGGCTTGGGGGACTCGACCGCAGGAGCCTTGGGCTGGCAGACACAACCGGGCAGAGTATCCGACACGAGCACCAAGGCGCCCATGCGCATGCCGAGCTCGACACAGCGGGCCTCGCAGTCCGCTGGGCCCTGGTGCTTCGATTCGAGCTCGCTGCGGTTCATGTAGCCGGGATTGCACGCGGCAAGACCCGTTGCAAAAACGCCCGCGATAACCGCCAAAAGCCGCAGATTCATCTTACTCCGTTCGATTCGCCGAGAAGGCTCGAAAGCTACCAAGATTTCGTGGTCGAGCATATCGGCATGCATTGGCGTTGGTCGCGCTTGGTCGTAGGCTTGAGGCAATACTCAAGGAGCGTGTCATGCACACACGAAATCTGGGGAATCTGACGGTCTCTGCCCTCGGGCTCGGCTGCATGGGGATGAGCGAGTTCTATAGCGGGCGTGACGACGCAGAGTCGCTCAGGACGATTGACCGCGCGCTCGAGCTCGGGGTCACGCTGCTCGACACGGCCGATATGTACGGCCCGTACACCAACGAAGAGCTCGTCGGGCAGGCGCTTCGCGGTCGGCGACGAGAGGGCTTCGTGTTGGCAACGAAGTTCGGGGTAGTGCGTGGTCCGAGGCCGCAAGATCGCGGGTTCGATGGCAGCCCCGCTCACGTGAAGAAGTCGATAGACGGCAGCTTGCAGCGGCTCGGGGTGGACTACGTCGATCTGTATCAATACCACCGCGTCGACCCGAAAACGCCAATCGAAGACACGGTCGGCGCCCTCGGTGAATTGGTGAAAGCGGGAAAGGTCCGCTACATCGGGCTATCGGAAGTGAGCGCGGCCACGCTACGCAAAGCTCACAGCGTCAGCCCGATCAGCTCGGTGCAGTCAGAGTACTCGCTGTGGACGCGTGAGCCGGAGGTCGACGGCGTACTCGAAACGTGCCGTGAGCTCGGCATCGGTTTTCTGGCCTACAGCCCGCTCGGGCGCGGCTTCCTGACTGGCCAAATCAACCAGTTCGAAGACTTCGCAGAAGACGACTATCGCCGGTTTTCTCCGCGTTTTCAGGGAGAGAACTTTCAGCGCAATTTGGACTTGGTGAAGCGCGTTACGGAGCTCGCCCGCGCGCACGGCGCGACCGCCTCGCAGCTGGCGCTGGCTTGGGTGATGATCAAGTCACCGCAGGTGGTCCCGATCCCGGGCACCAAACGCCGAACGTACCTGGAAGAGAACCTCAAAGCGCTCGACGTCAAGCTGACTGCCGCTGAAATCTCGCAGATGGAAGCTGCTTTCCCAATCGGCGTCGCCGCGGGAGCGCGCTACCCCGAGGGAATGATGAGTAGCCTCGGGCGCTGAAGGCAGCGCCAACGCGCCGCAGCGTGGCAAATCGCCATTGTCAGTTATGCGCGGCAACGCTGTTTCAGCGTCGAAACATTGCCTGGAATGACCTGACGCTGCGGGCTGTTGCACAGCCGCGAGTGGCCCGCCGCAGCTCATTGATTTGAGGCGGTTCTGACCAGCCAGCGACGGCATCCCTCTTGCTTTGGAGGGGCTGACGTCAGCTCGCGGCCTAGTCGCGGTCGACGTCACCCGAGTAAAGTAATGAGCGCCCAGTTAGCAATTCCAGACGGCATCCAGCTAATTCCTGGTTGCATCGTCGGTAATAAGTACCGAATCGACGGCTGCCTCGGCGAGGGCGGCATGGGCGTCGTGCTCAGCGCGACGCACTTGGAGCTCGATGCCCCGGTCGCAATCAAAGTCGTGCGCGAGGAATTCGCCGGCAGCCACGACATCGTCGAGCGTGTGCTGTTCGAGGCGCGCGCGGTCGCGAGAATGCGCAGCAACCACGTCGTACGCGTGTTGGACGTCGCGCGGCTGGAGTCTGGCTGCCCGTACATCGTGATGGAGCAACTGCAGGGCGTGGACCTCGGGCTCGCGCTCTGGGAAAATGGCCCATTTTCCGTACCGCATGCCATCGACTACCTGCTGCAGGCGTGCGACGGATTGGCCGAAGCGCACAGCCTGGGCATCGTGCACCGCGATCTGAAGCCGGGGAATTTGTTCTTGGCCACGACGCCCGAGGGTGTCGTCTTGAAAGTCTTGGATTTCGGGATCTCCAAAGAAGTAAGCACGCCGCTGCGCTCGGTGACCCGCATTTCCCGCACCTCGCTGACCAGCGCGGGCGACCCCGTGGGCTCGCCGTATTACATGGCGCCCGAGCAAATGCGTGCCTCTCCAGACATCGACGCCCGCGCCGATGTCTGGTCGTTGGGTGCGATCTTGTTCGAGCTGTTGACCGGTCAGTGTCCCTTCGAGGGCGACACGATGGCCGAGGTCTGCGCCAAGGTCTTGGTTGATTCTCCACCATCGCTGGGCACGCTTTTGAATGGCGCGGCCGTCGAGCTCGATCCGGTGATCGCACGCTGCTTGGAGAAAGACCCGAATCTCCGCTATCAAAGCGTGGCTGAATTGGCGCAGGCTTTGCGCGCTTGGCGGCCGAGCGAGGACGTCGAACTCCCCGAGCCCGAGCCTCGATGGAAGCGCTCTACCCGCCTGCCGCTGGCGATGGTCGGACTGTGTGGGTTGCTCGTGCTGGGCGGGGTCGGGTTCTGGCAAACCCGCGGCAGCGCCGCGAGTTTGGACTCGGGCCGCGTTCAGCCCATGATTGCCGACGCCGCCGCGCCCATCTGGCGTGCACTGCCAGAGCCAGCAATGGTCGAGCCGGTTCAAACCCTGCAGCCCGCAACGCCGAAGGCCAAACCCGCCCTCCAACCTTACGCATTTCAGAGCGCGAGTATCCAAACCGCTCCGGCAAATGCCAGAGGAAACGTCATCCCGGCCATGCTCGACACTCAGGGGCAGCAGCCGTCGGGTCAAGTCGAGACCGAAGCCGCTACGACCTCCAGTAACGAATCACCGGTGGTCGTGGCGGATCCGGTCAGCGGTAGGTACGGCCTGTGATCGCCGAGCTTTTCGTCAACTCCTAGGCGCAGCCGCCAGGGCCAGCTAAAAAGGGCCCTGGGACATGTTCGACTTCTTCAAGAATCGGCGACGTGAGGCGCTCCGTGCACAGCCACTCAGCCCAGAAGAGCGCGCGGTACTCGACAAAAATATCCCGTACCTCTCCGGCCTGAGCAGGGAAGACCGAGACGAACTCGAACTCTTGGTGCGCATCTTCCTGGCCGAAAAGTCGTTCGAGGGCTGCGGGGGTCTCGAGCTCACCGACGAGATCAAGCTCACCATCGCCGGTCAGGCGTGCTTGCTGCTCCTGCATCGCGAGACTGACATCTATCCGAACGTGGATGCGATCGTGGTCTATCCTAGCGCATACCGCGTTCCCACCGAGCAACACGATGGCCTGGTCGTTTTAGAGGAGGACCAAACGCGGCTCGGCGAATCTTGGCAGCGCGGGCTGGTCGTGCTCGCCTGGGATCACGTGCTCGCGGGCGCCGCGCAGCCACGAGATGGGCAAAACGTGGTGCTGCACGAGTTCGCTCATCAACTCGACGGCGAGAGCGGCGACATGAACGGCACACCGGAGCTGGGCACACGCGCACGCTACACCGCTTGGGCGCACGTGCTGGGAGACGAGTTCGAGGAGCTATCGGAACGCTTGCACAGCGGTCGAAAGAGCGACATCGATCCGTACGGCGCCACCAATCCCGCGGAGTTCTTCGCGGTTCTGACCGAAATGTTCTTCGAGAAACCGCAGGCCCTGAAGCGCCACCACGCCGAGCTGTACGCGGAGCTGGCCGAGTTCTACAAACAAGACCCAGCGGGGAGCTAACCGTCCCCCACCGGGCTGGCGTGTCAGCGCACAACGTCACTATGTTTGCAGCCGAACACGACGTCCATCTTGCCGCGGGCGCTGACGCGCTCGCTGGTCTGTGGGCAAGCACGACTTGCTGAGGATCCTTGGGGTCATCGTAGGACCAAGGTGCTCCGCGAATTGCTCGCAGACTTCTGCGCCGTCGACTTGCAAGAAGGGGTCGGTCTTCCCGGCGCCTTCGCTAAGAACTGCCGTTGGGGCCTCCGGGGCGGCCGGAGGCCGACGCTTGGAGGCCCCGGCGCGCGGAGCGCGGAGCGCGAGCACGCCGGTCGTATTGCGACGGCTGCGCGCGAGGCATCCCAAGCGAATGATACTCAGAACATCATGCCTAGCTTCAGCAGGTCCACTGTCGGGAGCATCGTTTGGCCGATCACCCCCGCCGTGTTCTCCAGGGTGCGTTGCACGGGGGAGACGGCTTGTTGCACGGCGCTGGGCATGCTCGAGCTCACGAGCGTGCTCGAGGTGCTGCTGGAGAGCGGGATTTGTAGGCCCGCGTCGATACCGATGGTGATGCCGGGCTCCCAGGTCCACAGAAACCCGAGTTGGGGATTGATGAAAGTCGTATCGACGCCCAATGCGATCGGCAAGGTGTAGCCGTAGCCGGACACTGCGGCTTGCGCGTTCACGTGTTGACGCCCCGCGCGCAAGCCGAGGAAGAATGGGCCGCGAAGCGGGAAGACACGCGCGCTACCGGTGATCGCCCAGGACACGAAGCTCACGTCGGAGACGGTGATTCGAGGCTGCGTGCTGTATTCGAGACCGAATGAGAGCAGGCGCTCGAGCTTGACGATGCCTTCTATCGCCAAGGGCCGCGGGAAGCCTGCGCTGACAATCGCGCCCACGCGTAGGTGATCGGTGCGCTTGCCCGAGCCGGCGGGTTCGGTGTTGGCTGGCCGATCCGCACGGATGCCTGGCGCGGGCGGCGACCACTCCGGCTCCAAGCTGCTATTTTGCGCCCGCGCGGCGCAATTCCAAGCTGCACACGCACACATACATGCTCCGCTCAGCGCCACGCGTTGCGCGCGGCGCTGGCTTGCACGGCAGGATTTCATTGGCATACCTCCTAGCGAGTCCGATGCGTTCGAATGCAGCGGCTTTCACCAGCAGGGCGTGTCGAAATATTTCTCGGCACCGCCGAGTGCGCTGAAGATTCAGGTCAGCGTGAGCGCACCGCTCAAGATGCTCGGATCGACCGATTGGCCGTAGCTGTCACTCTCCACGCCGAACGCTTGTTGGACGGACACGAGCAAGCGATTGCTGGGCGTGCCCTCGGCACCGAGATCGATGTGACGGCCAGCACGCAAGGCGCCGCCCCAGCCGCCCGCCAGCAGCGCAGGGACCTGGCGCGAGCTATGCTTGGAGGGATCGCCCATATCGCTCATGGCAACCAATACGGTTTGCTCGAGTAGCCCGGCTTCGCCGAGGCGCTGCAAAATGCGCGCGATCTTGCTGTAGGTGTAGTGATTCTGTCGGGCGAGTTTGGCTTGCGAGGTCGGCTCGCCGCCGGTACCGCCGCGACCTGGGCTCGCGTAGCGGTGAGCCACGTCGGTGTGCACGTCTTCGGGCAGGCCCGCGTCGAAATGCGTGCGGCTGAGATCGGCCAAGAACAGTGTGCTGACGTGGGTGACCCCACAAGCTAACGCTTGCACCATGAGATCGATCTGCAAATTGCTGATCGCGTCGAAATACGGTTCGCCGCCTTGGTACGAGCCGACGGCCGGGAAGTCTGCCCCATCGGGTGGAGGGGGAACGGCACACGTCACGGCTTGACCAACGACGCGCTTCTCGAGCTCGCGCAGCGCGGTCGCGTGCTGGTCGAGCTTGTCGCGTTCGGCATGAGGCGCGCGCGTACGGAGCTCGGCAAGATCGGTCGTCCAATAGTCGAGCAGACTCTTACCTAGGCGTTGCTCACGCGCGGCCCGTGCGACCGCGAGCGGATCGGGATCCACCAAGAATTGGCCAAAGGCGTGGTTGAAGGTGGCCAACGGATTGATGATCTTGGGCAGCGCCGTGCCGCCCTTGGCGTACGAGATGCACCATTGCAGTGCGGGCTCGGCAGAGCCCACGCCGAGCACCAAACTCGAAAGCGGCGTGTCATGGCCCAAGCCCTGCTCGATCGCCAGAAACTGATCGATCGACGCGTTCTGGCCGTTGGTACCGCTGCCGGTCAAGATCACGCGAGACGCGTCGTGACCAACCGTCGCCGAGCGCAGGCCCGCAGTGTGATCGAGACCCTCGAGCGCCACGATCTGATCGCGGAAACTTCGACCATAGGTCGCCGCGTCGTCGAACGGAGCGAGCGAACTGCCCTCGTACGCGATCTGAAAGCCAGGCTTCGGTACCCAGAACTCGCGCGCCATGCCGTGAGGCATGTACACGCCGATGAAGTACTTGGCGGGCGCGGGCGCCGCGCGCAGCGGCCGCACCCTGGGAAAAAGCGCGGCCAAGGTTGCGCCGGCCCCCAAGGCCGTGAGGGCCGCACGTCGGCTGATGGGCAGCGCTGTTCGACGAATCATTGCGGCTTCCTCCAAGCGAACCAATCGCTCTTCACGAACTCCAAAAATAGGCCCAAAAACGTGCCTCGCCGCTCCGCACTCTTGGTCTTCAGCGAATCGACGAAGGCTTGCTCGACCTCGACATCGCTCCGCCCGGCCGCGAAGCGCACGACTTGGCGCGCCGCGCACTGTCGCACTTGCTCCGAATTGGCCAGCGCGTTCGACAGCGCCGCGCTGTCGGTCAAAGTAACCAGCTTACCGTCGAGCTGAATACTACCACTGGTGTCGATTGGGCGCCCCGACTCGCTCGTGCGCAAACGTCCCGCGGCGTCGAAGTTTTCGAACACGAACCCCGCGCCGTCGAGCGTGGCATGGCACCCCCTGCACGCTGCATCGGTCGCGTGGCGAGCGTAACGCTCGCGGGTAGTGGCGTTGGGATCCGCCGCGGGAAACACGATGTCGATACCGAGATCGGTGGGCTTCGGAAAATCCAGACACAGCAGGCGAGTGAGCACGGCCTTGCCACGCAACACGGGCGCGCTTTCGGATTCATGGGCGAAAGTAGCGAGAAAGCTGGCTTGCTGCAGAATTCCAACGCGACCAAGGCCCGAAAGATCGACCCGCGTTTCGGGCGCGGACGGTTGAATGCCATAAAAGCCAGCCAGCGTGTCGGGCACGATGCTGTAGCGGCCGGCCAAGAGTGCGGCGACCGAGCCTGCTCGATGACTGAACACGTCCCCCACGAACTGACTGGTCTCGCTGACCATCGCCTGGCGCAGGGTCGGGAAATCACTGACGACTTGGCTGGATTTGGCGAGTCCGTTCAGGCCAATCAGGCCCAGCCACTCTTGCACGAAGCGGAGGTAGAGATCCCTCGATTGGGGCTGCTGCAGTAAACGCAGCGCTTGAAGTTCGCGCGCCGCGCCCGAAACGAGCTCGCCCCGCGAGGCAGCCAGCAGCAGTGTGTCGTCGGGCGGCTGACCGCTGATCAAGAGAGACAGCTCGCTGCCGAGCTCTTCGTTGCTCAACCGATTCGAACCGGGAGCACCCTCGCCCAGCGTGGTTGCGTACAAAAACTTGGGCGAACCGAGCAAGCCACGCACGACCAAGGCGATGCCACCCTCGAAGTCCGCACCTTCTGCGCCGACCGTGAACAACCCCAGCAGCTGCTCGACTTCGGGCGCGGTCGGAGTACGTCGGAAAGCCGAGCGAGCCAGCGCGGTGACGGTTGTTTCCGCACACGCTCGATCCGCTGCCAATGCGCTACGCGCGCAACTCGGGAACTGCGCTCGGCTCAGGTCGAGCGTGTTCGTCGCGCTGCGCGTGGCGTCGAAGAGCTGACCGAGCAACAACGAGTCGACGCTTTGCGCGACATTGCGTGAGTAGTCCGATTGACGAGCATCCGGTGGCAGCGCCGCGGCCAGCGTCGTGCCATTGCCGATCAGCGTTTGCGCGGTCGCCTCGAGCTCGGCAGTGCTCAAACGACGCAGCGTGGGCTCGAGGACGTGCTCCGGCGCGCCGCTGCCGCTGGAGGGTGCAGCCGTGCCGCAGCTCAACGAGAGCGCGAGCAACGCGCTGCACACCGCCTTCGCGAAAGTCACGGGTTGCCTTGGCCGCCCGGCGCAGAGCCGCCCGTACCAGCGGAGCCGGAGGCACTGCCAAAGCCAGCGGCGCCACCCAAATCCACGGAGCCCGCGCTGGCGCCCGAGCCGCCAAGGCCAGCCGAACCGCCAAGGCCACCCGAACCGCCAAGGCCGCCCGAACCGCCAAGGCCACCCGAACCACCGAGTTCGATAGTGCCCCCGCCGGCGGAGCCGCCTGCACCGGTCGTCGGAAAGGCTGAGCCGTCGTCCCAACTCACGTCGTCCAGCCAAACGTCGACCGGTAGCTGTTCCGTTTCGAAGCTGAATTGTAGGCTCATGATCGTGCCCGGATTGAAGGTGGCCTTCTTGCCGAAACTGCGCTGTTTGAACTCAGCCCATTTGAACGAGTAAGCCTGCCAATCCGGGGACAGCGTGATCCAAACGCCGTGCGCGTCGTAGCAGACGTCCCCAGCGCTGGAGCGACAGGTGCCACCGTACTGTTCGTCGATCACCTCGGGGACTTGCAAGATGACGTACACATGGCCAGAGCCGCGGGCAAAGAATCTGAACCCGGAGAAGTGGTTTGCATTGAAGGGACAGCGAATGCCATCTTTGAGGTGACTGATATTTGCGCCAAATGCCGCACCCCAAACGGTGAAACCCGAGGCCATGATGTGCGCGGCTTTCGGCGAGCCATGCGCCCCGCCCGGCACTCCGCCCAGGAATTCTTGCTCCGGCACCAAGGTGCCCGTGCTGGCTACGTCATCCTTGATCGGAAACCAGTAGGCTTCGCGGTCGACCTCGGGAACCGCGTCTTGATTACCGTCTTCGAAGTCATCGATCAGCGCGAGCTGGCCCTCGGGTACGTTGGCGCACGGATTGGTTAGCGCGCTTCCACCCGCCCCACCGTTGCCCGTCGGAGTCGAACTCATGCCCGCGAGGGTTGGCTGCACGACGGCCGGCGCGCCGCCAAAAAAGCCCGGCGGCAGTGGGG
>Ga0247758_1002087_pt1 | contig 12097 bp, 10 predicted proteins | sample UWRJL156409C4_FD_180950 | JGI IMG/M metagenome (GOLD analysis project Ga0247758, IMG submission 180950) | Plant litter microbial communities from Arlington Agricultural Research Station in Wisconsin, United States - UWRJ-L156-409C-4 | ecosystem: Environmental > Terrestrial > Plant litter >...
TGAGGCCGGATCGCCGCATGCGGAGCGCGATCCATAACAGCCTCGGGGCCGGGACCTAGTTGGATCCAGGGGTTTGACAGGACAAGATCGACTGGGCCTGCGACATCCGCTGCGCCTTGGATTCTAGCACAGCAGGATGGAGGCTCCGGTGTTTCTTGGTGGGGATCGGGCAGTCGGCTTTGTTCCGTTGCCAGTTAAACGCAGCAAACTGCAGCCGAGCGTCCAACTCTTCTTCCTCCGCCCGATACTGCGCAGCAGCCAGATCGAGGTCGGAGGATATTCCTGTCATCGGTTCGTCGAGCGGCGAAGTCCAATCCGGACACTCCTTGGGAGCCTTTTCCCCCCGCGGCTTACGCTTCAGCGCGCTTCGCAGGGCGTAGCGCCACTCTTTGGTGCTACGCTGACGGGCTTCGACGGGACGATCCGTGATCATGCATCTCGAGGTAACCGTTCCACGCAGATCGGTGCTGAAACTGGCTCCTCGGCGCCCAGCGGTAGTCCCGGCCGTGCTCTGTGTGTGGCGCGGAGACTTCTTGAGACAACTTTTGCTGGGGGCGAGACCTCGGCGATGCGGTGCGACACGTGGGGATGTAATGAGGCCTTCCACGAGGTCGGGGTGATCGGCGAACTGGGAAACGGAATGGTAATTGTGTTCTTCGTCGAGTTCGCGATCTTGGTTCTGTACGGCCTGCACCCATGCGTTGGTGCTGATGTGGCGGGTACTGGTGAACGGGCTGACGGAATGGGGGTCATCGTCGAGCGTGCGATCAAGGCTCTGGACAGCTTGCACCCAGGCGCTGGGGCTGACCTGGCTGCCATGCATGGAGAGCGGGTTGCGCGTGTAGTATTCGTTCGAGTCGGCGGCATGGCCTACGTAGTAGGAGCCGCCATTGACCGAGAGAGGATTGGTGAAATACCCGGAAGACATGGTAAAGGTCTTCAGAAGTCTGGCGATGTTTGTGTGAGGTCTGATAGTGACGACGGCGATGAAGGCGGTCAAGATTTGGTCCGAAGACAGAGCTGTAATACTCGCTGTGATACTCGTGAAAGCTTTTGGTGTGTGGTAAGAGAGCAAGAGAACATGGGATCTTCCTCGAGCGGTGGAAAACCGAGGGGGGGTATGTAGGCGCTGTCGGAAGTTTGGGGCGGTGGGGCCAGAGAGGAAGCTCCAGAAGCATAACCAAAGGTTGAGGTCGGTCCATTTTGCGCTTCGATGTCGGCAGGGCGGATAAGCTCTGGGTTTGTGAGTCTGGTGGTCGAGACTCAAACTCGAAGCGGATACGCGATGTGGATGAGTTCAAGATTCGACACTCGGAGCGAGGACGACGCGATCCAAGGTTCGGCGCACTCGATAGCCTGCTTCCAGTTACCTAGAGACCGAGACAAGGAGAGAGGGGAAAGACTTGCAAGCTGGTCGACGACACTGGTAGTCTGACGGCTCTGGGATAGCGATCAAAAGCGCTGGTTGGAAAAGCGATGGCAGCACAGAGGTCAGATTTAGAATTTGGACCCTGACCCGGAGGTTCTGGTCAGGGTTCAGTCTGGGGCCGCCAAACGTCCCTGCAGCCTTACCGCTGTGCCGTTCTACCCACGTGCAGTCCACCAAGAAGCCACAAGCTAGGTACCTAGGTAGGTACCTACCTAGGTAGCCTGGGACAGCCTTTGTAAATGTTTGCCTTGTCGCGCGACATGCCTCGAGCCTGCACGACATTTGGCCCACCGTCTTGTTCCTTCGGTTCCGACCGACCGACTGCTTGGGCAAGGTAATCAGGAAGTGCTTGGCCGTGCAAAGGCCGGAGGATCCCCTGACGTCGCCACGACAAGCGACAGGTAACCCATCCGCTCGGTGGCTTGTGTGTCGCGCGGTTGCAGTTTTCGGGTAGAATCAGGGTCTTCGGGGTCCAGACCGTGCGTCAAGCCAGGCGGGTACGCAGTTCCAGGTTGGGTTTTGGCCCACTGGTGGGCATCAGCTTCATGCCGGATCTTGCAATGCTGCGCGGCATGGCGTTGTGTCAACTCGCGCTGTCACCTGGGACGCATGCTGTCAGAATCTAGCACTCATGGCCAATTGTGGTGATTGTTGTGTATTGTTGTTGTTCTGTGGAAGAGAATCTCTGGCCTACAGGGTCCCCTATTGCCAAGCCGGCTACTTCCGCGAATGGCTCCAATTGCTTATATAAGCTGACACATGCTCCACCTATCTCCACCGGCGGGATGCACTCAAAAAAGCTCACGGCATTTCTTCTCTCCCAAATTATTTTCTTCCTGCATTATTTTTTCCCATCCCACTATTCAATTGAAAGGCCGAAGTTTGGCACAAAAACCGCTGAGGGACTAAAACGCTTGGAATTCATCCGCCTTTGTTGGTCCCATCTCTCCCATTGTGCTTGCCCACCTATTGTTGTGCTCGGCTGCATGGGGACAAAAAGGACCTGGGGGCGACAACCACAGCCTCACACCCTCCCCAAGCTCCGACGACGGAGATCAAAAGCTACCCGGTACACACTCTCTTGCTCAAAGCATCTCTGCCCACAACTATCCCTAACCATAGTACATTTGGGTTTCCACGGCTAGGAAGTCTGTCCTCCGAAGTTCTGGCACATTCGAACCGACTGAAGCGCATGTGCTGGGCCGAGGTGACCCCGGACTGGACAGTCGCCCAACAAATTGACTGTCATCCATGCCCCGGCAAATCTGCCATTTGGCAGCAATCTCGACATGTGCGTGACATTGGAACTGCACGAGAGTTCTCGTATTCCGACTTCCCCGGCACGTCCGGGGTGTCTCTAGAAACTCAGCTCGTTCGAATCCAAGGGGGTTTCTGCCTGTGCAAAACCAGACCGAGGCCATGGCACACAGATCAGCTACTTCCCTTTGGTTGTGCCTCGTCAAACTTTACTCTGACTGCGATCCCTTCGTGCGATCCACACACAACAGGGACCGAAATCCACGTCATGCCACCGGAGCTTAACTAGAGTTATCCTGGCGGAGAAGGCGACCTCGGCAGATATGGGAAATCCCATCAACGGCCACGAAAGCACAGGGACTCCAGATTTGTGGATTCCGCTCCCCGGTGATGTAGCTGATAACATTGACAGACTTCCAACACCTGCGAAAGTTCAGTCTCCGTCATAGACAGCTCGATAGAGGCTATCGGCAGTTGTGGATATGTGTGTTCAAACCGAGATGAATCTGGCTACCCACGACGCATCTGACGCCCGGATTTGCGATTCCCATCCGCGAGCGACGTACCTAGCTGAGCCCGCTACCACTCTTCCAGCGCCCGAGACAGTTTCCAGCCATCATTCTCTTAGAGCTGTAGCCATCTCTCGGCCTGGCACCCATAGGGGCGCACGCAAGCTGGAGCTCATTTGGTGGGCGGCGAACTCCGCAAAAGACTCGCAGCGAAAACTCGCAGTTCGAGCTTCCGTTGGACAGACTTGCACCTTTCGTCTTTGGAGACATGTCTCCGGTGAGACCATTTCCGTGTAACAGGCCCTGGCGATCGACCATCCGAGTCTCACACCCGTCACGCAGATAGGTACGTACCTACGTACCTTTTCTGGTCTCCGCCGAGCAACTTTCTCCGCCGGCGCGAGTCAAAAACGAGCAGATTTCAAAGCTGGGCGGGCAGGTATCCATACTGGGAAGTTGACACCATCATGGAAGAGTTCTCCCTGCTTCCATCGACCACTATTGTGGGAGAGTTCCCTGTCTCCATCAGCCATTGTCATCTGTGCTGCCAAAAAGCCCGATCATACTTCGATAGCGGTAGTACCTGGAGTTTATCACAGCCCTGGGACTCCGATGTTGGAACGGTGAAAATTCTGCATCTTCTTTTCGGCACCGGTCTCTGCGCATGGACTTGAGGGCGCCGAGGAAGGTCTCTCTCTGTGCGGGCTCGCGTGGAACCAACTCCTGAGCCCCTGAGTTGGATTCGTTGGCAGCGACAGCAATATGGTCCGTGCGTCTGTCCGGGTCTGCACCACCGGGAATTTCTCCACGCGCTTTGCACTCCTTTTAGGGCTGAGGGCTCTTTGGCGAGTTTGAGAGAATGAAGGCCCAGGGCTCAGCACTGTGCCTAAAAGAGTATAGTTGCACCATGGAAGGAAAAGGAGAAGAATCCGCTCTGTGAGGTGGTCCAAGCTTCCAGATCCTGCAGTCCATCACACAGTGCGCTCCTTGCTGTTGTCAACTGCCTGATGAGAGCGCCTATCGGACATACACCGGACTAGCGTACGTGGTACTGCTACTGCTAAATTCCAGCGCATTTAGCACCCAAGCTACTTACACGCAGAAGGCAAGTGCTGAACCGCCAGAGTTGACATACCGTGCGAATAGCTGCACTGTCTGACAGTACTGGCCCCTTTCTTTTTGCAGAGCCTCGTACTTCTATCATTTCTCAGAATTGCACTAAAACAACTGGTTATTCAAAGGGGTAAAACCGTTGCCCCGGTGGTACAAGGAAAACCACCGGAGCCTCTATTCTACGACGTCCTGAGTCATGGCGCCCGGCGCAAGGCGTTCTCTGGCTAATGCCTATGATATCGTCCAGCTTCTTCAGGCACAAACCGAGCACGAAAACCAGCTCTCCGATTCATCACAGCAAGAAAGATCTTGTAAAGTTGCAAGGCAGTCTTGAACAGTAGTATATTACTTCACAATCTCTACCGACTAACCCTTAGGTATTTTCTCTTCTCATCTAGCACTATCCCCTTTTCCCCATCCCCCTTTCTCCCTCATCCCACTTTCTCCCCCATCCCACTTTCTCCCCCATCCCCCCACAAACCCCTGAATCCCATGACCAACACCAAGCAATAAGCCAGAGTCGAGCACCCCAAGAGCACCCCGTAGGTCGACTGCTCAGACACTGCGACAAACACTCCCCATCAATATTCACATCAATCGCCTTCCCGAATTCCCCTCCCCAATGCACTTATGCGGCATTTCATCACCCGCTACCTGTAGAGACCGCCATTTAAACCAAGTTTCTTTGACATCTCAAATGGTGGCTGAGGTACAGTAGTCTGTAGTCCCGCAGGATCGCACCGATAGGTATGGCAGATAGACCCTTGCATCCGTCATGGATCCTGCCCGGTAGATACCTACCTAGATTGATGCATCCTAGGGCTGCTGGGCGGCTGTCGCGCTTGCATCTCTCTACCTCCGGCCAGGTTCGGATTTTTTTGTGTGATTTCTCGTGTAACCCCGTATTTGGCAGCTGGGTACATGTGCAATATCTACGGGCATGTATACACCTTGGGTGCGGTGGGCGGTCAGGGCGGAAGTTCTCCGCATGGCATGATTCCGGGATTTGGTCGGCAGATAAAACTGGAGCTTTATCTCTTGCGGACTGCCGATATGTATGTCTGATGCGAAATCCCGGGCAGGTATCCTAAGAGGAAGGATTCGCGCCTGCTATAAGGTAAATACGTGTCCAGATGAACAGTTCAGCCCTGCAAGAGACGACAAAGTTGGCTCCAGAAACAGACGGAGGATTGAGATGTAACAGCGGCATGTCTCGTTGGGAGTACATCCATGACCACCAATTTAATTCTCTCCGCCTTCCGCAGCCCTTCAACCTTCCTCCGGATCTTTAGGTGCACTTTTTTCAGCTCGTATCTCTGGCCCTTCTCCCGATACCTCCCCTCAACCATGGGAACTCCTGGCCCCCCTCCTTCTGGTAATCAGTGCGAACAAAGCTTTCGAACAAAGAGCGAGTGAGATGAACGTGTCGCACCCAAGAGGAATAGGAAAGGAGCGGAGAGATCCGATATATGCTCAGCTGTGGCAAATTTGTTAGAGCCGAGGGAGGCGCTGATGGAGACGATTCGGGAGAAAGACGAGTGGCGAGAAAAGAAAGCAAGGAAGTAGGCCGAGAAGGTCGAGACGCAGTATTCTCAGGCCGACCCGTCGAAGTGGTGGCGGAGGTCAAGAGAGGGTTGATGAGTTGTCGTGCATTGCGGATCGCGACCCCCCGGCCCCGGCCAAACCATAGTGTAGTCCTCTCCCCCGTTTCACAACCGAAAATCCAAAACAGCCACATTCTTCCTCTGTCCTTCGCCCTCAACATCCGCCCTCACAAAGACAGACAACACATTATCATCCTCGAGCCTCCCCACATCAACCAGCGGCTCACCCGTAAACCCCTTGCCCGCCCAGACCTCCTCGTAGGTTGCATATGCGCCCTGCTTGTCCGCCTTGAAGATTTTGATCTCGCTGGTCTCGCCGTTTGGGAGTATCAGATACAGATCACCGTTCTTGCTGACCGCTAGCTTTCCTCTGCGAGAACTGGGTACGATGCAAACGGCGCGTTCAGTCCATATACCTGCTCATCATTAATACCGGTACTATGCGCGCTATCAAGGAACAGGAGCAGAAGAAAAAGGTTCCAACCCACCATTAGTATTCCGATAATAATGCCTCCAGGTAGGTTTCGCTTTCCATGTGCAGCGATTCAACACATGCACCCCGCCGTCCTGATCAACAGCCTGCGCTTCCTGGTTCGTAAGACCATTGCCCTTGGGTATCGTAAACGCGGTGATTCCTCGCGAGTTGTTATCGATGGTATCCCCGTTCGTGAGATCGGCCACCGTTTCTCCCCAAGTGTTTTTCCATGTCCTGTGCAGAGTCGTCAGGCAATGATCAGCATCGAGCCAGCATCGAGCCAGAGCCACTCACCTCCCCAAATCCTCGCTCCAGGAATAACACAAATCCCTGTTGTTCTCCACGCTATTTGGGCCCGCCTGCATCTTGTGTTTCGTGTCTGTCGGGTCATCCCAACCTTCATATTCCACCCAGTCCCGCCACACCCATGTGACATGGATCTTTCCATCGCGATAATCCAAGCCGTTGACGTATGGGTTGCTCCATATTCCTGTGAGATACTGTCCCAGGTAGGTGTACTTGTACCCTCCCGTGCCGGAGGGGGCGTACCGGTAGAGGTGATCGTTGCCGAGGCCAGCTTTGCCGTCGCGGAGGGTGTATAGGAGGTCTCCCGAACTGATGATGGGTAGGAACCGCGGGTATGTTACGTAGTGAAAAGGGGCGTGAGACTCTGGAAGGCTGGGGAGGCTAGGCTGATTAGGAAGGAAGAGCGCGGGTGTCCAGGGGAAAGATGCGGGGTCCAGGGCGAGCGATGGGATGGAGACGCAGTACCGGAGTCTGTGCGCTGTAAGCCCGGGGTGCCTTTTTGCTTCTGCAGGGAGGGATGAGAGCGTACATGTCGCAATGATGGTCATACGAGAGATGAATGGTTCCGTCGCCGGGACAGATACCCAGCTGCACCGTATTATGGCCGTCGTCTACAGTTTGCGGGTAGTCGTCGAGGATAAGAACCTGCCAGGGCCCATCAGGGAGCTGTCTTCGTGCGATGTGGATGTACAACGGTTCGGGGGCTTCCAGGAAGCTGTAGAATGCGGCGTACTGCCACCCGCGGAATGACGCAATGGCGTCTTGCTGGAATGCGTTGCCGTTGAGGATGCACCTCCTGTGGCTGGGGTCTGCCCCGAGAACGGTGATGGCTGGTTCGGGAAGCATGCTGGTCATTCCTGCCGTCGTGCGTTGTTGCCGTCGGCGGACAATGAGACGCGGCGAGGAGCTTCAAAGATGTCGTCCAGCGGCATGGCTCCCGATTCGTGGATAAATGAGCGCCGGAGAAAGCGCCTTGGTCAAGGTCTTGGCAACTCGGTGAGCGTGCGGCGAGCAGGTCTCAAAAAAAGGCCCTTAGCTAGCGTGGAAGCGCATCTACGCGGCGGTGGGGGCGACTGTCGAGCTGTGTCAGTTCCCGGTCCGTTTCGATGCCAGTTTGTGGTTCGGCATTGGCGGTGCTTGGCAAATTGTAGTGGAGTGGGAGGAGCGTTGGATTCCCCTGCCCAGTCGCTTTCGTCAGTGCCCGCAGCGGCCCCGAGTCTTCCGATAGGGCACCCCATACTACACAAATATCGTCCCGAGCAGCCGCAGTCTTGGTCCCGTCTTGGAAGCACCCTCGCTCGGCAGAGGCATCATTGGCAAAGTGCAGCTATCATCACCAACCAAGCGACGCGCAAAATCTGGCGGTGGCAGCGACTCTAACAACGACCCTCCCACACCAGCACCCAAAATACGGCTTTCGCGACTAACGTCAAAGAGCAACGATTGGCAACGGTCACAGAATCTCAACGTTACCGTTTGCCACAACCGCCCCTCACGAGAACCTCAGCGCTGCTCGCCACATTTTCCCCGCAAACGACCACATGTCGTCGAGCGCCCCCTCCCCAACGTTACAGCGCGGCGCACGCCCCCAAACGTGACCGGTCAGCCACGAAGCTTGATCAACTTGGCAACTAACCCACCACTTCAACGGTCAAACGGCCAAACGGACGAGCGATCACCTCCTACTTGGTGGAAAAATGGAGCGGGTGATGTGAGAATTGGGGATCATGATCACAAACATGGGGAAGAACCCCACATGCGCGTCGGCCGTACTACGCGAGAGAACGAACCGGCCCGGATTCCACTGGCGCTTCGCCAATCACGCGTCTCGGCGGGGTGAGATAGGCCTGTGGGGACTCGGGATGTGATAAGAGCCATCCTACGCCGCGGCGCCCCGGTCATATATGAGTCTGGCGCATGGTGAATGCGGTGTGACGCGGTTAGCACGACAGACAGACGGGATACCCTGGATTTCATTTATTATCCTCTCGATCCCACCGCCAACACCAGCGCCCAGGACCAGCACCAACCGTGGACATTGCCATCCGAGCTCTCGGAGAACAGACGGAAGCCTTCATCGCTCTGCCTGCCAAGCGGGCGCCGTCAAAATGGGTCGGTCCACGAGATTGCTGCAGAAGATTGTGCGGAACGAGGCCATGGCCTCGGATCCGCCCGAGATCTATGGCTGGCGCGTATACCTCCTGGCATGCTCGGTGAGCCGCCTCCAAATGATCACCCCTCCCCCGTACTAACAGCATCCCCAGGCTTGTTTCGGTGCCATGTCTTTTGGCTGGGACTCGTCCGTCATCGGCGGCGTCATTGTCATGGAGCCCTTTGTCAAAGACTACAACCTCGGCGACATTTCCACCCCCGCCTCCGCCAACCTCGCCGCGAATATCGTCTCCACGCTGCAAGCCGGCTGCTTTCTCGGCGCCCTCCTCGCCTCGCCCCTGACCGACCGCTTCGGCCGCAAATGGTGCCTCATCGGCGTCTCCCTCGTCATCACCATCGGCGTGATAATGCAGGCCGCATCCTCTGGGAACCTCGGGCCCCTTTACGCAGGGCGCTTCATTGCCGGCATGGGCGTCGGCGCCGCCTCCACCATCAACCCCATCTACGTGTCCGAAAACGCCCCCCGCGCCATCCGCGGTCTCCTCACCGGCCTCTACCAGCTCTTCATCGTCACCGGCGGCATGATCGCCTTTTGGATCAACTACGCCGCCAACCTGCACTTCCCGGGCCGCAAAATCATGTACATTTTCCCGCTTGCAATCCAGGCCCTCCCCGCCGTCCTCCTCTGCGTCTGCATGCTTCTCTGCCAGGAATCACCGCGCTGGCTCGCCCGCAAGGACAGATGGGAGGAATGCAAGTCCATCCTCTCGCGCACCCGTAACCTGCCGCCAGACCATCCGTACCTCGTCGAGGAACTCCAAGAGATTGTCGACCAGCTCGAGCACGAGCGCGAGCTCATCGGGGACGCCACCTTCTGGAACCTGCAGCGCGAGATGTGGACGATCAAGGGGAACCGCAAGCGCGTGCTCATCAGCATCGTGCTCATGATCTGCCAGCAGATGACGGGCACGAACGCCATCAACACCTACGCGCCCACCATCTTCCAGAACCTGGGGCTCAAGGGGACGACGACTAGCCTGTTTAGCACGGGCATTTACGGGATTGTGAAGGTGATGAGCTGTATTTGCTTTTTGCTGTTCATGGCCGACTCGCTCGGGAGGAGGAGGAGTCTGCTGTGGACGTCGATTGCACAGGGGCTGGCCATGTTCTACATCGGGTTGTATGTGCGTATTGCGCCGCCCAAGGAGGGCCAGGATGTCCCTCCTGCAGGATACTTTGCGCTGGTGTGCATCTTTTTGTTTGCTGCGTGAGTTCCCTCCGAGGGAATGGATGTTTTGTGGCAGGGGAAGCTAACGAGACGGTAGATTCTTCCAATTCGGCTGGGGTCCGGCATGCTGGATCTACGCGTCTGAAATCCCGACCGCGCGGTTACGCTCGTTGAACGTCGCGTTTGCTGCGGCGACGCAGTGGCTGTTCAACTTTGTTGTTGCGCGCTCGGTGCCTGCTATGCTTGCTACCGTTGGCAGTGATGGCTATGGGTAAGCATCCCCCCTCCCTCCCCTTGCCTCGAACCCGCTGACAAGGTGGGCCACAGAACATACCTCATATTCGGCTGCTTTTGCTTTAGTATGTTCTTTTTCGTCTGGTTCTTCATCCCCGAAACGAAGGGCATCTCGCTTGAGGCTATGGATCGGCTGTTTGGCGTAACCGAGGCACCGGCCAAGTCTCTGGCCGAAGACAACCCCGGCGAGGGCAGTGATAACAAGCGTGAGATCCAGGAAAAGAGGATTGAGGTCACCGTTTGAAATTTGGACGGCTAGAGCGAGAGACACATCGGTAAGGGGTACGTTGGATATTGAAAAGAGATAGGTATCTAATATTATCAATGCTACAATAATGCAAGGCATGTTCTACAAGAATCCCGGTCTCTCTGTCCTGGTACGTTGTATGGATACCCCTCTTACCTGTCCATTCAGAGCGGAAACATGGAAAAAGAGGAGTCGCACACCCACCACCTACCTCATCTAGATCTCCTATCCATCGCATAACGTTATTCTAGCTGAGCGCCAAGAAGCAAAGATCCTCGCAGGAGGGCGGGCCGCACCGACTCTAACAAAGCATAGTAGTTCTAACCCCAAGTCGTGTAAGCTGACGTATGGCTGACCTCATACATCCAGGATAATAGAACCCCCACGCAACAAGTCGCGTCCAGTGTTTTCCAGATAGGTAGGTCGATACCCCCTTCAAGACCACCGTTCGGCTTCAATTCAAACCGCAGGCAGGCAGTCATCACAGCAAAAAGGGGGTGACACCTCCCAAATACATCCAAAAAGAAAAAATGAGCCATCGAATCCATGCCGCACCGTGACCAACATCCGATATGAAACACCTACCAAAACATGGCCCAGTCTTGGCAAACGAGCCAATGAAAAAAAAAACGATGCAAACAACCTGATCAAGGATGGCACACTCACCGGTCGACCAGATCGCCGCATTGTTACCACACGCGGTGTTACCGCTCGCAATGTGACTGTCACCATGCGGGCGGGCACTATGTTGGCAGATATATGACGGACATGGACATGCAGCTCTGTACGTACCTACCTAAAAGTGCAGCTCTGGAAAAGACCTACCTACGAAAAGGGGTTCAATTGGTCGTGGCTTGAATCCTTCGAGATTTACGCGGGGGTGCGAGGCCTCCCAAACGAGGGCGTCGTATCTGCCGGACCATATCGGCGTGCACCGCCACTTCCTTCTAGATCACGGACGCGGTTGAATTTAAATGGACGCCGCGCCCGCATGACGTGCCCTAGCTGCAGGCGCGGTCAAGACACCGAATCGATCGATAGCAGCAAACGTCGACAGATGTCACAACTTATGTCTTGCTGTTACAGAAAACAGATCAAATCACGTTCGAAACGGCGAGGACGAAGCAGTCAAGTACACAAAGCATGAATTACTAATAAGCGTTGGTGAGTGGAGGATAGTCCACTCAGGTATCATTTAAATGACAGACAAAACAGAGCCGCTTATCATCGTTACACGACATAAATAACACTCTTCTAGCACTCGAGCATGGGGCATCCAAGTGCCGTGCCCTTGGTGGTTCCGTCAACGCCCGCAAGCGTGAGCACAGCGCCAACGACACCGCCGAGACCCTCGCCAGCAATAAAACCTATCGACACAATTAGCAAAGGAACTTCGAAGCCGAGTGTGGGGAGATGACATACCAGCAGCGAGCGCATAACCATAAATATCCCAGGTCCGCATGCTCCACTTTCTCCAGAGGGCGGCACCAATGGCACCGACAAGGGCAGCGTTGGCGAAGACT